>Ga0214919_10012718_pt1 | contig 10304 bp, 10 predicted proteins | sample LL1503_MetaG_FD_177994 | JGI IMG/M metagenome (GOLD analysis project Ga0214919, IMG submission 177994) | Freshwater microbial communities from Lake Lanier, Atlanta, Georgia, United States - LL-1503 | ecosystem: Environmental > Aquatic > Freshwater > Lake | place: USA: Georgia | collected... | reverse complement strand
GTAGAAAGAATTCCTGTAAAAACAGATACCGCTCCAAGCGCCAAAGGGGGTACGAGGCCTCCTGTTGCAGAAAGAAATCCTGTCAACGTTTGCAGAATAATACTGGGAATATTTATGACATCGTTATTCCGTGTCGATAATACCGATGAGCGATTGTGGAGCCAGAACATGCTTGCACCTTCCTCGCCCTCTTTTCGCAGCACTTCTTCAAGACCGGAACTCCAGTCGCCTAATTGTGTATCTTCTATGGTTGTCTGTGCGGCTTGTCCGCCTTGTACACTCATTCTATTAAGGATGTTTAGAATTCTTTCTCTCGGCAGGACTATCGTATGTCAAAATATCTTTCGGTTGCTCTCCATCGATCACTCCCGCAATCCGGATACCATTTTTTGTTTTCCGTGTGAAGCCTCTGTAGAGTTGTTTATAATCATCCGGAAAATCGCAGGAAGGGCATCCAGACTTCTTGTGCTGAGATGTATTGGACTCGGCCGTTCTCGGCCCCCCCTCCTTTCTGAAAAACTCAAAGTGAACATCTGCGTGATGAAGGACCTTGAATTCTTTTATCGCTGCTGCTGCCGTCATATAATATTCAATATGCATCTCAACAGGATAAGGTTCTTCCAGCAGTTTTTTAGCTGCGTCTCGTGTGAGAATGTATGCGTGCGCAGCAGTGAATTTGTGAACTTCAGACCATTTCGAACCCCCTATAGGATCAATAATAAGATTCGGCAAATAACAGCCCAAGATCCAGACTCCACAGTCCTGGGGAAGGCTTGGTAAAATCTCATTAACTTGATGAAGTTGTACTTCTGATAAAATAACATCATCTTCAAAGACAACACATAGAGGCGCATCTGATGCTAAAAACTTCTTCCACACATTAATATGGCTCATGGATGACCCTATCGCACCCAGAGTTGCTATCTCATAGTGGCTTCGCCGATAGTTTCGTGTTATATTCATACGAGTTTTCAACGAAATGCGTCGGTCTTTCTTGTAGTTGAGACGTTTTCCATTGATGGCAGAAAATCTCTGAAGGCGTTTAAACTGAACCAGCGCATTCTGTTCCGTGAATCGCTTCCATCTATCGGGTCGCTCATTCATATTTATTACATAGGCTGGTAAATCATATATTGTTCTACTCCTTTTTCGCGTAGTATTACGCATCCTACTTAGCATTCCTATTTTTCTGGAAGGCCTGGCCTCTCGCCTTTCCTTGAATATCTGCTTGATACATCTTCACAAGTGCTTCTTGCGTGAGCGTCTTTGGATCCACCCCCGAAGGAATCGAAACGAACTTGCGCGACTTTCCTGTGAGAGCTGGCTTGAACATGAACATGCCGTATTGACCTGTACGAATCTCAAACGGGCCTACAGTGTGAGAGACGGTGTTTTTCTTGGCTGCGAATTTTGCGACAAGAGTCTCTTCTGTATCCTCCGCCGCCCAGGGAACATTCGTTGTGCCGCATTGAACATACGTTCCGAATGGGCCCGACTTTTTCACCATAGGTGTGCCTTCAAAGGAACCTACGCTTGCACCTCCATGCTGTTGCTGTTTTGTCTTAATGAACGCCGCAACATCTTCTTCTGTAATCTCATGAAATTTCTTGCCTTCTGGCCAGCCGTAGAAGATGGCCCCATCCTCTTTTGTGGCGCCCTCTTTGAGCAGGAGCGGACCCTTCTTACTCTGTACTGCTTTGATGCCGCCCTCGAACATTCGCTCTCTTGAAGGCGGGGGTGCAACAGTAGATTTCCCATCTTTGAGCGTCGCATACTTATCCTTGTAGCTACCCCAAATGTCTCGACACAGGGCCTTCCACTGCTCGGAACCCGTCGCAATGCCGTCAAGGCGAGTTTCCATATTTTTTGTGAACTCGTATGCGAAGAGGCCTTCAAACTCCCGTAGGCAGAATTCAAGTGCGGAGTTTCCAAGTGCTGTGGGAATCATCTTATTTTTCTCCCCACCTACTTTTTTTGTCGTCTTGGCCTCTACTAAGGGCCATACCCCAGGTGCCATACTGAGTGTTGTAAGGCTAACTTCTCTCGGAGGAGTGTCACGCTTCTCCACGTAGTTCTTTGTATGCAGGGTGGTTACTAACGCAGCAAAGGTTGAGGGACGGCCAATCCCCTTTCTCTCCAGTTCTCGAACGAGAGTGGCCTCGGTAAAGCGAGCAGGAGGGCGCGCATCATGTGGCGCTGCGTCGAGGGTTTGCCAGTTGATTGTATCGCCTTCGGTGAGCCCCGTCGCCGCCGCCCACCCATCTGTAATCTCTGTAGACTCCTCCTCGGCATCTAAATCAGTGGCCGCAGCACCAATCTTCTTCCATCCCGCAAAGAGTTCCCGCTTCCATACAGCTGACCAGAGAAACTCTACAGGGTCCGCCGAGGCCACGAACTTCAGGGTGTGCTTCTCACCCTTTGCGGCCGCCATCACACTCTGCGTCGCGCGGTTCCAAATCAGCGTGTAGAGTTTCCTGTCCGTGGCTGACCAATCCTCGTCGGCGGGAAGTACACGCGTCTCAAAATGCGTGGGACGAATGGCTTCATGCGCCTCCTGAGGAGGCGGGGTCCCCTCTTTCCGGGTGGCCTCTGCCTTGATTTTCTTCTTTGGCGCAGCAGTAACGGCGGCAACGTACTCCTTGCCGAAGGTCTCGGTAACCCAGGCGCGCGCGGCAACTATAGCCTCTTCACAAAGCACTTCGGAGTCCGTGCGCATATAGGTAATGTGCCCCGCCTCATAGAGACGCTGGGCGATTTTCATCGTCTGTGTCGGTTGAACACCCATGCTCGCCGATGCTTCTTGCTGCAACGTGCTAGTAATGAGGGGCCTTGGCGGCGACTCCGTAGTGGGAACAGTCACCGACTCCTTGACCGTCGCAAGAGTTTCGCCACACAGATTCTCCAAATAGTTTTCCGCCGATTCCCTGTCCTCCAACTCTTCTATCATCTGCGCGTCAAAGGTCGTTTCTCCGGTGCTCCAACGACCCTTCACACGCCATGTAGTGCTTTCCGTGAAGGAGCGGATAGCGTCCTCCTTGTCTGTGAGGAGGCGCAACGCAGGAGTTTGGCATCGCCCTGCGGATAGCCCGGACCCCACATACTTCCATAAGAGAGGTGAGATTGTGAATCCTACCATCATATCGAGCACCGCCCGGGCCTGCTGGGCCCACACACGATTCATGTCGAGGCGTCTAGGATTCTTCACGGCGCTTAGAACGGCATCTTTAGTGATTTCCCGGAAGACGGCTCGAGGCGTTGTTGCAGGGTCCAGCTTCAAGAGAACGGCTACGGAATAGGAAATCGCTTCGCCCTCTCGATCATCGTCCGACGCCAGATAGACGGTGGCCCCTTTTCCACAGACTTCTTTGATCTGTGCTATCGCCTTCGACTTCTCCTTGAGAAACTGGTAGCGCGGTTCAAAATCTCTGTCAAGGCCGACTGCGTCCAGAGTATCATCCAGCGCCCGAATATGCCCCATGGTCGCTATCACCTTCCAGCCAGCACCCAAGAAGCCCTGGATCTTCGAACATTTCGCAGGAGATTCAACGATAAGTACGGATGTCATTTCTAGTACACATATATATATCGAATAACGGTACAATTTTACAGGCTATACCGTCAAATCTTTATTTTAGTATTTTACGGTAGGTAGGATGACGAAGTCTAATATATCAGAGTTGCTTGATAAGATTGCAGGGAAGCGCACGCGCACACGCACGCGCACAACACGGAAGAAAAAGGATACCGTGTTAACGCGTCTGAAGAAGCAGACATCTTCGACTGACAAGCGGGCCTTAGAGGCAGCTGCGCTGATTGCGGCAACCAGGCGCATGGATTATAATCGCCTATTACGGGACCGCACAAAGATAAGTGAGTTTCTTGAAAAGGCCACAAAAGATTATAAAGATGTTGGAGACCGACTGAAGGCTATTGAAAAGGATGAGTTGTCAAAAGTGATAACCCAACTTCAGCGTCCTAGGGGACTGTTCTGGTAAAAATATTTCCTATAAATAGGATGGCGAATACACGGAGAAAGACCAGACGGGTTCGCGGGGGCACATTAAGCAATGCGAATGTTGAGCGTCAAATGAGGGCTGAAAAGGAAAAAATCAAGCCGCCCGAGGCAAAGCCTCAGGTATTGGCCAAAGCCAAGGCTCGCGCATATAAGCGCTGGGACTATGGGGCCCTGATTAAAAAGGAAGATAAGTTAATTCTTTCGATTAAACAAGCTGGAGATGAGCTTAAGGAAATCGGAGTAAAGAAGGACCGCATTGTGAATGAAGAGTTTATTAAAGAAGCTGCCGAATGGGAGCGACAGAGCACGAGAAAGAGGGGGTGGTGGTAGAGATATCATTATTTTCTATAACTGTGTGCGTTCATATACTCATCCGTTGTCCAATAGAAGCCATGTTTTTTATACCACGGTACAACATGCTCCAAGGGATATAGATGTATTCCTCTTCTGGCGCCGCACGCTTTAGTTAAAAGGTGCCGCATTAATCTATCTCCGTAGCCCCGGCCTCTGTAGGTCGAGTGTACGGCAATATAATCAATATAGCGATTCCCCTTATTTCTTTTATGAAAGGAAACAATGGCGAACCCTAGAAGGTTGTCTTTATTAAAGAGTCCCACACTTTCTCGCAGGGATCTGTTCCGCCAAGAGGAAGCGAAATCCTTCTGAATCGTAAGTTTCTCCTTGAGAAACGAATCCTCCCAAATCTCTCGGACAGATTTCGAATGCTGTGCTCGTAGCCTTCGTATGCTCATTCTGTACTGGTCATGGACGCTATTATACTATCAATTTTTGGCGTTTGTCATTTAGATCCCTGCTCCTAAAGAGAACAAGAATACTATAACAATAGATGACGGAGCCCCAGCCAAAAAAACCAGGAATATGTATCTTTGGGAATTCACACGTATCTGCTTTTTCTGGAACGGATGCTATTTTAGATAGTAGATTGCAAAAGTTCGAATCAGAACACTTCATATATATATGTCAGCGACTCGGCCCGTGCACAGCCTATAATTTTTTCTGGAATCCAAGCTATTATCCAAGAGTGTTAGAACTGTTAGCGCAACATAACCCAGATAAAGAATATACTGTATGTCTACTGCTTGGAGAAATCGATTGCCGTGTACATATTGGTCTCAACCATGAAAAGACGTCGAGACCTCTCAATGAATGTATCGAAGAAGTGATAGACAGAATGCAGCTTTGCCTATTGGATCTTAAACAACGGGGATATAAGGTACTTGTTATTGCAGTACAACCAGCATCAACTTTCCCACCTTCTACGAATCCCGATGGACCCGTCCATGGACATTTCATATTCCGCAATACACTCACGCGTGAGTTTAACTGCGCCTTAGAGCATAAATCGAAACTCCACGGATTTCCCTTCTGTTCTATTTTTGATACGCTTATGGAAGATGATGTAACTCCCAATATGAGTTATTTTATGGATTATGTGCATTTACGGGGATCTATGGTGCGACCCCTCTTTGATAAAGCCTTGTACGATCTTTTTTATCCCAAAGAGGTTTAATACGCAAACATCATGCCGCCACGCCCACCATAGACCCTGAAAATATTGTAGGTCTCCGCCCACACATGAATGAGATAGCGGGGCACAGTATTCGTCCCTGCAAACGGCTGTAGTCCCAAGCGCAGATTGATATTCACAATCTTATCGAGATTCGCCTCGCCGCAATGTTGGCTCGGGGCCAACAAGCCCGACTGAAACGCAAAAGGCAGATTGTATATGTATCGATGAAGCCACGGCGACTTCCGCATTTCCATACCTGGTATGAGGGATCTGAAGATGGATGGGGATCCCGTAGCATATCGAAACAGCGACCCTTCATATACGAGCTGAATCTCAGAAATCGGTTCCGAGTTTCTATACACGTATCCAGGCGTCAGTTCTTCGTAGACGCGTGTCCCAATCTGGGACGCATTTGGCCACCACGGCGCAATAGGGGTACTCGTTCCAGACAAATCACGTGTAGCCAAATGCGGCGCATTGAACGCCGGCGCTTCATATCGCTGCGCATAGAAAAAGAGATTCCTCGTCGGATTTGGAACCTTCAGATAACAGTTGGCCGTTGCGCTACCAACGGTATCAACCGGATCGAATGCATAATGTTCTAGAACAGGAACCTGAATATCAGCCAGGCGAAATCTGTTCGCCTCCGCCCGGTCCAGATACACATATTCCGCCATCAAGTACGTGTCCCCCAGATTTTGTAGCAGCTGCGCCGTCGGCTCCGTGATACCGGGAATAACAGAGACCCGGGTGGATTGGCCCGGATTTCCATGGAGCCCGGAGATATCCGTGCCCGCCGGGTCGTTATAATAGAAGGGGGAGTTCGCAAGAGGAAAATAGGCTTCTGCACCCGCAGGATTCTTGAGACCCTCAATAGACCGTTGTGCTGTGCTTACGAACAGGGTGTTAGGGGCCGCAAAGCTCAGGCGGAGCTTGACCGGGTCAGACTGTAGCGCATCAATAGGAAGAAACGTGCCCGCATCTCCGCAGCTGAACCAGAAGGGGAGGGGAGTGGTGGCCTGCGTGACAGTATCTCGGCCAAAGAGACCCGGATGGAAGTTGCTAGAATCTCTCGGGAGAAGTTTATCCATCAAGGACACTTTTTCCAGAGGTGTGTAGAATTCATCTAGGACTTCCAGAAGTTGTCCATCGATTTGTTCTACCCGAGTTCCTCCTATTTCCAATGTGGCTTGTTGAAGAAGCGCATGTCCTACAGAGTTTGTCCAGCCGAAGGTTGGGCCAGCAAATGTTTTTCCATTGTCGTCGCACCATTTCTTTGCTGCAAGTTGCGGTGCGGAAATATCCGGCATCGTTGTAACAAGATATAGGCGAGATAGGAGTTGCCCCTTGTTCGGAAGAGTGATTGTCGCTGTTGTACCGAGTCTCGGGCGAGTATCGAAATCGAGGCGAACCCATTGGGTTGTGAAGCGCCCTGCACGCACAAAGGCCTTGATAAAGAAGCCTATATTCGGCTTTCCCTTTTGACAAATGAATTTTGAATCTTGAACGCCTCCGTATACGACTCGTAAGAGTGCGGCTACCATCTTCTTTAGAGGTTAGAGGGAAACCTTAGGTCTAAATGCGCTCAAAGTTTCGCACAACCTTCGCCGGTTATACGCTCAAAGTTTCGCACAACCTTCGCCGGTTATACGCTCAAAGTTTCGCACAACCTTATAGGATGGACACCATACATCAAATATGGATAGGAGATAATCCCTTACCAAAAGAATGGGTTGATACGGTAAAAGACTTTGCGACAGAGTACAACTATACATATAAGCTGTGGACGGATTCTTCTGTAAAAAATCTAGAGGATCTGGGGATAGATGATATTCCGGGGCTCAAAGCGCTGTATGACTCTTTTGAGAAAGAACTTGCAGGTCAAGCAGATATCCTGCGTCTCCTGATTCTCTACAAGTTCGGAGGAGTCTATATTGATGCCGATACAGTGATTATGAAGCCAGAAAAGTTTCACCAGTTTCTGGAAAAGAATACGGGCGGGGTGTTTTTCGGATGGGAGAATCTGACAGCTGCTCGCACACGAAAGTTAGGTTTAGGGAAGGTTCGTCGTCTTGTTGCCAATGGTATTATTGGCGCTGAAAAAGGCCACCCTTTTCTAAAGGCTTTGCTTGAAGGGATTGTCGAAAGTTCTAAGAATGTGCCCGGAAAGAAGCAGGCATGGAAAGCGGTGGGGCCTCTCTATGTGACAAAGATGTATATGTCTTTGAAGAAGAAGTATCCAGATGTCCATGTGTTTCCCATGAAGTATTTTTATCCGAGGGCCTGGGCGGGAATCACCGATCCAGAACTCCATAAAAAAACAAAGATTCCTGGGGCGAGTATGTTATTTCAATACGGATACTCCACGAATAGTTTTAATAAGATTTTTAAGAAACGGAAACAATCTCCGTTGAAGACTCGTCGGCTGGGGCGCCGTTAACCCTGCTTCCCAAATAAACACTTACTATAATTCTCTTTTCAAGCCGGTCAAGGAATATCTGATAGGAATCCTGAGTTATACCACCAGTGCCAAGTGTATACTTTCTACCCTTCTTAGCCGCTTCTACGAAATCTGTGATCCTCTTTTTGTAAGTATCATTTTTTTCCCGGCTTTCTGTTATTTGAAGTTGATTATAACTTCTGAGACGTGTTGGAAGTTCGCTATGATATACATTAAGAATCTGAAATATCTTATTCTTGTCCCAACTGTTTCCCGCTTTAGTAAATGTATTATACTCGTCAGATGTAATCTGAACTACGTACGGTACAGTTTTAGGGTCGGTTAATTCCTCATTTTCAGAAGAGCTGTTTTCTTCCAAACCATCTATATTTGATGAATGCGCTAATGTCTCTTTGTGTTTCGTCTTCCTCCCGTCAATATATGTTAAACATCTGGAGTAATAGGACTTCTTATTGCGTTCAATGACATCCCAATCACCATTGCTATCGAACCAGTAAATATATTCGGAAATACGATCCATGTCACAGAACATATGCGCGGCTCCTCCACCAGACTTTTTATCATTCCCACATAAGCGCCCAGCAAGGCCTTGCGCAGTAACGTTTGTATCTTTTGTTTTTGTGCGGGGTTCATGAACGATTCCGATGAAACTGTCATCAAATCGCTTTCCCGCGCGCCAGAATTCTTTAATAATAAGAAAGACATGTTGCTTGGGTTCCATGCTTAAATGATGATCAATATCCCCTACCCTATCACCTGCAGAGTGCTGCGCAACAGTCCAGCCTTCTTTCTCACATATTTTGTTCATATTCTTCTGAAAATCCGCATTGCTTCTCGATTTTGCCGGCATACGAATAATATGCCAGCGTGGAGTTGGATATGTATTTTTAATAAAGGTAGCCAAGATTTCGAGTCCCGCCATTTCCGTTAAATCAAGGGATTTATGAATACGGCCCTCTTGAATAAAGTCCTTGAATCCAACATACTTACTAGATGGCTCTAAGAGGACGACCCCATGATTTTTCATCCCCCATCCAATCGAATCATAGAGAGTCGCGCCAGGCGTCGCACTCACTTCCAGAATCTTGATATTTCTCTCTCGTAAAACGTTTATGTCTAATAGACCAAGGTTTCGCAAACAATCCGAGACCATATGATCCTTTTCAGCGCCAATATGGCACTCATCAATAATAATCAATGCGTTTTTTGCAACAGACAAGTTTGTATTGAATCCATCCTCTCTATCTTTTGTGTTCAGGCGCCCTCTATGATAGACCCGACGCTTAAATGCGTCTAGCATATCATCTTGTGTCTGTTTCTGCCAGTCGCGGTCGCTCATTCCCGTTATAATAAATATGTCTCTAGGATCGATGATAGAACTGTCATCTGGATGTGTACAGGCAAGATAGGCAACTTGAAGGAAGGTTCCTGTCTTCCCTACCTGGGGCGGCGCAACTAGCGTGACTAAGACTTTATCTTTGTTAAAGAATTCGTCAATAATACTGACGGCGGCTTCTGCCTGATTTGGATAGACAAGCTCTTTTGTGCTTCCCTTCCTAGCCTTTATCTCATGCTTTTTCGCATCAAACCCATGCTTCAATGATTCTCGTTGATGAAAGAGGTCTGTGGGTGTTTTTGCTGCCATACTATAAGTTACCATTTCAGTAAAAATAAATTTTACATAGTCCATGGCACCAGTATTGGATCGCTAGAAGTAACTGCTTCGTGACCAGGGATGATCCACAAATATTGGTTTGTTTAGAAAGATGGCAAGGCCGGCCAACACAATTCCGCTAGCAAGAAGAATAGACCCCATCGCACCTGTATTTGTATGTGTATCTATATCTTCTGGCTCCTCATCTTTTTCTATTGCTTCCGTTTCTATTTCCGTCTCTGTCTCTGTTTCTGTTTCGGTGTCTAACTCGCCCTCCTTTTCCGTAGGTGCGTTTGGTGCATCTAGAGTCGCAATCGATGATGTTGGAGACAGGGGTGCCGGCTTTGTCGTAAACTCTCCAGAAATGTCCTCATAATGTTCAAGGGTCATACTGGGGTTAGGAGAATCAATATTCTGAGACATGATTATAGTACGAACTTTTGGGCGGCGAGCGGCCTCAATTTTTAGTCCTCAAACATGGGGTTGGCCAACCCATTCTCAAAACGCAGCCAGTTCAGACCAATACAGAACACTTTCACTTCCCACAGGTCTCCGCCAGGCGGTTTCACATCCAATACAAGACGCAAAGAGTTTACCCGACTCGCATTTAGCGATCCACTTGGTTGATGTTCCCCTGGCGTCT
>Ga0214919_10012717_pt1 | contig 10307 bp, 6 predicted proteins | sample LL1503_MetaG_FD_177994 | JGI IMG/M metagenome (GOLD analysis project Ga0214919, IMG submission 177994) | Freshwater microbial communities from Lake Lanier, Atlanta, Georgia, United States - LL-1503 | ecosystem: Environmental > Aquatic > Freshwater > Lake | place: USA: Georgia | collected 2015-03-15 | reverse complement strand
TTGGCGCGAGGGTGCATCAATCTCTGCCGAGATGGCACAAGACATTGTTGAGTCTGCATCACGCAGCCCCATTGAGTCTGCTCTCAAAATCATCATCTTGCATGAAGTGCATCTCATGGCCGAAGCAGCTGTGGTTCGCTTGCTCAAAACATTTGAAGAGCCCACTGCACATGTTGTTTTCGTTCTTCTTGCCGACTCACTAGTTCCCAGCCTCGTCACCGTTGCTTCCCGCTGTGTTGTTGTTCAGTTCGGCGAAGTGAGCCCAGACATCATTGAGGCACAGCTCATTTCCGAAGGCGTTGCACAAGCCACAGCACAGTCTGCATCGCATGGTGCAGCAGGCAGCATTGAACGCGCACGACTTCTTGCACAAGACGGTGCATACGCAGCACGCCGCTTAGCATTCAGCAGCGTTCCCACTTCGCTCGATGGTTCTGGTTCAGTTGCACTCGCACTTGTCGACGACATTGTGCAACGTATTGAAGCAGCAACGGTTCCACTCGAAGAACAACACAAAATTGAGATTGAAGAACTTGAAAAGCGTGTGAAAGCAACTGGCGAACGTGGCAGTGGTCGTAAAACTCTCCTCGAAGCCCACAAGCGCCAACTACGTCGTTTCCGTAGCGATGAACTGCGCAGCGGGCTCGCCGTACTTGCTGGCGTGTACCGCGACGCAATGTCGCACGCCCACAACGCACACAAAACTCACGACTACGCCGAAGCAGTTGCACACATCCACACCGCAATGCACAACCTTGGGCTGAACGCCAACGAAACCCTTCTCTTACAATCGCTTTTCCTGCGTCTGCCCATTGTGCGCGGCGCAGAACTTTCGTAGTTTTCTCTCTACCAACCCTTCGTTATCTTTACTGACATCATGAATGTTCACTTTGCAATCAAAACTGCGCGGCAACAATCGGGTCTCTCATTGCGCGAGCTTGCACGACGGGCCAATACATCCCACTCAACACTTACTGCTTATGAATCGGGGATCAAGATTCCTAAAATTGAAACACTGGAACGCATTATCGGTGCGGCTGGTTTCGCCATTGATATTCACCTAGAAAAGCGAATGCGTCATCACAGCAGCTCAACAGGTACTAAAGGTGAAGAGCTAGAGCAGGTGCTAGCGCTTGCACAGCAATTTCCCGCACGACCCAATAGGCATCTTGATGCACCCATCTTCGGCCGAACTCCTTGAATTTCTCGGGGAAGACGACCCGCGAATCATGCGCCTTCGCCTCTTGACGATAAAGTGAAGTTCTTGCCCAGGTAGCTCAGTCGGTAGAGCAACGCACTCGTAATGCGTAGGTCGTGAGTTCGATTCTCATCTTGGGCTCCATTGTTTCCTACTAGTCTTTGGATTCACAGAAACGTCTGTGGCTAGGGAGAACATATGCAAAATCGGAAAGTTCGCGGGTTGTACGTGGTTTTAGGCGGCATCATTTTTGCCATCCTTCCCCTATCGGTCGCTCTTATTGCATCAATATTCGTCAAGGATGCAATGAATGAAGGATCGAGTTCTTTTGGAGTATTGCCCTGGTTCACCTTTATCACTGCGCCAATTGGCGCTGTTGCCGTATTGATTGGACTCATTATTGGCTTCGTTAACTTAGTGAAGCGCAAGAGCTAAGCGCGATTTGTAAGCCGTGAGTTCGATTCTCATCTTGGGCTCCAGATCAATCCTTTGATGGTGAATGTCAGCCATACGCGCGCATCGGACGAGCAAATCGTGTGACGCCTGGAGCGAACGTGGAAGCCATGTATTCGGCGTAGGTCGTGCGTGTGCTGTCGGCATAGATCGTGCGCTTGCTGATTGCAATATCCAGATTCCTGAAGATGGCTAATTCTGCATCGTTTGGCAAACGCCAATCGGACTTAGATCCACCTCGATATTTCGAGGCTGCGGTCACAGCATCTGCCCATGTCAGCGCTGGGTCGGACGTACCATTCCAAGTGCTTGGTGCGATCTCTAAATAGCGACCCCATGGTTGCATTGTGTCGGCAATGTACGCAATGGTTCCGCCGCCGGGGCCAGTGTCGCCCACGCGAATATCAAATGAGATGGTGGTATTTGATGAAGTAGTTGCTTCAAAGGTTGCGTCACCATCTCGAGACGCATTGACAACGCATGTGCCCATACTCTTTGCGGTCAAGACGCCTGAAGAAAGGGAACACTTTGCAGAGCCCTCTTGGACAAGTGAGTACGTCACTGCACCAGAACCAGAACCACCCGATGTAGTGAGTTTGAGTCCCTTCGCAAGAGACAACCCTTCACCATGAACCGAAGTCACGTTCAACGCAGATTGCTTCACCAAAGTAAATGTAAATGTCTCACTGGCTGCAGCTTCATTATAACTTTGATCATTCATCTTGGTGGCGGTGACTTGGCACGTTCCTGCAGATGTTGCATAAATTGCGGTGCTAGTCACAACGCAACCTCGCGCTGTGCCACCAGTGGCCCCATAGACAATGGCGCCAGTACCAGCACCGCCAGTGACTGTGAGGCGGACAGATGTTGACTGTGCAGCGGGTCCTGTCTTTGGACTGATTGCAAGGGACAATGCCGGCTGGCTTGAAGTTTGCAACAAGAACTCAGCCTTTGGCGAAGGAGCAGAAGGCAAGTAATTCTCATCTCCAGCTTTCACTGCAGATACCCAGCAACTACCGCGGTTGTCAGAAGTCAATTGTGCACCTGTAACAGTGCAGTTTTTTGCAAGCGTCAAAGTTGAAGTAGTTGGAGTAGTTGAAGTTTCTACTTTGAACGTCACGTCGCCAGTGCCTGACCCACCATTAGCTATGAGTGCCGTTCCGGCACGGGAGCCAATTGCAGCACCGCCCATAGTCAGAGCTGACTGTTCTGCTTTATTAAAGGTAGCCGTCACTTCATTTGAGGTAATCGATCGGTAATTGCGGTCGCCTGCCTTCGTGGCAGTTATCAAACATGTTCCCGTTCCAATGGCAGTTGCACCGAATCCAGATGGAGACACCTTTGATCCGTAACTGCCGTCAGCTGCAACCGTCGTTCGAAACCACACTTTGCAATCTTTCGCGGTGCCATTACGAACATTGAAAGTAACTTCACCTTCACCAAGACCGCCACGAGCTACTAGTGGAACCGAATTGATAGGAAAAGTTGCGTTCGCTGGTTTGTCTAATACCAATGGGGCCTGGGCGCCTTGGGTAAAGAGAACTTGCGTGAATTCGCTGGCACCTTCTAAGTAATTTGCACTTGTTGCTTTCACAACTCGAACTCGGCAAATTCCTCCGCCGGGGCGAGCAAAGTTTGCCTTCAACACGTCAGCGGCAAGAAGACAGGTGCTTCTGTCTGTGTCCATCACTTCGTATGAAACTGCTCCGTCACCTGATCCTCCACCTGATGTGAGTGTCAGCGGTTCATCAAACGGCTTCGTCAGTGATGTCAAAGAAATGGGCGCTTGCTTAGCTTTTTCAATCGTGATTACACGAGTCTCAGAAGTAGCAGAGATGTAGTCAGCGTCAGAGGCCTTAGAAACAGTGACCCTGCATGTTCCAATGTTTGTCACTGTCAACGTTGTGCCATTGATACTGCAACCTTTTGCAGAGTCGGGTGTGGTGAAAGCGACAGCACCTGTTCCGGATCCACCTGCGTGTGCAAGGGTGACGCTTGGATACGAACCAGTTGTTGTAGACACCGAGATGGCGTCTTGAAAGTATGGTCCAGGAACGGCGCTTGCCGCACTGGAGAACGTGCTTGTACCTAAGGAGTTAACTTCTGCAACTGCAAAGTCGTACTTAGTTCCTTTAGTGAGCACTCCATTACCGATGACTGCAGAGACATTGACTGACTTTTCATCTGTCAGTGTGCTCCATGTAGTGGTGCCAGCAGCTCGATATTTGATGACGTAATCAACGGGAGGAAGCACCTGTGCTGATTTCAATGCATTGGCTAAGGATGCGCTTGGTTGCCCTGGGGTCCAAGACAAACGAACTCCACCATCTCCAGCTGCAGCGGTGAGTACCGGTGCTACCTGTGGTGCGAGCGGTGGTTTGCTCGGGCTGAAGTGGCGAATAGGAATAGAAAGGTTTGCCTTTGCGTCAATACGGGATAACACCGAATTATCGGTGTACAACTTTCCGCTGTTGGCACCCAACGATGGCGAAGTGGGGTAGTACATGCCACCATTGGAGTCGTAATTATTATTCACTAACTTCGTGTTCGGTGAGCAGGGGAATCTCATAGCTGAACCTGTGCCGTAGGTCGACGCCATCGAATTTTCTAAGGCGGAGTTGGTCATGTCCAACAACACGCTTGCTGCTCCAGCACCGCTTACGAGGCTGATGATGTTTCCAACGGTCAGATTAAAACTTAAGCCCGCACGTTTTAATGGCAGCGAACCGCTCCAATACATGAGTGCGTCGCTGCCGCGGAGGCGTCCCCAGGTGTCATTGAGTTCGGAGTACTTGTTGCACAGGAATTTCCATTCGTTTCCATTGTTCAATGGGGAGACGAATGGAAGGTGCCATGATTCCTTCGATTGGCATGTTTGGATATCAACGGACTGCTTCGTGTAGTCAAAACATGGCTTTGGGGGCGTTGGGGTGTAGCACGATGTTCCAGGGCACTGTGTCGCTCCGGCGCGGGCCATGGCGGCCCAGTTGTGCACAGTAGTGTTCAATTGCCAGTCAGCGCCGCTTACTTCGGATGCAACGAAGCCAGGGCTCACTTGGCTCGTATCGGAAGTAATGGTGCCCGTGGATGAAACCCCATACTTGGCGATTTCGTAGACCACGCCACCACCAGGGCCAAGGTCGCCCACTTCGCATGGACCACCGTATTTACAGGTGGTTTGTGTTGCAGGAGAAAAGCCACTCTTGCCGACCGCGTTGATAGCGGCAATCCGGTAATCGAGTGCTTGTACAGTGCGCTGCGAGAGTGCATCAGAGGACTTCTGCCATATCGGCGAATCGATCACTGCCGAGTTGTCATTTGAGGTGAGCGCCGTGGTGCACCCAGGGAACATCCCAGGGTTCGATTTGTCGAGAGTTGCGCAACTCGTCCAATTCTTGAATATCTGTGAAGCGCCGGCTTTCGCGCCTTCAACTGCGTTCCACTTCACCTGAATTTCATAACCAATAATCGGTGAGCCGCCATCATTGACGGGGGCAGACCACCGAAGTTTTGCAATATGCTTTGGCGTTGCAGTGCAGCACCATGGGGTTGTGTTTTGGGTATCAATCTTGACGAAGATTTGCGCCGGAGTATCTGGTGCAACAGCACTAACGACACCATTGCGCAGTTGTGATTCTGTGGCTGCACCACCACACGCCGATAAGAGCAATGCCGATGTCGTTGCAATTATTGCAATGAATTTTGTTGAACGATTAATCATGATCTTCTCGATTCTCTTCAATGTCATTGCGCTCAACTGGCCTTCGTGATTTTGAATGCACGAATTGCATATGTGTCGACTGAATTTGAGGTTCGGCCAACCGAACCCTTGTTGTTGCCGAACGGGCCACCACGCACATACGTAAAGCAATAGGTAGTGCCATTAGCGACAGAGCACTTGCCGGCTGCCGATGATGTCCATGCAGTGGTGGGCACCTTTCCAGCTACAACCGCATTACTCAATTCATCATCAGATGGAAGAAACCAATCGCTGGTGTTATTTGCGCCGACGAAGTCATTTGCCGCAACTGCAGATGTGCAACCTTTGTCTGCAAGTAGTGCTGTATTTCCAAGTCCGGATCCAAGACCAGTGCTGGTGCCATTGACCTCGAAGGTGTCGCAACCCCAATGATTGTGATACGGAATAATCGGAGTTGTTGTTATTTCTAAGTATTGACCCCATGTTTGAGGAGTTGCGGCCGCGTAAAACACGACGCCACCGCCAGGCCCAACTTCACCCACCTGGCAGGCACCACCGCGCTTGCATTTCACCGCAAGTGGAGCAATATCAACCGAGACGCCGTTTGCGTTATTGAATGCACGAATAGCGCGAACAGCAGCAACTGCTGGCTTTCCGTATGAATATTGTTGACCCGTCACAAAGTTTTGGTACCACGACAATTCATTTGAAACTTCCGTGGAAGACCAATAGAACGTTTCTGAGAACCCACTTCGGAGATCGCCGTTGCCGTTACACGGAACTGCAATGTCAACCGTTTGTTGGTTGTGCACGAATTTGCATAACTCATTGAGTTCAGACTTCGAAGGCAAATACCAATCTGATTTGCCACCACTGGAAAGCGACGACGCAACTGATACTGCTGATCCTGGGCCACAAGGATTGAGGGAGATTTCTGAACTATTCGCTTTGCCTGAACCAATAACGGTTGCGCTCGCGTCATTTGTTGATCCCAGACATCCGAAAGCTGTCGCGGCACTGTCGGTTGGCGCAAATTCGAGGTATCGACCCCACGTCTTTGTAGAGCCAGCGTCGTAGAAGACTGTGCCGCCGCCTGGTCCGGTATCGCCCACCACGCAATCGCCGCCCACAGCGCACACTGGCCGAGCAGAAGTGGTTGTTGTAGCGAGAGCACTGATTGCGCTACCTGACGGTGCGACAGTGGAGCTGACCACAGAAGTTGCAGATGTATCAGGTGAAGTGGTTGTTGTAGGGAGTGCACTGCCTGACGGTGCAACATTGGCGCCGATCACAGAAGTTGCAGATGTATATGGTGAAACTTCGCCGTTCCAGTTGGCAACGCGAACCGTGTACGTAGCGCCATTGGTCAAACCGCTAATAGTGAAGTTCTCTGGTGCGCCCGAAGTATTAGCCGTACCAGTGCCCAGTGGGTTGAGCGCAGCCGGATTATCAGACGAAAGTTGGTAGAACCAAGTGTTTGCAGGCTCATCACCAGTGAGCGTCACGTGCACTGTGAGCGCACCATCTTGGGGCACGAGCCCGGTAATGGTGGGTGCAACTGTTGGGCTTGTGAGGGTGGCATTTCGCTCGCGAGCGCTACCCGATGACCCTGCACAACTAGCCAAAGCCAAGACGCACGAGAGCACAATGAGTGACTTCAATTGACCTTGCATGAGGCACCTCCCAGAGTCTCGGCAACTTCTTGTAAGGCCCTGACAGTTACATGGAGTCGTTTCTTAGTCATTTCGCCCTTTTCACGTCTGATGCAATATTCACTCTCAATGGAGTACCCGCAAAATATAACCCAAAACGAGACCCCTTGTTAGTCAGGCATAGCCTTTTGAGAAAAAGCCTCGTAACTGGAACAACGTCGCCATCGAAGGTATTGGATCCACCTATCCCCCACGCTGGGATGTGATTACACCACGTCGTAAGATCATCACGTGGCTATCAAACACGCTTCTGGCTTATCGACACGAGATGAAATTCTTCGACTCACTGTTGAGGCAATAGATGAGGCTGGTGAAAGCGGCGTTCATGTTGCTGAAATTTCAAAAGCTTCGCATGTTGCTGTTACCTCTATTTACCATTTCTTCCAGAATCGCGAAGGTCTCATTGAGGCAGCACAGGCTTCACGATTTGCACGTGAGTTCACCATTAATGCCAATGCATTTTCAGATGAAGTAAACAATTGTGGGACTCAAGAAGAGTTCCGCGCATTGTTGAGACAATCTCTCCCTTCCTTCTTTGGGCCCGATGGCACACGTCGCCGCGCCGATCGCGTGAATGTCTTGGGTTCCACTTACAACCGACCTTCCCTCACTGCGGCAGTGAGCGACCGCATTGTTGAGGCCACTATTGAACTCGCTAAACCATTGCGCATTGCGCAGAGTAAAGGATGGATTCGTGAGGACCTCAACATCGAGAATTTGGCAGCTTGGTATATCGCTACCATTACCTCTTACGCAATAGTTGAGCTCACCCCCGCTACACGGGAATTCAATTGGGTCGCTACTTTTGCTGAAGCAGCTGATTACTTGCTCTTCGGAGCTCACGAACAAAAATAATTTTTGCCTACCGTACAAGAAAAGTTTTTGCAGCAGTGACGCCGGCAGTCGTGCCTCTTATTGGAGTAAGTGATGCACGCCAAGATCCCTTAGTGAGAACAATTGTGCATGTCACCACGGTCTTTCCTATCTTGCATATTCCTGGCTTCTGAGTCTTTTTAACACTCTGCAGTATTGCACTTACTTTGTATTTCAGACCAGAGCTCCATTTTGCGGTCACCGTTAACTTTCGCGATGCAACTTTCCATATGACGCCCGTCGGTTTTGTAGGAGCTGCGACCGGCACGAGGGTGGTGGTGGTTGTTGTAGTAGTAGTGGCAGTAGTAGTCGTGATGTTTTTTTTCAAAACCACCTTGTAGGTCGGTTGTGAAAATGTCACTGCAGGAATGCTTAATTTCAATCCACCATTGACAAAAGAAGTGGTGTACTCCAAACCGTTAATCGGAGTGAGAAGTGATTTCAAAACATCTTTGCTTTCATTTCCTTCAGTTCTCGTGACGGCTGCAGTATTGGCAAGTTGCTCGCTACTGCCACCGAAACATGACGTAATTGTTGATTGAGGAATAAAAACCTCTAGAGCACCCGAATTGAGGGTAGACCCATCAAATTTAAAGTGAGGTCCTACTAATTTGATATTGAGAGTTGTGCTTTCCTTACCCGAGCCACCATCACCAGAATCTGTTCCCGTAAATCCACTTGTCGTAGTTGGGCAAGGCCCCAGCAGGCTGAAGTCGTACAAGTTTGCGGTAGCACTCACTGTTGCGCCAGCGAGCTTTGAGTAGTTACTTGGGCGCGAAGACGTATCAAATCGAATTTGCCCAAGCACGACAGCTGCACGGTCGACAGATGCGGGAAGTGCAATGCATTGCGCATTGGTGTATTCCACCCCGCGGCATTCGGCATGATTGCCGTATTGGATGAGTGAAATATTTTTTGCCGGTTGCACTGCTACAACGACAGGTGAACTTGCCGAAAAACTTGTGACTTTTCCATAGAACTCTGCAGTAGATGGCACGTCACCAGCAGTTGGAGTAAAGGTCACTTCAAATGTTTTATCCGCATAAGCACTCGTGAGTTCTTCACGCAACACACCTGAGTCATATAGACCAACTAATACCGAATACATCTGCTGGTCGCCACTTGAGATGCGACACACAGTGAGTGCGAATCCACCTGATGTGTTCAGTTGCGCTGCCACTCCGTCAATTTTCAGTGAAGCAGTAACGAGATTCCCCGAATTACATGTGGAAATGGCACCATCTGCAGCCGCCGAACGTACTCCCGTATATGAGACTCCCAATGTGAACACCATTGCCAGAAATAAATTATGAATTCTTCTGCTCATATAAATGAGTGAACTCCTTGAAGTGCATTAATGCCATATATTTTCGTACCGATGTATCGACAGTTTTTCTTGTATTTGTTCTTTGGTACTTTCTGATGTGCCTACAATTTGGGTATGAAAGTCCCACTCACGATTGTCGATCACCTGCGCCGTGCAGAGCTTGTGTACGGAAACCGCACAGCAATTACCGATGAACCCGATCAACCTGCAACTTCATGGGGCTCGCTCACCTATAAGCAAGTAGCAGAGCGTGCTCGCGCGCAAGCAGCCGGACTCGATGCATTAGGTATTCCACAGGGTGCTCGTGTGGCCATGGTGAGCCATAACTCAGCACGTTTGTACACCTCGTTTTTTGGCGTGAGTGGTTTTGGGCGAGTGCTTGTTCCAGTGAACTTTCGGTTAGTGGCCGAGGAAGTGCAGTACATCGTTGAGCACAGTGGTGCCGATGTTTTGATTGTTGACCCCGAGCTCGATGAATCGTTGAAGTCGGTGACCGCCAAGCACCGCTTTGTGATTGGCGAAGAGTCAGACAGCATCTTATATAAATATGATGTTGAACCGCAGGCGTGGGCACCCGATGAAGATGCCACTGCCACGGTGAACTACACCAGTGGTACCACCGCTCGCCCGAAAGGGGTGCAACTCACCCATCGCAACTTGTGGGTGAACGCGGCAACATTTGGTTGGCAACTTGGTGTGAATGATCGCGATATTTACTTGCACACGCTTCCGCAATTCCATTGCAATGGTTGGGGCATGGTGTATGCAGTTACTGCAATGGGTGGCGAGCACGTAATTTTGCGCAAAGTTGATGGCGCAGAAATTTTGCGACGCATCGACCAATATGGCATCACCATGTTGTGCGGCGCACCTGCCGTGGCAAACATGATTCTCGATGCAGCAGCTACATGGCCCGGAGAAATTCCTGGGCGTGGGCGTGTACGCATAGTGGTTGCTGGTGCTCCACCTCCAACACGCACCATTGAACGCATTGAAACTGAACTGGGTTGGGAGTTCGTTCAAATTTATGGCCTCACGGAAACC
>Ga0214919_10012716_pt1 | contig 10307 bp, 13 predicted proteins | sample LL1503_MetaG_FD_177994 | JGI IMG/M metagenome (GOLD analysis project Ga0214919, IMG submission 177994) | Freshwater microbial communities from Lake Lanier, Atlanta, Georgia, United States - LL-1503 | ecosystem: Environmental > Aquatic > Freshwater > Lake | place: USA: Georgia | collected... | reverse complement strand
TAAATAGGGTATAACCTGCCCCCCCCGAGCATGGGGTCAATACCGTTTAAAAAATTTTTGAGTAAAAAAAGTAAAACTTACAACTTCCTACTATTTGTTAGAATCATATCAACTAATTGTTTTGGTGAACAAATAATCACAATTTCATCATTGTCTATATAATCTAATTTAAATTGGTCTATAATTTGATTTGATACATCATTTTCACTTTCTGTCATGTTTATTAAATCAAAACTGTAATCATCTAAAAATATGTAAGATGTATCTTTTTGAGAAATATGGTCTCTATTCAAAGAGAGTATTGTATTTTTTAACTTATCCATAACGATGTTTTATATTTAAAATTTGAGGTTAGAAGTGTATAATCATGGATTTAGTGGATTATATGTATTCCATGACCCTCTCAACTATTTACGATGAACTATTCTGTTTAAAGTGTGGTTTTTTATTGAAATGTCTATCTAATAACTCCCTAATAAAAGTTGATTTTGTTTTATTTTCATTGATTAAAGCATGTTGCAACCTCTCATATTGAGAGTTTGAAATTCTTATTCTCAAATGGTTGGATTTCTTATTTATACTCATTGATATTCTCTTTGATATATTGTTCAATTACCATCCCCCAAAAAAAACTCATTGAATCAATAGTAGATATAAACCCAACAACCCCATTATCAGGGTAAACATTATATTGGGTCATTTTATTATTTATTATTTCTCTAACATATAAAACAGATTTTTTTCTTCTTGAAGATTGTTTCACACTTGAATCTGTCACGAGTTCAAAAATGACTCCTTCTTTATCTTTTACTTTTCTCATTGATTTTGGTTAAAATTTTGGAATAATGGTCTATTATCATCTTTGCATGATGTTCAGTTATGATAATTTTTTTAGGATTATACTTTATCAATGGTTTGGAATCAACTAATTCGGATAGTAAGATTTTGTTTTTAGTCATATTTTTCTTTATAGATAAATACTTGTAAAAGTAAATTTGTATCACAAAAGATAAATTTTTTTTGAAAGGGGGTCTTGATTTTTACATTTATATTTCTTATATTATGAAATAAGATTCCCTTACTCTTATTTAAATAACTATTTATTTTGAACCTCATTTGTTTTTGTGTAGTAAGGGACACATTAACATTTGGGGTTTTATATTATATGAAAAACAAAGGAAAAGTTGTTAGGAGTATCAAAAAAGATACTGTAGGATTTACCCCGATTGATAATACGATACTGCAATCATCAACCTTAACTTCAAATGAAATTCATCTTTTAGTCCATTTAATATCTTTACCTATTGATTGGACGATATTGAAAGGAAGATTCTACAAACGAATGAACACTGGGAGAGATAGGTTTAATAAAGCATGGAAGTCACTTGAAGAAAAAGGATATATTACAACTGCAACTATTAAAAATGGAAATTTAATTGAAGGTTATTTTCATACAGTATACGAGAACCCACTCTTGGATAATCCAAATTTCGGGATGACTAAAGTTCAGTCAGTCCAAGTTACCGAGAACATACAAACTAATAAATTACAAACTAATAAATTAACAAATAATAAAGATAATAATATACTGGGTAAAAAGAAATTAGAAGGTAATGCACTTAATATGGAAATATATAAAAAAAGAAAAATTATTATGGATTCATATCCAGAAAACCAGTTCAAGGCTATGGAATTAGTAATTGAAAATAAACTAAATTCATTAATAGAACTTATTGGGGAACAAAAGTTTTATCAAATTCTACCAGTAATTAAAGAATATTACGAATTAACTAATCAATCAATATCATAAGTAACAATGTAATCTATTGAAGATGATTTTACTGGGAAAATTGAATCCTCAACATTTGAGAATATCTTCCAACTATCTAGATTTTTAGAAATAACTATAAAATAATCTACATTTTCAATTCCAGTCTTTTCTAAATCACGATTCATTGAGTTAGATGTTCCAAAACCTACTCCAATTATTATTCTTTTAACTTCTAAATTTAGTTCAACTGAAAACTGCATAATTGCATCTTGATAGTTTTTTTCATTCTTAAACTTTAAAATTTTAAAAACATCATCTTTGATTTCCTTCAAAGTGAAACTTCCTTTATTCTCTTGAAGTAATAAATTTTTATCTTTAAATCCAATTGCATCAATATAAGTTCTTTCTTGTTTTCTACCCTTTTCTTTTTCTGGTAATATTGGGGTGTCAGATTGAGCACCAGGATAAGAAACTGAAATAGGATCAATTTTATTAATTCTGAAAATTTCATTCATTGTGATATAAGTAATATCGTCTTCTGATAATTCACTTCTCAATTTTATTGATGAAATATCAGGTAATTGAGAATAATCAAAATCTATATTAAACTTATCCCAGTATAAATAAACTTCATCATCAACCCCGTTAGTTAAATTTAAATAACTTGAGTTGTCAAAAATACTTCTTACTGCTGCATTAAGTATTTGATAGTTTTTAATTACAAAATCAGTTATATTGTATGAAACAACATCTTGTTTGATTGATAATAATAATTCATCAGAATTTGGAATAGATAATCCCATTAAAAAGAACTTAACTAAATGAAATTTGTTGATATTATCAATATTAGATAATATATCAAGTATATCATCTTCTCTTGGTGTTTGTTTATACCAACTATCAATGTTTTTATCAAATTTTAATTTAGAAATTATTGTAATATCATTACTTCCAAAAAATGTATTGTAATGTGACAACATTCCTCTTTCCGGGTCCATTGCATGACCCATTCTATTAAATTTTAAAACAAATACATTCTTTTTATCAATTTTTGAATGATAGTCAAACCATTCAGTTCTTGAACTATTGATATTTTTAAGGTCTTCAAATTGGTCAAAATTCTTTAAACTGTTTAACCATTCGTCAAAAGGTTTAATTTCCTTGATTTTGTCTAAAACAAGATTTTCATAATTATCAATATCTGATTCTTCAAAAGATTGAATAATAACTTTTATTAAATTAATGAAATCTATATTTTCATGAGGTATAGAACGATAGATAATATTTTTCTTTACGTATTTTTTATTATCTTCTTCAACTTCCCAATTTATGTGAAAACATAATTTATTATACCTTTGGAAACATAGTGAAAATGGTTCTAAAAAATTATATGAAGTATCCCCACCATGATTACCTGAATCTTTTTTAGTTGCAGAAACCTTTATGTAAAAAACATTAAATCTAATTGGAAGTTGGAAATTGTCAGACCTTTGTTGTTCGTGGTCTTTTGTAAAAACTGCAGTAGAAAATTCAATTACAGAGAGTGGATATTCTATACCATTTGATATACATGTAATTATTAAATCAGGGTTCTTCCTAATTAAAATTTTAGATAAATTTTTTGAATAATTTTTTTTAAACCCATTCTTATTAACAGATTGTTGAGATTTCTTTACTAACAATATCTTATGTTGTGGAAATATCAACTTCAAATCATTTACTAAATAAAATAATGATTGTTCTAAAGATTCGTAGTAAATTCTTATTTCCATTTCTATTTTTTAAAAATTAAGATATGTTCATTCTTTAAGGCATTAGTAAATTTTGGATTAAACATCCTCGTTGTTTCTTTAAGATTTTGACTTGAATGTTCAATTAATTTTAATTTATACTTTTTGAATATATTTTCTGTAAACTCTTTTGAGTCATAAAAATTACCCCTGATTACTGAATCTCCAATTACAATTACTGCATGACCATTCTTTATTAAAACTCTTGAAACTTCACCAAAACATTTATCCAAACTTCCTAAAAAATTATCAATTTCTAATTTCTTACTTGAATGTTTATCTCTTGAACCAATTTCACCTTCTTGAACTTTTCTATAATCAAATTCCAACCAGTTCATTCTTGATTTATGATACAAGTAATAATCATATGTATTTGCATATGGAGGAGATGTTACTACTAATTTAATAGTCCCATCTTTAATTTCACTTACTGTTTCTGATGATTTTGTATAAATTTTGATTTTTGATTTACTTGTCAAATTTGTAAATTCAATTATTCTATCAATCATCATTAAACACTTCCTAATAAAAACATCAAATGTTTTAAAATTTTGAATTTGTTTATTTTTAGCAACATATCTTGTATCACTTTCCTGATTAGAAATCTCTACAATAATTGAAGACATACAAACATTTAAAAAATTCTCAATAGTTTCATTTTTAATATTATTTATCTGTTTTTTTAAATAAGATAATTCTATTTGAACATTTTTTTGAAACCAATGGTCTTTATTTGTAAAATCATTTGTATTTTGTTTACTATATTTTTCATAGAAACTTTCTACTCTTAAATTATTAGATTTAAGTTTCTCAATAAAGTTCTTAATTACATTTATTTCAGATGTTTTTAAAGGTTGAGTTTTTACTTTAGATACAAGAGTTGCAATTGGATTTAAATCAACTCCAATTCCATTTCTATTTAATAGTTTACATTCTACAAGTGTAGTTCCACATCCTAAAAAAGGGTCATAAACAATATCACCTTCTTTAGTATATTTTTCAATAAAATATCTCGGAATTTGTGGAATGTATTTTGCAGGATATGTGTGAAAATTATGTGTCAAATAATTTGTCTTTCCATTTTCACTATTCTTCAAATTTTGAATCTCTTTCTTCATATTATGGTTTTCTAAAAATAACTATATAAGAACAGTTTTGATTAGTATAAAAAACTGTCGGGTAACCAAGAAGGACTAATCTTCTTTGTTTTGACTGGTCCCAAATAATAAGGTCATGATATTTCCATCCAACTGATTCTCCAACTGATGCTAAATCAGAGTGAAATGGTATATAAGGTAAATTATTTTTAGTATCTCTATAATCTTTAACAACCCAACAAGAATAACCACCTTTTTTTGTTACAGATAAGTTCTTTGATAATACTACTTTGATTTGTTCCAGAAATTCATCATATGGTAAATTTCCAAAATCTTTAACATTTTTACTATATTGTTTTACTGTGCTATTATTCTCTAATTTAATTATAGATTTCTTGTGTGTTTTTTCTCTATCTAAAACTGATTTTTGAATAAAATCTGCATAAGGGGGAGATGTTACAGTTAATTGAACCTTATTTTTTGCAATATATTTGTCAATGTTTCTACAATCATCGTTTACGATTTTGTAATTAAATTTTGAACTACTTCCGAACATCCCTAAGTTTTCGTCTTTCCATTCATTCCCTACCTTAAAAAAGGTAGGATTTAATTCAGTCCCAATACAATGTCTATTTAGATTTTGACTTCCAATTAATGTGCTTCCAATACCCATAAAAGGGTCCATAACAATATCACCTTCTTTACTATACATTTTTACTAATCTTTCAACAAGTTTAACTGGATATACTGCTCCATGTTGAAGTTGATATTTGTTTCTCGGAGAACTTAAGTCACTCCATATCGGCATTGAAAGGGACGCCCATTCTTTTGCAGATAATCCGTTGAATGATTTAATTCTTTGTAAATCTTCTTTTGACAAATCATCTGATACTTCAATTTGAATATCTTTTTTACTCTTTTTCTTATCTACTACAATTTTCTCAATAACTTCTTGTAAAAAGAAATCTGTTTTCTGTTTATCCATTTTTTATTTTATTAGGTTCAAATAAATCTTTAATCTCAATATCTAAAATGTTGGAAATTGAACTAAGGGTTTCAAGGGATGGGTATGTTCTATTATTGACCCAATTAGATATAGTCACTTCAGTAACTCCTAATTCGTCAGCCAGCCATCTTTGTTTAATACCTTTATGTTCTAAAATCTTTTTTAAAGATAAAATCTGTTTCATTATTTTTATTATTAAATAAAAAAACTTAATTTAATATTTTAATTAAAGTTAAATCTGTGTTTTTAGTAAAGTTAAGTCAATAATATAATAAAGTGATAGTTTCAATCAATAAAATTAAACCGAATCCATTAAACTCAATATACAAGATGAGTAATATTGAGGAACTAATGGAAAGTATATCAAATGTTGGATTATTAGAAAAAATTACAGTTGACGAAAACAATTTCATTCTTTCAGGTCATCGGAGATTTTTAGCATGTAAAAATCTTGGATTTAAATCATTGGATGTTAATATAGTTAAAATTAAGAAACAAGATAAAATTCTATACTTAATACATTACAACAAACAAAGAATCAAATCAGTTGGAGAGATATTATCTGAATATGACCAGTTAAAAATATATTTTAAAATTATTAAGAACTCAAAACATGTTCGTCTTGATATTTCTAAAGAAATTCATATTGGAGATGGTAATTTGGCAAGATTATTATATATAAGAAAACATCGTAAAGATTTAATTGAATATATAGAAAATGGAATTTTAAGTATAAATCAGGCTTATACCAAAACACAACAATATATTAATGATAAGAAAACATTAGAATTTAACTCTCAACCAAATTTTAGTAAAATTTCAAAAGATAAGATGTTTAGATTCTACTTGAAGTCATCTAATAATATGAAAGAAATTAAAGATGGGGAGTGTTCTTTAATATTAACCAGTCCTCCATTTTGGAATTTAAGATTATATGATAAACAAAAAGGTTTAGGAAATGAAGATACTCCTGATGAATATATTGAAAATCTCGTAAACCACCTACATTTAGAATGTTGGAGAATTCTGAACATGGAAGGGAACCTTTTCATTGAAATTGGAGATTCCTATTTGAATTCTAATCTTCAAAATATACCTCATAAAGTTGCAATTAAGTTACAATCAAAAGGATGGATTCAAAGAAATAGTATAGTATGTTTCCGTTCAAATGCAAGACCAAGTTCTTCTAAAAATAATCTAAAAAACAGTTATACTATATTATTCCATTTCGTAAAATCACCAAAATATAAATACGAACTTACACTTTCTAAAATATCAGATAATACAAAGGCATCTAACCCACCGAGACACCGTTCTACAAAACTTAATACAACATCTTCAATTACTCCATATATTCCAAATCCAAATGGGAAAAATATAGGAGATTTTTTAAGTGAGGATATATTACAGACAGCAGTTTCTAATCAGAAATCATTTAAAGGTAAAATAGAACACCCTGCACTATTCCCATACAAATTAGTTTGGTTAATAATCAATTCAACTTGTGTTCTCCCATTCAAAAATAATAATAATAAACCATTATTGGTTTGTGACCCATTTGCAGGTTCATTAACTGTAAATCGTGTGATTGAGGATATAAATAAAGAACAGAAACTTAATATAAGATTTGCAGGTTATGATATTAAAAAATACTGGTGATTCTATTTTGTTAAGTTAAATAAATACCAAATTCATCAATGCATTCCATTTTATGTTCAGGGAAATGAATTTTTATGATTCCTTCAAAATCATCACCTTCATCAGATAAAATCATATTTCTAAACTCATTATATTTTTCTCTATCCATTTTAGATTGAACATAATCAATTTGATTCTTATTTAAATCTTGAAAAAGATATTCTACCGAGTCAATTACATATATGTTTACTATTTTTTCTCCTCTCATTTTTTAAGTTTATCATTCAAATTACAATTATCCAACATAGGAAGTTGTAAGTTTTACTTTTTTTACTCAAAAATTTTTTAAACGGTATTGACCCCATGCTCGGGGGGGGCAGGTTATACCCTATTTAAGTGGGGATACTCATCTTTTTATATGGGGGGGGTGTTGTCCAATCTTACAAAACCAGTAAACTTCTCTGGCAATGTTATTATTCCATTTTTGAATTATACCCCAAAGTGAAATGAAAAAAATACCCCATTTTATTCCGGCATCAACAGAGAATGACCTAATTTTGAACCGACCCTAAATCTGGAACAAATGAAGTTACTTTATTCTCGTATTTCGTGTGTTGACCAAAACCCAAGTAGACAATTAGTTGATTCAAAACAATACGACCATGTCTTGACTGACCATTGTAGTGGTAGTATCCCTTTATATGATAGACCAAAAGGTTCCCAAATAAAGAAACTGGTTGAACAAGGTAAGGTCAAAGAAATTCATATTCACTCTATTGACCGTTTGGGTCGTGACCTTATATCAACCTTATCTGTTTGGAATGAACTAACCCAAAAGGGTATAATTATCCAGTGTAAAAATCCTACTATTAGGAACATAGATGAGAATGGGAAGATTGATAAGTTCTCTGAACTTATGATGTCCATTCTCTCAACAATGAGTTCCTTTGAGAGGACTCTAATAAAGGAAAGACAGATGGAAGGTATTAAGATTAGAAAAGAAAAGGGATTGTATGGTGGTAGAGTAATTGGTTCATTTGAGTCCCCTGAACAATTATTGAAAAAAGGTAGGTCAATGAGGATATTAGAATATATCAATAAAGGGTATTCTTATGAGAATATATCCAAGATAATCCCATGTAGTAAAACAACTATCGTCAAGGTTAAGAAGGTGTCAGAATTGGTCTTAAATTAGGTTCCAGTGTCTCGGGATGAAGGGAACCGAAGGTTCCCGTAATGACTAAATCCCCTGAAGGGTCACGAAGTGACCCGTAGAGTAGAATTAAATAAGAGAATTGTTATAGAAAAGTGTAATATTTGTGCCCATACAGTTAAAAGATTGATTAAAGGTTGAGTTAGTAAATGACGGAGAATATTGATTTTGTTGAGTAACTACAAAACTTGGTAAAACTTGAATGTGGTTCCCTCGACTCCACAGTTATTCTTTTTCGGATGCAATTTCGGAGGTTCCTCACGGAACCTCCTTCATCCCGACCTCATCCCAAATCCCATACTGTATTGTGTATTATTAGATTACTAATAATGTCCACTTAATGAATAATGAAATATGTCATTTAAATAATCCATTAAGTAATGTGTCATTTTAGTTTACTATCCAATTCCTTCATTGCTTTACATACCATCTCATCATCTGTATGAGTATAAAATTGAATACTTGTATGTAATGATTTATGTGAAAGAACCTTTTGTAAAACTTGTAATGGTATATTTTTCTCCATCATTAAACTACTCAAAGACCTTCTTGAACTATGCCATGTTACTAAATGAGAATTTTTTATTCCCGATAAACCACAAATAGATTTAATCTCAATATTCAAATGTGAGTTTGAGTTGACTGGTAAAAGTTTTCCTTTAGGAATTGGAAACTGACCTGAACGAAGAATATTCAATGAGTTTATTGCTTTTGTTAGTAATGGAACAGAAACCCTACTCCTACTTTTTTGACGATATGTTTTCAACCAATATGTTCCATTATTATCAATAATCAAATTATCATCTTTTAAATTATATAAATCAACATAAGATAATCCACAATAGATAGAGAATAGGAATAAATGTTTTACTTGAGTAAGTTTTTGATTTTCTATTTCAAATTTTTCAAGTAATAAAATCTCATCATATGTTAAATAATGTCCTTGTTTATACTCCATTCTAATCTCATAGTTTGGGAATGGATAATGTTGGATATTTCCTAAACTCATTTCATATCTAATGTATCTTGTAAATCTCTGATAAGTTTTGTATACCGTATTATGACTTACATTATACTTCTTTCTTAACCATAAATCAAAATCTTCCATAAACTGACTATTGAGTTCATACAAGAATATGTCTCCCCTTTGGGTATAATGTTTTATGAATTCTTTGACCCTTTCCTTTGTATTTGTATATTTTACAAGAGTTGGTCTGGCATACTTTGTCCCTACTAATTTGTCCATTCTTACAACGAACAATTCAAATCCCTCTACAACACCAATACTCTTTACAAGTCCGTGTTTAATTTTTTGTTTAATTATATGTGAATTGAAGGGTTGACCTGAAATTAAAAGTTCATTTGTAATTCTTCTTCCATGACTTACAAGTGAAATCAAGGTGTCATTTAATGTTTTTGATTCGTCATCATTTCCCCTAATCGTCTTTGCATTAGAATTCCATCTTTTAGGATTTATCCATAATCCAGTATAGTGTTGAGTTCTTTTTCCATTCATTGATATGGTTAATACTATTGGACTTTGATTCTTATTATTTTTTTTTGATTTTAAAAAAAAAGAAAATGTGACCTGTGACATAACAAATTAATTGATGTTAAAATATTGATAATCAATATGTTATACAACATGTGTTTGACTTTGAATTGACAAATACTAATTATTGAATTCATTAGGTTCATAAAGTCAACCAAAAATCAACTAAAATGACACATTACTTAATGGATTATTTAAATGACATATTTCATTATTCATTAAGTGGACATTATTAGTAAT
>Ga0214919_10012714_pt1 | contig 10307 bp, 11 predicted proteins | sample LL1503_MetaG_FD_177994 | JGI IMG/M metagenome (GOLD analysis project Ga0214919, IMG submission 177994) | Freshwater microbial communities from Lake Lanier, Atlanta, Georgia, United States - LL-1503 | ecosystem: Environmental > Aquatic > Freshwater > Lake | place: USA: Georgia | collected... | reverse complement strand
GTGCTGCTACTTCAATTGCGCGAATCTGCTTTGCAAAAACCTTTGCACGGCGACTATCGATAATCGCCTTCTTATGCTTGGTCGTCGCCCACTTGGAATGGCCGGACATGGCTTACACCTTCAATCTTATTGCCGCCGATTATGAAACTTACTTTACCTTCTCTAATGCAGGCTTTGCCACTTCCTCTATAAAGTAGCGATGAATTCGGTGATCTGCCGTTAATTCTGGATGAAAAGATGTCGCAAGCAGAGTCTTAGAGCGAACTGCCACAGGATGTGAATCGACAGAGGCCAAAACCTGCACGCCAGCCCCAACCTTTTCCACCCAAGGAGCGCGGATAAATACCGCCTTAATTAAATCACTAGACCCATCATCAAAAGAGATGTCGGTTTCAAATGAATCAACTTGGCGACCAAAGGCATTGCGACGAACAGTGATATCTAATCCACCAAAGGTTTTCTGTCCTTGCTTGGAATCTAAAATTGAATCAGCTAACAAAATCATTCCTGCACACGATCCATACACCGGCATACCTTCGGCAATGCGTTGCTTGATAGGTTCATATATCCCAAAGATTTCAGACAACTGAGCGATAGTTGTTGATTCTCCCCCAGGCAAAATGAGAGCATCAACTTCTGCTAACTCTGATTGCCTGCGCACTTCTACTGGACTAATGCCACAAGCAATCAATGCACTCACATGCTCGCGAACATCACCCTGGAGTGAGAGAACTCCGACCTTCATAAAGAAAGTGAACTACCAGCCGCGATCGGCAAGACGATGTGGGGCTGGAAGATCTGCAACGTTGATACCAACCATTGCTTCTCCTAGACCGCGTGATGCATCGGCGACAACTTTTGCATCCTGCCAAAAAGTCGTTGCCTTCACACATGCAGCTGCGCGCTGTGCTGGATTTCCAGATTTGAAAATACCTGAGCCAATAAAGACGCCATCTGCACCCATAGCCATCATGAGCGCAGCATCGGCAGGAGTTGCGATTCCGCCAGCAGTAAAGAGAACAACTGGCAGCTTGCCACTTTGGGCTACTTCTTTCACTAATTCATAAGGAGCTTGGAGCTCTTTGGCTGCAACATAGAGTTCGTCTTCGCGCATTGAAGAAAGGCGACGAATTTCTCCGCCAATCTTGCGCATGTGTTGCATGGCATTTGAAACATCGCCTGTGCCAGCCTCACCCTTAGAGCGAATCATTGCAGCGCCTTCGTTAATACGGCGAAGTGCTTCTCCTAGATTTGTAGCACCACATACGAATGGAACCGTGAAATCCCACTTATCAATATGGTTTTCATAATCAGCAGGAGTGAGAACTTCTGACTCATCGATGTAATCAACACCGAGTGATTGCAAAACTTTAGCTTCAACAAAATGGCCAATGCGGGCTTTAGCCATAACAGGGATTGAGACTGATGCTTGAATCTTTTCGATCATGTCAGGATCTGACATACGAGCTACTCCGCCTTGTGCACGGATATCTGCAGGTACGCGCTCAAGAGCCATGACAGCAACTGCGCCTGCATCTTCGGCAATCTTTGCCTGCTCAGCGTTAACGACATCCATGATGACGCCGCCCTTGAGCATCTCTGCCATACCGCGCTTTACTCGTCCTGTGCCTTTTACTTCTGACATTTACTTTTTACTCACCTTCGCCTGTGTAGGGGAACATCCTACTTTGTCTTTGTGGGCTTCGCGCTCGCAGATAAATAGGTGAAATCAGGCTCGGTATCGGTTAGAGCTACCCAAATTTGGCCTGGGGCAAATCTTATTTCACTTCCATCGGCCAAAGTCCATGTAGTGCCATCAGCATCTGTTGGCCTGCTCCAAAGGGCTATGAAAGTTTTGCCATCCCGCAAAATGAATCCGCGACCGGTTCCAACGGTTTGTGAGAAGGGAGTTACGCCGCCTACTTTGTCGTGATACTCAGAATCAGTAATGGAAACCATCTGAATCACCAGAGTTGTAGGTCCAAGTGTTTTTCCCGAATCTGCAACATCAAGAGTGGAGTTGTGCGAAAGTAACCAGCGCGATTCCGACTCAGACCACTCTGCGCTATATCTAGCTGCTGGCCAATGCATGATGACCGATTGTGTCGGCTTGCCACCTTCTGGTGCTTTACCAAAGCTCCAACCAACATTTTTGGCAGAGGTTATTTGGTAGTTCTTCTCAACTACTTTTGCCATTAATAGATCTGCACGCAAGACCATTGCCACAGGTGGCACTCGATTGGGATCAGTTGTGTATATAGATGGTGGTTGCGATTGTGCTCCCAGATTTTGTAGATTCGCAGCTTCTATAACTGGCAGCAGTTTCTTTTGGGCACCGCTGTATGCAAAAGCCACTCGACCATATTGTTTCAAAATATCCATATCAGAGATGCGCGCACTACGAACAGGTCCAACGCGCTCTGGAATGCGCGATGAGAAGATAGCTGCAAGACGTGTCAATCCGCCTTCTACTTGCTCAATGTAAACAACATCAGCATCTTCTAAACCAATTTGTGGATGCGCAGCATTTGTATCATCTATCTTGACGGCTAGAACTGGTCCGTTAAGGCCTTCACGACCACTAAGCACATTGGTTTCGGCCGCTTGAGGCAACAAATCTGAAATAGCCGAACACCCAGTTAATAGTAAGAGTGTTGCAGCAGCGATTGATATGCGCTTAAAGAACATCAGATTCAAACTCATAGGTAACTGGAAGTGGCGCCGTACCAGCCAATCTAAAAGTCCTGACTACGAACTTTCGGCGCACCATTTGCGTGGATGAAACAGCATCAGTGTGTATTGATATTGCCACACGAATTTTGGCCGTTAAAGCAGATAGTTCTTGCAAAAGAGCTTGTTCTGATTCAGATGCATGCGCTAAACCATCGGAGATGAGTAGGCCCAAGGCGCCAGATAACCCACTCTCTGCCATTGATCTGTTCTTCACATCTGCATCCCGAGCTTGATAAGCAGCTCCCGTTAACAACAAAGATGAAGCAGGATCTGCTAAATCGCTGTGCGCAATTTCAAGTGCAATAGCTGCCCTTTTCTGAAGCAACACATCAAGGTTTGCCCAACTTGTTTCAACGCGATGGTGCAGACGATCAAGGCGCGTGGCTGAAAATGAGAGATACCAAATTCCAACAAGTACTAGAAACCCAATAGTTAAGCCACTCTTCACTTTTTCTCCTCATCACGTGAGAGGAAACGGCCCCAGGCACGTCCATCAGAACTTAATGAAACTCCATTTCCACCAACAATTGCCATCTCATAAATTGAAAAGATCTGCTGCGCCACTACATCCCAATCAAAAATTTGGGCGTGCGTTTTTCCTGCAATAGCTAGCTCTTTGCGCTTATTCTCATCGCGAAGCAAATCTATTACAACCTTTGCCAAGTCAGTCGAATTTTCAGATTCAAAGAGAGCACCGAACTCTCCCCCACCTAAAAGCGAATCAAAAGCTGGAATATCGCTAGCAACCACGCAAGCACCGCCGGCCAGAGCTTCAGCCAAGATAATTCCAAATGACTCTCCGCCAGTATTGGGTGCGACATAGAGTGAAACCGATGACATGAAATCTGCCTTCTCTTGTTCAGAGATTCTTCCCAGAAATTCAAAACGATCGCGCAATTGGGGATCTATCTCTTTCTCAAACTCTTTTGGATTCCCTGGTCCTGCAACGAAAACTTTCACATCAGGTGCAAAGCGAGCAATGATGGGAAGTGCATCTACAAGTACTTGCAAACCTTTGCGTGGTTCCTCAAAGCGACCAATAAAACCAATGGTATTTCCAGCCCATTTCTCCTGGAAAGTTCCTGCTGAATATCTTTTGGCATAAATTCCATTAGGCACAACAATCGCATCTGTATCAAGGTGATCGGTAAGAGTTAAGCGAGCCGCCTCTGATACAGCAATGCGGGCCGAGAGTTTCTCAATTGCAGGTTCAAGAATTGGACCAATAGCAAAGATAACTTTCTGTCGCTTTGCTGCGGCATGAAAAGTTCCCACCATTGGACCCTCAGCTGCCCAGCACGCCAGAAGTGAGATTGATGGAATTGCAGGTTCATGCAAATGCAACAGATCAAACTCCCCGTTGGCAATCCATTGGCGAACTCGCGCATATGCAATAGGACCAAATAGAACACGAGCAACTGCACCGTTATATGGAATGGAAATAGGTTTGCCTGCACTGACGACATAGTCAGGTAACTGATCTTCATCTATGGCAGGGGCCAAAACAGAAACGCTGTGTCCGGCGCTAATCAGAAACTCAGCTAAATCGCGAACGTGGTTTTGCACACCACCCGGTGTGTCCCAGCCATAAGGGCAAACAATTCCAATTTTGAGTTTCTTAGTAAGCATTAGTCGCGATCCTTAAAATCGCCATCAATCCAAATACGTTGCATCATGTGCCAATCGTGTGGGTACTTAGCAATACCTTCTGCAAATAGATCGGCACTCCTTTGAACAAGTGCTGCCACCTTCTCTGTCTCAGTTCCTTGGGTGGGCAATTCAATACGTGTGAAATCAATATGAATTCCAGTTGGAGTGTATGAAACGTAGGCACTAATTAAGGGTGCACCTGTACGAATTGCTAGAAGGGCTGGACCTGCAGGCATTCTGGCTGGTCCACCAAAGAAATTCACATTGATTCCAGATTTAGATAGATCACGATCAGCAGCTAGTGCAATAACACAACCACTCCTAATGCGCTGCATCAGCGTTGGAATAACTCGACCATCTAGAGGTAGTGACTCCATGCCAAAGTCTGAGCGATATTGCATGAACTTCTTAAACAACTTCTCTGGCTTTAAGTGTTCGGCGACCGTGACAATCTTGGCTCCGCGCGCACAGAAGTAAGCGGCAGCGTGATCATAATTTCCACAGTGCGGCAACGTAACAATTGCGCCAGTTCCAGCAGCTACGGCGTCCATCAAAATACTTTCATCATTGATCGTGACGGTTCCCAGGATTCGCTGCGTCGACCAATCAGGAAATCTAAAAGTGTCACACCAATATCGAAGTGCTGATCGCATGCCACGATAGACAAGCAAATCTAAATCGAGAGCCGTAATATTAGGTTGAGTGCGCGCAAGGTTTGAGCGCAAGCGGGCAACGCTCTTACCATTTCGCTTCACCATGTAGTCAGCAACTGCATTAGCTCTGGAGTAGACAAAGTTTTCAGGTAGCCAACGAAGAATCCGCCAGGCTGCAAAATATCCCCAAGCACTTAAAGTTTGGATCATCCTTTGAAAGCCTTACGAACAATGAGCATCCGTTGCACAACTGTTATTGCTCCCAGAGATGCAAGTAGCCACATTCCGATGGCCAAAACATATGGAACCCCTAGACCATCTAGTGCAATTGCAGACATTGCAATAATTAACCGTTCTGTGCGCTCTGCTATTCCTCCACTGCATTCAATGCCAAAGCTTTCAGCTTTAGCACGTATGTAGGGAACAAGCATTCCCGTCACCAAAGTTGCAATGACAACAAAACTCAATGCATCTGATTTATTGATCAAAAAGATACTCACGCCCAGCAAAATCGCTGAGTCTGTTAAGCGATCAATGGTCGAATCGAGGAAACTTCCCCATGCGCTAGCTCCGGCTTTGGAGATTCGAGCCATCGTGCCATCAAAGAGATCACTTAAAGCAAAGATGGCTATCACAGCAGTTCCAAGAAAAAAATCCCCGCGCGGATAGAAAAACAGCGCTGATGCAATTACTCCCACAGCTCCAACCCATGTGACTGCATTTGGAGTTATCCCAATACGCAGCGCAAAGGCGGCTACGGGTGTTATTAATCTCGTAACCGCTGGTTTTAAAGAGCGACTTAGCATCACTGCACATCGTAGGCTGACCCAGTGCAGAATCCCACATCGCCCCTCATTCTCTGCGCCTATGGCCACCCTTCAGCCAACCCCGGCGAAGTTGCCTCAGCGCTAGGGGCAACACTTGGCAGTGGCGCCAATGGAGATATTTCCTGCGCACTTTTTGTTGTTAATCCCAATACTGGAATCGACCAAACAACAATTGAACAATGGCAGTCCTTTGATGAGTTTTTAACACCACGAATGATTGTTGTTACCCACTTAGACGGTAACAACGCCGACTTTGATGATGCGGTCATGTTGGCTAATCGAGTCTTTGATCAGATAGCCACGCCCTATTTGGTTCTCCATGATGATGACGGCTCACCGAGAGCTCTCATTTCACTTTCAGACATGATCATCACCGACTACTCAACAACTCCTCCAACGCATAATGCTTGCGAGCCAGAGCATGAAACTTTGGTCCAGGAGTTTCGTGATGAGTATCTAGAACTTGTCACATCAATGGGTGAAGGCGCTTTTGCTGCCGGTGTTCTATTTCCTGCGATTCCACTTGTTATTGAAAAGGGAATTGGCCTTGATGTTATAAAGAAATATCTAGCCGAACTGAATTAGCACTACCAAGCCGCAGCAATCTCTTCTCTAGTCAAAGTCAGTAACTGCGGTAGCACCTTTGTTTTTCCAATAATTGGCATGAAGTTAGCATCACCGCTCCAACGGGGAACGATATGTTGATGGATATGTTCTGCAACACCGGCACCTGAAATAGCGCCTTGATTCATACCTAAATTAAAACCTGCAGGGGCCGAAACTTTGCGGATTGTTTTCATTGCATGAGCAGATAGGGCTGAAATCTCATTTCGCTCTTCGTCACTTAATTCTGTTAGGTCTGCAACGTGCCTAAAGGCACAGACCAAAAGGTGTCCTGGGTTATATGGATACAAATTCATCACCACAAATGCGCTCTTGCCGCGATAAACAATAAGGCCTTCTTCATCACTTAATGTTGGAATGCGGCAAAAAGGGCACTCAACTTCATTTCCCTCTAATGGACGGTTTTCACCACGTAAATACTCAAGACGGTGAGGTGCCCATAGGCGTTGCCAACCATCAGGCATTCCTGCGCCATCAATATGCATAGTTAAACCTGTGTGCGCTCTGCTACTACTTTTTGAATCTCAGAAATAGCATCTTTGATTGGAATTCCATTTTTCTGTTCGCCATTGCGATATCGGAATGAGACAGCACCGGCTGCCATATCTTCCTCACCAGCAATAACCATAAACGGCACCTTTTGCATTTGGGCGTTACGGACTTTCTTCTGCATGCGATCATCAGATGCATCTAGCTCTGCACGAATGCCAGCCTTCTTCATCTGCGCAATGACATCAGCTAAGTAATCTGCAAAAGCTTCAGCAACTGGAATACCAACTACTTGAACTGGTGCAAGCCATGGTGGGAAGGCACCTGAGTAATGCTCGGTGAGCACACCAAAGAATCTTTCAATGGAACCAAAGAGGGCTCGGTGAATCATTACCGGGCGTTGGCGCGATCCATCGGCAGCTGAATATTCAAGTTCGAAACGTTGTGGAAGTTGGAAGTCCACTTGAATCGTTGACATCTGCCATGTACGACCGATGGCATCTTTTGCCTGCACGGAAATCTTTGGTCCATAGAACGCTGCGCCGCCCTCATCTAGAACTAACTCCAGTTTTTGAGCAACTGCAGCCTTTCTCAACGTCTCAGTTGCTTCTTCCCAATCGGCATCTGCTCCAACAAATTTTTCTGGGTTCTTGGTAGATAACTCAAGATAGAAATCGTTAAGACCATAATCACGCAAAAGGTTGAGAACGAAAGTTAGGAGTGAATCCAATTCATCTGCCATCTGCTCTTTAGTGCAATAGATATGTGCATCATCTTGAGTAAAGCCACGAGCACGAGTGATGCCGTGTAGCACACCAGATTTTTCATAGCGATAAACAGTTCCAAACTCAAAGAGTCGAAGGGGAAGCTCGCGATAGGAGCGCTGACGGGCTTGGAAAATAAGATTGTGGAACGGGCAGTTCATTGGCTTCATGTAGTACTGCTGGCCAGGCTTTTTAATCGTTCCATCAGCATGGAGCTCTTCATCCATGATCATCGGTGGATACATTCCCTCTGAGTACCAATCCAAGTGACCTGATTTTTCAAACAGGGCAGCCTTGGTTAAATGCGGAGAATAAACAAACTCGTAATCTTCTTCCTCATGGCGCTTGCGTGAGTAATCCTCCATCGCCCGGCGAATGATTCCGCCTTTAGGATGAAAGACCGCTAAACCAGAACCAATCTCTTCTGGAAATGAAAACAGATCAAGTTCAGTTCCAAGACGGCGGTGATCGCGCTTTTCAGCCTCTGCTAGTAGTTCTAAGTGAGCATTGAGTTCATCTTGTGATGGCCACGCTGTGCCATAGATGCGCTGGAGCATGGGATTCTTTTCAGATCCGCGCCAATACGCAGCAGCACTTCGCATTAACTTAAATGCAGGAATGTGCTTTGTGGATGGAAGGTGAGGACCTCTACAAAGATCTCCCCACACAGGATTTCCATCTCTACCTAAATTGTCATAAATGGTGAGCTCTGCTCCACCAACTTCAACACTTGCCTCTTCACCTGCTGGACCTTTAATGCCGATAAGTTCGCACTTATATGGCTCGTGTGAGAGTTCAGCCAGCGCCTCCTTTTCAGAAACAACACGGCGGCGAAAGCGCTGTCCATCCTTAACAATCTTGCGCATGACACTTTCAATCTTTATTAAATCATCGGGATTAAAAGGTGTCTTGGGATCAAAGTCGTAATAGAAACCATCTTTGATCGGTGGTCCAATTCCAAGCTTTGTATCAGCGAAAACTTCTTGCACCGCTTGTGCCATAACGTGGGCAGTTGAGTGGCGAAGAACAAAGAGACCATCAGGAGAATTGATTAAGACAGATTCAACGACATCGCCTTCTTGAAGATCAGTCCACAAATCTTTGAGCACGCCGTTAATGCGGCAAACGACTACCTCTTTATTTTCTGCAAAGAGGTGGGTTGGGCGTTGATCTGCCTCAATGGAGCGCGAAGCGCCATCAACGGTTACCTGAATCATGTGGCTAGCCTACCGAATACTTATGTGCCAACGCCTTTATTTCTTCTCCGAAGGCGTGTGAAAGATGCAACGGCCGTGAATCAATCGATGAAATCGCATGCGATAAACGCAAACTACTAATAAGGAAGGCAGAGCTGATTTCCACTAGCCGATCCGCTGGGATGCTCTCAATGGCAACTAGCTCATTTTCAATCAGAATCTGCCGAATAATTCCAGGTAAAACAACATCAGTAGTTGGCGGTGTTACCCATCGACCATCGATGTGGACAATTAGATTAGTAACTGATCCCTCACAGATATTTCCGTCAGGGTTTATGACAATGGCATCATCAAAGCCAGCAAGGCGGGCTTGTTCAAGAATCTCTAAACGGTTGGCATATGGAAATCTTTTGTGGACATCACCGATAACTGCTGTTGGATGCACTCTCACATCAGCGCTCTTCTCTTGTTCCTTATATGGCATATGAACTGCCAACCAATTACCATGTTTATCAAAAGAAATTCGCAGCATCCCTAAACCCTGTGGAACTGAGGCAAACAAATCAGTCACACCTTGTGAAATCTGATCAGAGCTTGGCATCGAAATCCCAAGAGCTAAAGCGCTGTGCTGTGCCCTGGCAATGTGGCGAGATAGAGAGAATGGCTTGTTCCCAACACTCTTAATCGTTTCGAATATTCCTTGACCTTCTAGCCACCCTGAACTACTTGCTGCCACATCGTCAATACTTTTTAGTTCACCGTTATAGATCACTCTCATAAATCACCGCCAGCAAGTGAGACTAGACGTCTTGCTTTAAGTTGAGTTTCTTCCCACTCATCATTTGCCACACTGGCCCACGTGATTCCAGCACCTGTACCAAATCGCAACTTGTCATCTTTATAGAAGATTCGGATTGCCACTGATAGTTCACACCTATCCCCCTGAACCCAACCCAACGCACCGCAATACGGCCCGCGCTTTCCTTCATTTTCTTTTATGACAGAGACGGCAGATGATTTAGGGGCTCCACTTATTGATCCTGGTGGACTCAAGCGAGTGAAGATCTCGGCCCAAGTAACCTCATCTTTGAGTTCGCCTTCTATATCTGAAACTAAATGCACAAGGCCAGGATGAGCTTCAGTTGATAGCAATCGCGGAACGCTCACGCTTCCGCTCTTACATATTTGCCCCAAATCATTTCGCATCAAATCAACAATCATGACGTTCTCAGCTCTGTCCTTAATTCCAAAATCAACTGTGCCAACGGGAGCTGTGCCCTTGATTGGTGACGTGCGAATTCGCTTGCCTTCTCGCTTAAGAAAGAGTTCAGGTGAGGCAGATGCGATATTGGTTCCCGGTGCTTCTAAATA
>Ga0214919_10012713_pt1 | contig 10308 bp, 8 predicted proteins | sample LL1503_MetaG_FD_177994 | JGI IMG/M metagenome (GOLD analysis project Ga0214919, IMG submission 177994) | Freshwater microbial communities from Lake Lanier, Atlanta, Georgia, United States - LL-1503 | ecosystem: Environmental > Aquatic > Freshwater > Lake | place: USA: Georgia | collected 2015-03-15 | reverse complement strand
CATCGGCGATGTTGGGCAGTTCAGCACGCGCAATCTTGGGCCTTGAGACGGCCGATGCCCTGCTGTCGGTGCAATCCACCGCAGGACGGCCGTCGCTACCTTTGCCTCTGAGCACACACACGCATGTGGCTAGCGCGCGGACCAACGAGACCGGCTTGGTGGTGGTGGACATCGAAGAGGTCGGCATCGACTCTGCTCTCGTCGAAAGAGAGTTCCGACACGCGCTGAGCCAGCTTCGGCAAATGGGCGACCTCGCAGCGATTGCCGGCGCCGCCTGCCAGACTGTTCGCCGAGTGATGGGCTTCGACCGCGTGATGGTGTGGCGCTTCGACGCTGACTGGCATGCCGAGGTCATCGCCGAAACCCGTGCTGAGCACCTTGAAGCCTTGCTCGGCCTGCAGTTCCCTGCCACCGACATACCGCAGCAGGAGCGCGAACTCTATCGCTTGTGCCGCGTGCGGCAAGTACCCGACGTCGGCCGCACCGCTTCGGCGCTGCTGGCCTTACCGGCCATCGGCCCGGTAGACCTGAGCCCATCGATCCTTCGAAGCGTCTCGCCGGTCTACATCGACTATTGCCGGCGCATCGGCGTCCAGGCGACGCTGGTCGGATCCTTGGTGGTCGACGACCGGCTTTGGGGTCTGGTGGCCTGTCACCACGTTGCCGGTCCGCGCTACGCCGGTCCTGAGGCGCGCGATGCATTTGCCAGTTTCTGTGAAGGCATTGCCGGCCGCATCGAGATCGACGCGCTGCGAGAACGTGTGGCGTTCTCGAAGTCGATCCTGGACGCCAGCCCCAACCCTGTGTGCGTGCTCGATGCCAACGCCACCATCGTGACCGTCAATCGGGCCTGGGAAGGCTTTGCGAAGGCCAATGGCGCGAGCGCAGAGACCGCAGCGCCGCTGGGCATCGACTACCGAGCGATCTGCGCCGCAGCGGTCGGCGAGCCTCGAGGAGACGAGGCGGCTGCGGCATGGCAAGGCATCGCTGACGTGCTGGACGGGCGCAAGGATTTCTTCGCGCTGGAATATCCCTGTGATTCCCCCAGCCAGCGCCGCTGGTTCGAGATGAGCGTCTGCCCGATGCAGCCACCTTGCGAGGGTGCGGTCGTGCTGCACACCGACATCTCCGCGCGCAAGCTGGCTTTACTGGCCCTCGAGGCCAGTGAGCATCGCTACCTTGAGGTGCTGGAGGCGCAGACCGACCTGATCTGCAGGTTCAAGGCCGACGGAACCATCCTGTACGTCAACCCAACCTTCTGCAGCTTTTTCGGCCAGTCGCGCGAGGCGCTGACAGGTCACCGCTGGCAGCCGGCCGTCCTGGCTGCGGACTTGCCGAAGATAGAAGCGGCGCTGGCGCGCTTGTCGCCAGAGCACCCGGTGGTCACGGTCGAGAACCGGGTGGCCGCCCACGATGGCCAGTTGCGATGGGGACAGTTCGTCAACCGCGCCTTATTCGACGAAGACCGGCGCTTGGTCGAGATTCAGGTGGAGGGTCGCGACATCACCGATCGCAAGGCGGCCGAGAACCGCGTCGAGACGCTGCTGCAGGAGCAGGACGCGCTGCTCAACAGCCCCGTCGTGGGGATCGTCAAGATCGCCGATCGTCACGTGGCCTGGGCCAACCATGCCTTCGCGTCGATGTTCGGCTATGCCGTCGAAGAGGTGATTGGCCAGCCCTCTCGCACTTTCTTCACCTCGGATACCGACTACGCCGATTTCACCGCCGCGTCGAGAGAGGTCTTGACTGCAGGCGACGTCTTTCAAGCCGAGGCCTTGCAGTGCCGCAAGGACGGCAGCCGCTGCTGGGTTGCCTTCAGCGTCGCGCTGCTGGATCCTGCGACGAACACACAGATCCGCGCATTGGTCGACATCACGGCGCGCAAGGAGGCCGTGACTGAACTGGAACGGCACCGGCAGCAACTGGAAGAACTTGTCGCCACACGAACCCATTCCTTGCAACAGGCCAAGGAATCCGTGGAGGCGTCGTTGGCCCAGTTGCAGCAGGCGCATGACCTGGTCGCGGCGGGCAAGTCCACGCTGGACGCGGCGCTCGAAAGCATGAGTGACGCGGTCTTCATCGCTAACCGCGAGGGTAGCTTCATCGACTTCAACGAGGCCTTCGCGACCTTCCACCGCTTCCCCGACAAGGCCAGCTGCCCGCTCACCCTGGCCGAATACCCGGCACTCCTCGAGCTGTCGCTGCCCAATGGGGAAACCTTGCCCTTCGAGAACTGGCCCGTGCCGCGGGCGCTGCGCGGCGAGTCCGCATTCAATGTCGAATTCACGCTGCGAAGGCGCGACACCCGCGAGTCCTGGATCGGCAGCTTCAACTGCGCACCGATTCGCGGCAAGGGTGGCAGCATCCTGGGCGCGGTGGTGACCGCGCGCGACGTCACCGAGGTCAAGCAGAAAGGATTGGCGCTGAGCCAGGCCAAGGAAGCAGCGGAGGCGGCGAACCGGGCCAAGAGCGCCTTCCTGGCCACCATGAGCCACGAATTGCGCACACCCTTGAACGGCATCATGGGCATGGTCGAGCTCGCGCAGCGCCGGGCCAGCGATCCCCGCCAGATCGACCAACTCGCAAAGGCCGCGAAAGCGTCCCAGCACCTGTTGGAGATCATTCGTGACATTCTCGACATATCGCGCATCGAGGCCGATCGGTTCTCATTGGTGAAGTCCGATTTCCAGCTCGATACCGTCCTGCACAACCTGGACGCCGTGATCCACCAGCAGATCGCCAAGGCGCAGCTTGAGCTGTCGATCGAATTGGCGCCCGAGTTGCTCGGCATGGTGGTACGGGGTGACGCCAGGCGGCTGAGCCAGGTGCTGCTCAACCTCACCAGCAACGCGGCCAAGTTCACCACACAGGGCTCGATCACGGTGCGTGCCCTGCTGCTCGAGGACAGCCCGGCGCGGGTCGTGCTGCGCTTCGAGGTTCAGGACACCGGCATCGGCATCGCGCCCGAGGATCAAGGTCGAGTCTTCCAGTCATTCGAGCAAGTCGACAGCTCCCACACGCGTCCCTACGGTGGAAGCGGATTGGGACTGGCCATCAGCAAGCGGCTGGTGCAGATGATGCACGGCACGATCGGTGTCGACAGTGCGCTGGGTGCCGGCGCAACCTTCTGGTTCACGGTGCAACTGGGCAAGCCCCGTCAGGACAAGGCCGCAGCGCCAGTGCAGCAGCAGCCTTCTGCGCGTGAGCTCTTGAAGTCCAGGCATCGCGGCGCCTACGTTCTTTTGGTCGAGGACGATGCCATGAACCTGGAGGTCGCTCAGGGGCTGCTCGAGGACTGCGGGTTGGTCGTGCATTCGGCGTCCGGCGGTGCGCAAGCGGTGGAAATGGCCCAGCGGGTGAACTACGACCTGATCCTGATGGACATCCAGATGCCGGTGATGGACGGCATGGAGGCGACCCGAAGAATCCGCGGACTGCCCAACAATCCCCAGGTGCCGATCATCGCTTTCACGGCGAACGTTTTTCCGGAAGATGAGGCACGCTGTCGCGAGGCCGGCATGAACGCTTTTCTCGGCAGACCGATAGCGTCCGAGTCGCTCTACGCCGTCATGCTCGATTGGCTCGCGCATCCCCGGGCCAGTGCCGGGGATCCCAAGGCCTTGCCTGCTGGCTGAATCCAGCCAGTTCGTCCGCAGGTGCCCGGTGCGCGCGCAGTGGGTCGGCACAGACCTGCAGACCGGCAGCAGCGCCGGCCCTGCACAACATCACGGCCGGCATCGACTAGCGGGCCGTCGAGGTCCTCGATGGCAGCAGCGCTGCGTCCGGGCTCGCCGGCGTGGGCGGGCTGCTGATCCGCAACACCGCCAGCGCCGCACCGCCGAGCACCAGCGCAAAGCCGACCCAGTCGATCGCTGAAGGCCGGTCGCCCACCAGCGCCATCGCACCGATCACCCCGACCACCGGCACCGCCAGCGTGGTCAACGACGACACGGTGGCGCTGGCTGAAGCCAGCAGCCGGTACCACAGCACATAGGCTGCCGCAGTGGCCACGACCACATGCCAGGCCAGCGCGACCAACACCCTGGGCGGCCAGACAGCGGGCAGCCGTTCGCCCGCCAACAGGCTAAAGCCGGCAGCAATCAGTGCGCCAATGCCCAGCTGCCAGGCCGTGAGCACGATGCGGTCGCCCGGTGGCGGCCAGAGCTTGGTCGCCACCGTGCCCAGCGCCCAGGCCAAGGCTGCGCCCAAGGGAAACACCAGGCCCCAGGCCGACGCGCCCGGTGTCGACCCAGACAGGCCTTGCAACACCGGCGCGGCCAGCACCGCGATGCCCGCGCTGCCCAGCACCAGCCCGATGGCCCCACGCCGGTCGGGGCGCTCGCCCAGCACCAGCCAGGCCAGTGCGGCCGACATCATCGGCATCGTGAAGGTCAGCACCGCAGCACGCGACGTCGAGGTGGTGAGCTGAGCAAACGCCGTGCACATGTTGAAAACCGCGACGGTCAGCAAGCTGCCGACGGCGACGCCGGGCAGCGCGGCGCGCAGTGGCAGCAGTCTGGTGCCACGCAGCAGCGCCAGCGCCAACAGCAGCAAAGCGCCCAGACCCAAACCGAGTGCGCGGGCGCCAAACGGTGGCAGCACCGACAGCATGACCTTGACCGCCGGCCAGTTCAAACCCCAGGCCAGGGCCAGCAGCAATGGGATCAGCGCGGGACGCACCGCGGTCCAAACCCTGAAGTGAGCATGGCGAACAGGGTCTTGTAGCCCCGGGTGGGTGCGTCGGCGAGTTGATCGGACATCGCGCGATGCTTGCATGCCAACCCGCGCCAGACACGCCGCCATGGCGACAGTCGTTCGACTGGCGCGCGCGTGATGCCAAACCGCACCCGCATGGCAAGCTGACCGACACCGTCTTCGCACAGGCCTGCGCCCGGCTGAACCAGATCATCGCCATCGAGTAAGGCGGCCGCGTTGAGCACCGCGCGCGCACCCATCACCAGCAGGCTGCGCAGGCAAGGGTCTCCCGCCTTGGTGATGCGCCCCAGGCGCGCCTTTCCTCCAGCGCTGTATTGGCCTGGCACCAGCCCGATCCAGGCGGCGAACTGGCGCCCGCAGTTGAACTCGCTGGCGTTGCCGACCATCGCCACGATCGCCGTGGCGGTGGTCTCGCCGATGCCCATCAACTGCATGAGCTGCCGCGCGGCGTTGCAGTCCGCGCCATCATTCCCATCATTCGTTAGGCGTCGCAGCAAGACAGCGTTCATCTACGCCAGATCTTCATGAATACAGAGGTAGTTGCCTTCCGTGTCTTTGAACCAGGCTGCCTTCTCTGCACCAAGAACACAAACGTGATTCACTGTCTTGAACCCTGGGAAGTCATAGTTCTCAAACGCAACGCCAGCTGCCTTCAATTCGGTGATGCTTGAGGCGATGTCCGGGACTCGAAAGCTAATCGCCGTATGCTCGGCCTTTGTTCCATCCGGCTTGGGGAAGAGAGCAAGCGTGCTACCACCAACTTGATAGATGAACTTGCCGTCCGGTCGCAAGCCGCTGGGCCTCAACCCGAGGCATCGTTCATAGAACGCCCTCGCCCGTTCCATGTCGATGACGGGAAGCATTGTCGTAACAGAGGCATTGGCTAACATATGCAGTCCTTTCGGTCTAACTCCAGCCGTTCATACAAGAGGCAACACGCCTCTGTTCAAGGCCGGGAACTTAGCATAGGCTTCAAAGCTGTCGAGCGCTAGTCAGGCTTTGCAGCCACAGGAAGTCGGCGCCGGGCAGCGTGGGCAGCGCCGACTTGGATGGCTACCCCTGTGCGGCCCCGCTGGGCCGGTTAGCTCGAACGTTGGGCATCGCAGGCAAGAATCGACTCACACCGAAGAAGTGTGTAGATTTCCACACAAGGAGTCACACATGGCCACAAATCTCGCAATCGATCCAGCCCTTCTCGACCGAGCCGTTCAAGTCAGTGGTGAACGCACGAAGAAAGCCACCGTAACCAAAGCCCTACAAGAGTTCATCGCGCGCCGCGAGCAACGGCGCGTAGCCGATCTGCTAGGCAAACTGGAGTGGGATCAGTCATTCGACTACAAAGCTGAACGGTCTCGTCCCAAATGACGCTGCTCGTTGATACAAGCGTTTGGTCTCTGGCCCTTCGTCGGGATGTTGAAGCTACCGAACCTGAAGTGCAAGAACTCAAGGACGCCTTGTTCGGCTCAGACCTTGTAGTCACTACAGGCATGGTCCTTCAGGAACTATTGCAAGGGTTCTCGGGTGCCAAAGCCCAGACTCTGATCATCGAGCGCTTTGCTGCATTGCCTTTGCTGCAACCTGATCGAGATGATCACATCGGTGCGGCAGCCCTGCGAAATGCATGTCGCCAAGCGGGCGTTCAGATCGGCACTATTGATGCACTGCTTGCACAACTCGCCATCCGGCACAGTCTGACGCTGCTGACCACAAACAAAGACTTCACGCATGCGGCCAAGCACTGCGCGCTTCGCGTTTGGCCTGCGAAGGCACGAGCGAAGCGGTGATGCCCAACGGGGCGACCGAATGTTCAGCGCCGCGCTTGCCGTGGGTGCCAGCGCAAGGCAAGATCAGCCATCGGTCGGTGTCGCGTTTGCAGGCAGGACAGTACTGTATAAAAAAAAGTCAAGTTGTCCGATCGCCTACGCAGGTGCGGGTTGGCGCTTGAGCGGCAGCGAGAACGTCCGAGGGCGACAGGTGCCGAGATTAGGGCGCAGTTCTGTTGCCCAATATCAACGTTAGGCGTTTTGGCAGCGCTGTTGCGGCAATCGTTCCACTCTTCAGGCAAGCGTGCGTTGACGCGATGGTTTGGGGCAGACGTAGACTGATCGTGGGGCCAAGTTGACCCCGATGATCACCTACGCAAGGAGTTCCCATGAATACGATGGAAATCGCCAACCGTCTCGTTGAACTGTGCCGCCAGGGCAAGAATGCTGAGGCCGTCAAGACACTGTTCTCCGACACATCGGTCAGCGTCGAGGCGCTCGCGCCGCCAGGAGGAGTTCAAGAAACCAAAGGAAAGCAGGGCATCCTGGGAAAGGGTGAGTGGTGGGTAGCCAACCATGAAGTTCACTCAGCCATCATCACTGGCCCGTGGCCTCACGGCAACCGCTTTGTGGTCGGGTTTCAATACGACGTTACCAACAAGCCGTCTGGCCATCGGATGAAGATGGACGAGGTTGGTTTGTACACAATCGACAACGACAAGATCGTTCGGGAAGAGTTCTTCTACGCAGGCATGTGAGAACTTCTGGCACTCAACCCGGTCGCAGGGATAACGCCTCATTGGGTGGTTAGAAGCTAACTCCCTGCCCCCACACCACCCACCATGCGGGTCCGCAGTGGGCGGTCCGGTGGCGCCAATATAGCGATACGCGAATGGGAAGAAAGAGATCAGAAGCTGGACCACGCTGCGTCCGTGCCAGGCTTTGCAACAGCGACCGTCGACTCCACTGCGCACGTTGACCGCGGCTTGGTCTCGGCATTGAACTTCGGCCTTGCAAGGTTCTGGGACCGATCCGGCCCGCGCCGGTCCGAGCCGCCGTAGTTCGCAGCCACTGATCCGAGAGGGGTTGCCAAGAGCATGGATCTGAGCCAGTCAGCCATCAACAACTCGCTGCCATCGAACATCCCGTGAACCACCGCCCGCGCAACATCCTCGGCTGGCGTCCCACGAAGTCTTCTCCAAGTTGCCCCCAAACCTCATCGCGGGTGTCACACTTCAAGCTTGAAAACCGCCCACCACCCCGTTTCACACCAGGAGAGACGTTTCATGACCAGCCCTATTGAATCGATGATCCGCCGCAGCGTGACCAAAGGCATCATGAAAGTTGCCAAGTTCAATCGCGACCGTGCGCCAGCGCCAGAGAAACCGCACCCCTTTCTCACCGGTATCCACCAGCCAATGGACCAAGAATTGACGCTCGACATGCTGCATGTCGAGGGAACGATCCCGCCCGAACTTGACGGCCGCTATCTGCGCATAGGCCCCAATCCGATCACACCACCGAATCCTGCCACGCACCATTGGTTCGTCGGCGATGGCATGGTGCACGGCGTTCGGCTCAAGGGGGGCCAGGCCTTGTGGTATCGCAACCGCTGGGTCCGGTCGCTGGCAGTCAGTGCCGCGCTCGGTGAAGCGCCTGTCCCCGGGCCCCGTAACGAGCGCAGCGACACCGCCAATACCAATGTGCTCGGGCACGCCGGCAAGATCTGGGCGCTGGTCGAGGCGGGCGGTTTTCCAGTCGAGATTGATGACGAGTTACGCACCGTGGCCCACAACCCGTTTGACGGTACGCTGCACGGCTCCTTCAGCGCCCACCCGCATCGGGACCCTGCGACCGGCGAAATGCATGCCATTTGTTACAACGGGACGGATCTCGACACGATCAGGCACGTGGCGGTTGGGACGGACGGGCGGGTGCGGCGTGAAGAGCCGATCGCAGTCAAGCATGGCCCCAGCATTCATGACTGCATGATCACGAAAAACTACGTGCTGGTGTTCGATTTGCCTGTCACCTTTTCGATGAAAACCCTGCTAGCGGGCCACCCCTTCCCTTACGCCTGGAATCCGGAGCACCGGGCCCGCGTGGGCCTGCTGCCGCGCGAAGGCAAAGGCAGTGACACCGTCTGGTGCGAGGTCGACCCCTGCTACGTGTTCCACCCCTGCAATGCTTTTGAAACCGACGATGGCAAAGTCATCGTGGACGTGGCCGCGCACGAGACCATGTTTGCGCAAAGCACCCAGGGCCCTGACTCCAGGAAGGTCACATTCGAACGCTGGGGTATCGATCCGCTGACGCGGCGCGTCCAGCGCAAGGTCATCGACGACCAGCCGCAGGAGTTTCCCCGCTGTGACGAACGCCGGCTGGGTCAGCCCTACCGTTACGCCTACAGCATGCCGCTGGCCGACGAAGGCTCCGCTTTCGGCTCCAAGACGCATCTTGTCCGACACGACATGCAGACCGGCGCGCGCCTGGTGCATGAGTTCGGCGACCACCGCTACCCGGGTGAGTTCGTTTTTGTTCCGAGACATGCAGGCGCGGCCGAAGACGAAGGCTGGCTGATGGGTTATGTGATCGACATGTCCAGGCTGAGTACGGCCCTGGTGATCATCGACGCGCAGAATTTCAGCGGCAAACCCCAAGCCGTCGTCACCATACCGCACCGGGTGCCACCAGGATTCCACGGCAACTGGGTGCCGGTAGCCTGAGCCCATGGGAGCCCATGGGGTCAGGTCTTGCAATCCAACAAATTTCCATTAAAAAGTTGTGGCAAGACCATTGCGCATCGAATTTCCCGGCGGGCTTTATCACGTCACCACGCGTGGCGACAGGCGCGAAGCCATCTACCTGAGCGATGCTGACCGGCAGTACTGGCTCGATTTATTGGGCAAGGTTTGCACCAGGCACAACTGGCTGTGCCACGCCTACTGCCTGATGGACAACCACTTTCATATCGTTGTGGAGACCATCGATGGTCACCTGAGCGCCGGTATGCGCCAGCTCAACGGCGTCTACACCCAGTGGCATAACCGCACCCACAACACAGTCGGTCACCTCTTTCAAGGGCGGTTCAAGGCCATCATCGTGCAGCGCGAGGCGTACTTGCTGGAATTGGCTCGCTACGTGGTTCTCAACCCCGTGCGGGCGGGTATCTGCGACTTGCCCGAAGACTGGCCCTGGAGCAGCTATCGGGCCATGCTAGGCCGCGTTACGCCGCCGGCCTGGTTGCAAGTGCAGTGGCTGCTTTCACAGTTTGGCAATAACGCCAGAACAGCGGTGGCTTCGTACATCCATCACGTCAGGACTGGCGTGAATTTGCCCAGCGTGTGGGACCAACTGCAGGGCCAGCTGTATTTGGGGGATGCCAAATTTGCTGAAGATTTGGGCAAAAAAATCGACGTCAAGCTTTCGGCGGATGCAGAGATACCGCGTCTACAACGTCGCGCCTCAGCGCCTGCGCTGACCGAGTTTGCAGCGATGCCAGCGCGCAATCCAGCCATCGTGCAAGCGTATGCGACCGGCTGCTACAGCATGAAGGAGATTGCTCAGGCCTTTGATGTTCACTCTGCTACCGTCAGTCGGATCGTGAAATGGAAAGCGATCAATGTATGAAAACAAGACCTGACCCAAGGCTTGTGAGACCTGACCCCAGGCTTGTGACCCCAGGCTTGTGCTTGTGTGACCCCAGGCTTGTGCTCAGCAATGGGCATCCCTACCGCGATCCCCAGGCTTGCAGGCCCTCGCAGGCCTTGCTCACGAGAGCTTGACCGCTCGCAACGTCACTTCAACTTCGAGAATGCTGTTTGCCCGC
>Ga0214919_10012711_pt1 | contig 10312 bp, 10 predicted proteins | sample LL1503_MetaG_FD_177994 | JGI IMG/M metagenome (GOLD analysis project Ga0214919, IMG submission 177994) | Freshwater microbial communities from Lake Lanier, Atlanta, Georgia, United States - LL-1503 | ecosystem: Environmental > Aquatic > Freshwater > Lake | place: USA: Georgia | collected... | reverse complement strand
TACTGTTTTTTCTATTTAATATAATTAGTCTTTTTTCATTTTCCCAAGTTAAAATAACAGGAGAATGGCAAGGAATAATGATTCAAAATGGAGATTCAATAAAGAATAGCAAGCCTGTTTATTTTTCATTTTATCTTGTGAATGGGCTCTTAGAAGGAAGATTTAGGCAAGAAATTTATGGTGAACCAGCGTATTCTATAGCTCAACTTACAGGTAAATCAAGTTCTAAAAATAAAATTAACTTTCAACTAAAGAAATATTCTAAGCATAACTCCGATCGACTTTATAATTGTTTATTAGACTTTGAACTAGCATTCAATGAAAAAACCGGCTATTTTGAAGGTAAGTATATCTGCCAAAAAAATACTGAGATAAATGGAAAAATCACACTTTTTAGGGCGCAATTTATTTTTAATGAAACACCCTTGAATCTTGTTTCTCATAACTGGATTGACCGATTTATTTTTGATATAGAAAATGGCATATCATCCCAAGAGCGGAGACTAACAGAATTAAAAGAGTTTAAATTTGAATCAATCTATTTTGAAAGCGATAAATCTTTTATAAAAGCGGAATTTGAAGAATATTTAAGGAGCATCGTAAAAATTTTATTTAGCCATTCTGATATTCGGATAAAAATTATTGGAAATACTGATTCAGATGGCTCAGATGGCTACAATGAAAAACTATCAAAGAAACGCGCTGAAGCAATAATGGAATTTTTACTTAATCATGGTGTCAAAAAAGATAGGATTGAATTTGAATTTAGAGGAGAAAAAAAACCAGTAAAATCAAATAAAACTGGAGAAGGAAAGAAAAAAAATAGAAGAGTAGAATTTGAGTTTATCTAATTTTCAACAGAAAAATTATTTTTAATAAACCTACTTTCTACTGAACTAAAGAATTTAACTTCTCCTGCAATAAATTTATTTTATTTAGTGCATCTGCCTCCTTTACTTTTTCACTCGCCACTATATTTTCTGGTGCACTTGCAATAAAACGCTCATTTTGCAATTTTCCTTGCACACTTTTCAAGAATCCACGCGTGTAGTCTAAGGCATCTTTTATTTTTTCAATTTCATCAGCAATATCAATGGTTTGTCCAAAAGGAATAAAATATTCATTTCCAGAGACGATAAATGAATTTGCATTTGGGATTTTTTCAACTTGGTATTCCAAACAAGATAAATTACCCATTTTAATAATAACTGGATCAAATTCTGTTATGGCATCTTTAGATTTACAGATATAAAGTTCTAATTTAACTTTAGTTGCAATGTTATTTTTCTTGCGAATATTTCTGATTTGTGTAATTACCTCCACAGCCTTATCAAAATTTGTTAAAGCTATCTGATTAAATGGTTTCACACTTGGCCATTGAGCGATAATAATATCTTCTCCATCACTTCTTTTTTCAAGTAAATGCCATAATTCTTCTGCAACAAAAGGAGTAAAAGGCTGCATTAATTTTAATAATTCTTCAAAAAATTTCTTTGTGCTTGAGATCGTTTTCGCATCAATTGGCTGTTCGTATCCGGGTTTAATCATTTCAAGATACCACGAACAAAAATCATCCCACACCAACTTATAAATTGACATTAAAGCCTCAGAAATTTTAAATTTGTCGAATAAATCATTAATTTCTGCAAGGATTTTTTGAAAGCGATTTTCAAACCATGAGATGGCTATTATTGAAGATTGAGGTTGTTCTATTTCGCGAACTTCCCACGAAGAAACCAAGCGATAAGCATTCCAAACTTTATTTGTAAAATTTCTACCTTGTTCGCATTGAGAGCTATCAAAAGGCAAGTCATTTCCAGCCGGGGAAGAAATCAAAACGCCAACTCTTACGCCGTCAGCACCAAACTGTTGAATTAAATCAAGAGGATCTGGGGAATTCCCCAAAGATTTCGACATTTTACGCCCTAATTTATCGCGTACAATTCCCGTGTAATATACATTTTTAAAGGGCAAAGCACCCATATATTCATATCCTGCAATTATCATTCTTCCTACCCAAAAGAACATTATTTCTGGAGCAGTTACCAAATCATTTGTTGGATAATAATAATTTATTTCAGGGTTTTTTGGTTGTGTTAGACCATTAAAAACAGAAATCGGCCATAGCCAACTTGAGAACCAAGTATCTAAAACATCTTCATCTTGTCTAACTTGATCTTCAGAAATCAATTTTCCAGATTTCTCACTTGCTAATTGCGCTGCTTCAGAAGCAGTTTTTGCAACAACAAAATCATTTAGTCCTGTTCCAAAATACCATGCAGGAATTCGATGTCCCCACCAAAGTTGACGAGAAATACACCAATCCTTAACATTTTCCATCCAATGGCGGTACGTATTTTTAAACTTTTCAGGATGAAACTGAATGTTTCCATTCATTACATTTTCCAGTGCAGGCTTTGATAATTCTTTCATGTCAACAAACCACTGCAATGATAATTTGGGTTCAATAACGGCATTTGTACGCTCAGAAAAACCAACTTTATTGATATAATCCTCTGTTTTTACCAAATAACCTTTGTCGTGTAATTCTTTCTCAATAAGCTTTCTAACCTCAAAACGATCTATTCCTTCATAATGCAATCCGTAACTATTCAAGGTTCCATTTTCATTAAAAACATCAATAATTTCCATATTGAATTTCTTTCCAATTTCATAATCATTTATATCATGAGCTGGAGTTATTTTTAAGCAGCCAGTACCAAATTCAATATCAACATAATCATCAGCAACAACTGGTATTTCTCGATTTATTAAAGGAACGATAACCATCTTGCCATGTAAATGTTTGTAGCGTTGATCGTTCGGATTCACACAAATTCCTGTATCGCCTAATATTGTTTCGGGTCGAGTTGTAGCAATGGTAAGCCATTCATCTACACTATCTTTGACTTTATATCTCAGATAAAACAAGCGTGAATTAACTTCTTTGTAGATTACTTCCTCATCAGAAACTGCAGTAAGTGCCTCGGGATCCCAATTAACCATTCGAACACCGCGGTATATTTTTCCTTTCTGAAATAAATCAATAAATACATTTTCAACAGATTCAGAATATTCTATATCCATTGTAAAATGTGTGCGTTCCCAATCGCATGAAGCGCCTAATTTCTTTAGTTGTTCAAGAATAATCCCACCGTGTTTTTCTTTCCACTCAAATGCGTGGCTTAAAAATTCATCCCGTGTTAAATCACTTTTGGAAATTCCTTCTTGCTTTAACTTCTGAACTACTTTTGCTTCGGTTGCAATTGATGCGTGATCAGTTCCTGGTACCCAGCAAGCATTTTTTCCAAGCATACGGGCTCTTCGAACCAATACATCTTGAATTGTATTATTCAACATATGCCCCATGTGTAAAACTCCCGTTACATTTGGAGGAGGAATAACAATTGTATACGGCTCTCTTTCATCAGGAGTTGAATGAAAGTAATTTTTGTCAATCCAATGCTTATACCATCTTTCTTCCGCTTTGCTTGAGTCGTACGTTTTCGGGGTTTCCATAATTATTTTTCTACTTGCAAAGATAGTAAAATAGGCTTTTAATAGCCTTAAAAAATAGAACTTACTTTAATTAAATTAAGGGAATTGAGATTGAGAAACAAAATAAACTGCTGATCAATAAAAACTTCTTATTTTTGCACCATGATTGAGAATAAAGAGACTGCTTTAAAAATTGCCGAACTTCTTCTTCAAGTAAAAGCTGTAAAACTTCAACCAAAAAACCCATTTAATTGGGCTTCAGGATGGAAATCACCTATTTATTGTGATAACCGAGTAACATTGTCGCACCCTGGAGTAAGAACACACATCCGACAAGCATTTTGTGAAAATATAATTTTAAGATTTGGAAAACCTGATATAATTGCTGGAGTTGCGACAGGTGGAGTGCCACAAGGAGTTTTAGTAGCTCAGGAATTAGGTCTGCCCTTTATTTATGTAAGAAGTGCTGCAAAAGACCATGGAATGGGAAATACAATTGAAGGTTCATTTGAAAAAGGGCAACGTGTTATTTTAATTGAAGATTTGATTTCTACTGGAGGAAGCAGTATAAAAGCTGTTAATGCACTCAGAGATGGGGGGTTAGATGTTAAAGGTCTAGCTGCAATCTTTACATATGGGTTTAAACTTGCAGAAGAAAATTTTATAAAAGCAAAATGCCCTATTTTAGCATTAACAGATTATGCTGTATTAATTGAACAAGCACTCAACTCAAATTACATATCTCAAGATGATTTGGCGCATCTTCAAAGTTGGAGAGAAAACCCCTCAACTTGGATGCAAGAGAATTAATAATGGACTTAAAAAGTGATAAAGTAGCAATTTCAGCATCTATTAAGGATGTTCATGCCTTTTTATCTGATGCGAGAAATCTTGAGCTTATTTTGCCTCACGATAAAATTTCTGATTTTAAAGCCGATGAAAATCAATGTTCATTTAAAGTTCAGGGAGCAATTATTATTTCTCTTATTCAAAATGGTTCAGAAGCCACAAAAATTTTCTTAAAGTCAGGAGAGAAGTCACCTTTTCCGTTTAAATTAACTGTAAATTTGGAGGATAAAGGGCTTAAGACAGAGGGCTTCATTAAATTTGATGGTGAAGTAAATTCATTTCTAAAAATGATGGTAGAAAAACCACTCCAAGCTCTTTTTAACTTCATGTCGCATAAGCTAGAAGAGCATTTTAACAATACTTGATAGTTTTAAGTCCAAATTCGAGGCACTTTCCATTTTTTTCTATTACTAACAAACCAGCTGAAGAAACATCAATAATTGTACCTTCAAAAACCTCATTTTCTGCTTCAAAAAAACTTTTTTCTTTAAAACGATACAAACTAGATAAATACTCCTTTTTAAATTCTAAATTAGTTGAATTTACAAGTAAAAAATAGTGGTTCATTTCATTAATTAAGCAATCTAAAATTTCTCGTACAAGAAATATGTTTCCTGTTTCGTTTCGAATACTTGTTGCTGAGAAGTCAAAAAAATTCTGTTGATTAATATTTATTCCTATTCCTATAAATGAAGTAGAAAGAAAATTGCCGCTTACTTGATTTTCTATTAATATTCCACAAATTTTTGTTTCGTTTACTAACAAATCATTTGGCCATTTTATTTTTGCAGGAAGCCCAAATTTTCCTAAGGTTTTAAGCACAGCCAAACTAGTTGCCCAATTAATTTGAGTTTGGTATTCTACTGACAGATTGTCGGGGCTATAAACAAAGGTGCAAAGAAGATTTTTACCATTTTCAGATTGCCAAATACTCCCTCTTTGCCCTTTTCCATTGGTTTGACAGTCTGACATTATTACCGAACCATTTTGACAAAGCTTGTCTGAAAACAACTTGGCAGCAAAATTGTTAGTAGAATCAACATCCGATAAATGGATTATTTCTTTTCCGAAAAGCATTCTAAATGAGTTTTGTTTTTAAGACGAGGTCAAAATTAAAATTTATCACTTAGATTTGTAAATTAAGAAGAATTAAAATGCCAAAAGCAAAAAAAAGCAGCGAATCAGAAATACTTTGTCAAACCATAGTAGAGGGAATGCAAGAAAATAAAGCCAAAGATATTGTAGTGTTAGATTTACGACATCTTACAAGTGCAGTTTGTGATTTTTTCGTTATTTGTAGTGGCGATTCAAATACACATGTAGATGGAATTTCCAATGCTGTAACACGTCATTCTCGCAAAATACTTCAAGAAAAACCATGGCACATAGAAGGGAAAAATAATAGCGAGTGGATTTTATTAGATTACATCAATGTAGTGGGACATATTTTTTACAAGGATGCTAGATCATTTTTTCAACTTGAAGAATTATGGGCAGATGCTATTCGAACAGATATTAAAAATTTAGATTAATCATTTATGTCAAAAGAGAAAAAGAAAAGTCCATTTTCAATTTATTGGATCTATGCTGCTTTAGGATTTGCATTAATTGCATTTCAATTATACGTTAGCTCAGATGCCGTTGCTACTATTAATTCCCGGGAAACATTTTTTAATTTAGTTGAAAAAAAAGGTGTTAGAAACGTACGGATTATTAATCAAGTAAAAGCTGATTTTTATTTAACTGCTAAAGGGAAAACCCTTGTAAAGCAAGCAAAAAAAGGAGAGCTAACTGAAATGAAAAAGGCGCTTTCTAAAAATGGGCCTGTTAAGAATAAAGAAATAAAATTTGAACTAGAGAATATTGGAAGCCATGCAAATTTTGAAGAAGAACTTAAAGAAAAAGGATACCGAAATTTCCAAAATGTTAATGAAGTAAATTATTTAGGGCAAATTCTAAGTTATATTCTGCCTTTTGCATTAATCATTATCATTTGGATTTTTGTAATGCGTCGCATGTCAGGCGGTGGTGGCGGTGGTGGCGGAAGCCAGATATTTAATATTGGTAAATCACGTGCACAAGTTTATGACAAGGGGAAATCAACAAATATCACTTTTGCTGATGTAGCAGGATTAGCTGGCGCAAAAGAAGAAATTGTAGAAATTGTAGAATTTTTAAAAAACCCAAAAAAATATACTGAATTAGGAGCAAAAATTCCAAAAGGAGCGTTACTAGTAGGCCCTCCAGGAACAGGAAAAACCTTGCTGGCTAAAGCAGTTGCAGGGGAAGCAAAGGTTCCATTTTTCTCTCTTTCAGGATCTGATTTTGTGGAAATGTTTGTAGGTGTTGGTGCGTCACGTGTTAGGGATTTATTCAAGCAAGCAAAAGAAAAAGCACCTGCGATTATTTTTATTGATGAAATAGATGCCATCGGAAGAGCTAGAGGTAAAAACAACGGATTTAATTCTAATGATGAACGTGAAAATACCTTAAATCAATTGCTCACAGAAATGGACGGTTTTGGAACAAATTCTGGAGTTATAATATTAGCAGCAACAAATAGATCGGATGTGTTGGATAGTGCTCTTATGCGCGCTGGACGTTTTGACCGTCAGATTTATGTTGACATGCCCGATTTAAATGAGCGAAAAGAAATCTTCCAAGTACACTTAAAGCCCTTGAAATTAGGGAAAGACATTGTTGTAGATTTTCTTGCTAAGCAGACACCTGGATTTTCTGGAGCAGATATTGCAAACATGTGTAACGAAGCGGCATTAATTGCTGCAAGAAAAAATAAGAAACAAGTTGAAAAACAAGATTTTTTAGATGCTGTAGATAGAATTATTGGTGGATTAGAGAAGAAAAATAAAATCATCACAAAAGATGAGAAAAAAACAATTGCTTATCATGAAGCTGGACATGCAACTATTTCATGGTTATTGGAATATGCGCATCCATTGGTGAAAGTTACAATAGTACCACGCGGGCAATCATTGGGTGCAGCATGGTATTTACCTGAAGAAAGAAGTATTACAACCACAGAGCAAATTTTAGACGAAATGTGTTCAGCATTAGGAGGCAGAGCAGCAGAACAATTAATTTTTGGGAGAATAAGTACAGGGGCATTGAGTGATTTAGAGAAAGTTACCAAACAAGCTTATGCAATGGTTTCAATTTATGGCTTAAATGAGCGAATTGGAAATGTTTCTTTCTATGATTCTCAAGGACGCGATTCATTTACAAAACCATATTCCGATGATTTGGCGAGGGTGATTGATGAAGAAGCAAGTAAAATGATTGAATTTCAGTATAAACGAGCTTTAAAAATACTTACTGACAACAAAGATAAGTTAAGTGCACTTGCAGAAAAACTTTTAGAAACAGAAGTTATTTTTAAAGAGGATCTAGAAATTATTTTTGGGAAACGGGAATGGGAAATTGCAGAGCTTGTGGAAATTAAGGAAACTCCGATAAAAGAAAAAAAGCAACGGAAAACTCCAGTAAAGTCTGAAAAAACTCTGACTAACAACGAGAAAAAAGATAGTATTCCTAAAGGAAAAGCTTAAAAATCTCAATTATGGAATTAATCCGAGTGCTAGACACAACTAACTTTTTCAACTTTGAACAAATTAAGTCAATGCTAACAGAGCTCGAAATTCCTTTTCAATTTAGAAATACGATGGATTCATCTTTCAACAATTTTGGAAGTTATGAAATATATGTAACTTCGGATTTTAAAACTGAAGCACTAAAATTGATTACAGATGTCAATGGGTAACTTAGCAACTCGAAGTATCACAGGATTATTATTTGTAATAGTTATTATTGGTTCAATTCTATCTGGACCATACATTCAAATTGCTATATTTTCACTTCTCATGCTACTTGGATTAATTGAATTCTATCGTTTGTTTGATAAACACCCAATTATAAGAGTCAGTAAAGAAATCGGTGTCTTTATTGGAGTATTTATTTTCTGTTTATTGGTTGGCGTAAGTTTAGAGATTTTACCGGTGATTTCTGTGTCAATCTTATTTCCATTATTTTTTACTTTAATTCTCAATGAATTATGGAAAAAGCAAGAAAACCCTATTGTCAATATCTCTGTTTTAGTCTTTGGGATAATTTATATTGTAATTCCATTTTATTTAACCATTGATTTAAACCTTAGAAATACAGCATATTTACCTTTAATTGTAGGAATGTTCTTACTTATTTGGACAAATGATTGTTTTGCCTATTGCATCGGTCGCGTACTTGGAAAAAGAAAGTTGTTCGAACGAATTTCACCAAATAAAACTTGGGAAGGTGCTATTGGAGGAATATTATTTACACTTATTTTAGGTTATCTAATTGGAGCTTACATCAATAAAGGGGAGGAATTATTTTGGATTGTATCCGCTTTAATTATTGCTCCGTGTTCTATTTATGGCGACTTGTTAGAATCTCTTTTTAAAAGAAGCTTAAATATTAAGGATTCTGGCACAATTTTACCTGGTCATGGAGGAATACTCGATCGCTTTGATGCTGCATTATTTGCAATCCCTTTTTTCTATTCATGGGCAATGTTATATTTATACTGGTAAATTAAAACTATGAAACTACACCGCGAAGGATTTGGGATAATTTTAACTACTTTAATAATAGTACTAATTTTATCTTTTTTAAATTTTTGGTGCTTTTACTGTGCAGAACAATTTATTTTTCATGTACTAATAGAAGCAGTACTTCTTATTCTTCTTTACTTAATTGTTCAATTTTTTCGAATTCCTAATCGTACTTGTGAATTTGGGGAAATGGACATTGTTTGTCCAGCAGACGGAAAAGTTGTGGTTATTGAAGAAACCGAGGAGGCAGAATATTTCAAAGGAAAGCGCATTCAGATTTCAATTTTTATGTCGCCATTGAACGTACATGCAAATTATTTCCCAATCAGTGGAATTACAAAATATGTGAAATATCATCCAGGATTATTCTTGGTTGCGTGGCATCCGAAAAGTAGTACGGAAAATGAAAGAACAACAATTGTCGTTGAACATAAAAATGGAACTGAAGTTCTTTTTCGGCAAATTGCTGGAGCTGTAGCACGAAGAATATGTTATTATACAGAAATTGGTGATAAAGCAAAGCAAGGAGAGGAGTTTGGTTTTATTAAATTTGGCTCTAGAATAGATGTTTTTTTACCATTGGGGACGAAAATTGATGTTAAAATTGGAGATAGAGTAAAGGCGAAATTAACCCGTTTGGGAAGTTTTGATTAATATCTATTTACCTACTTTTAAAGCTTAAGTTATTTTTTTTTAAAAAATACACTTTAATTATTACTTCTCATTATTGTTTATTAACTTCGTAAAAAAAAATCTATGAAAAATCTATTTTTAGCATTAGCCCTTACCACTTTTGTTGGTTCGATGGCAACAACAGCTTATGCAGCTGTTACAGGAACTGAAGTTGTTAAGAAATTTGACGACAAGAAGAAAAAGAAAAAGAAAAGAGGTTGCGCTTCAACTGAGAAAGGATGTGCTTCAACTGAAAAGAAAGCATGTTGTTCTAAGAAAGCAAACTAAGTAAAATTAGTTTAAAAAAAAGCCAACTGAATTCAGTTGGCTTTTTTTGTTTTAAAATCGTTACTAATTACCATAAAGTATAGCATATTCTTTCTGGTATTTTTCCATAATTTTTTTTCTTTTGAGCTTCAATGTTGGTGTTAATTCTCCACCATCTATAGAAAACTCTGTGGGCAGGATAACAAACTTTTTTAACTGCTCCCAACTACCAAAAAATTCATTTATTTCTGTTATTTCCTCCTTAATCTTAGAAAGAACCTTTTCATTCAAGACAAGCTCTTCGTTTGACAGCTTATCAAAATTTAGATTATTTTGCAAAGCCCATTCCTTCAAAAAGAGAAAAGAAGGCACGATAAAAGCCCCGGGGAATTTCTCTCCTTCACCAACAACTATAAGTT
>Ga0214919_10012710_pt1 | contig 10313 bp, 5 predicted proteins | sample LL1503_MetaG_FD_177994 | JGI IMG/M metagenome (GOLD analysis project Ga0214919, IMG submission 177994) | Freshwater microbial communities from Lake Lanier, Atlanta, Georgia, United States - LL-1503 | ecosystem: Environmental > Aquatic > Freshwater > Lake | place: USA: Georgia | collected 2015-03-15 | reverse complement strand
TAAAACAACTTTTTTAAGTGCCTATATTAAGTTTGGATGTGTTTCTTTGAGAGAAGTTTATTATGCTTTTAAAAAAACAATTGATAATAAAAGTGCTTTTTTTGATGAATTATATTGGCACGATTTTTACGCTCAAGCAATTTATCATAATAATAAGGTTTTAGAAGGTAAATCAATGGATGAAAGATTTGATAAAATCCAATGGACTGGAACTAGAGAGATGTTTAATAAATGGTGTCGAGGAGAAACTGGATTTCCAGTTGTTGATGCGGCTATGAAACAACTTAATACAACTGGTTATATGCATAATAGAGCTAGAATGATTGTCGCTAGTTTTCTAGTTAAAATCTTAATGTGTAATTGGAGATGGGGTGAAAAATACTTCGCACAACAATTAGTTGATTATGACCCTTCAAGTAATGTAGGAGGATGGTTATGGAGTGCTGGAGGAGGATTTGATTCACAACCTTATTTTAGAATATTTAACCCTTGGACACAATCTCTTAAATTTGACCCAAATGCCGAATATATCAAAAAATGGCTACCAGAACTTAATTCTATCCCGTCTAAAGATATTCACAATTGGAGTGAAACATATTCACAATACATTGGGAATGCTTCAGGAACTGATAAAATTAAGTATTTTAAGCCGTGTGTTGATTATACGGCAAATCGGGTCAAAACCCTAGAAATCTATAAAAAATATCTTTAGCAAAAATATACTTTTTAATAAAAAATATAAGTTTTTTTAGAAATAGTGTGTTTTTGATAACACTTTTTTCTAAAAAGTGTTTTTGATAACACTTTTTTCTAAAAAGTGTTTTTGATAACACTTTTTTGCTAAAAAAGCATTTTTTGCCAATGCTTTTAAACTTTTTAAAAAAAAGTTTTAGCAAAAACATTTTTCCTAAAAAAGCATAATATCATCAATCCATTTCATTGAATTATTTTTATGAAATGCTAAATAAAATCCAAATCGTTTTCCTTTATCTAAATAGTTAGGAACATTTGTTTTTTTAAATCCAAAGAATAGATAGTCTTTAGTTGAATAAATTTCATTAAGTTCTATTATTTTTTTAAATACTGTTTCAACTTCATTTTTTTCTAATAATTCTTTCAATTTAATGGATTTTTTAAATTCATTAATATGAATACAAGGAGGTAAAGGACTACTAATATTTTCATCTTCACGTATCATTTTATATTGTGGTTTTTTTTTATTAATATTAATATAATATTGAGTAAAATAAGAATTAATAGTTTGTGCTAGAGTTAATATTTTTTCTTCAATTGGAATATAATCTTTATCTTCTTCTTTTTCTTTATCAGGTGTTTCTTCAATTTTTTGAGGTAATGAATTATTGATAGCATAATAAATTGTTTTATACTCTTCAACCGTATTAACTATAATAAATTTAAAATCAATATATTTGTTTTCTAGAATACTAAAATCTGATTTAGGTTGTAAGTATTTATAAATTGCTGAAAGTCGATGTTGTCCATCTAGAGTATAAATATAATATTTATTTTTATTAATATTTATTCCTATCTCATCTTCCATTTGATGAAATAAACAATTACAATTTTTTTCATTACATAATTTTGATAATTCTATTTTCATTTTTTGTGTCATAATTGTAAAAATTAAAGGTGATGTTTCAAAAATAGATTCTTGATATTTTAATTCAAGTAAATTGTCAATATGTTCTAATGATTTTTCACGGTTTAATGTTGGTTTTACACTATTACGAAAGAAATCAGTCATAATTATTTTTGCAGGTAAGTGATTAAAAGATAACATAGTTAATTCAAAAGATTGAGATTTTTTATCTTTTTGAAATTTACCATTACTAAAATTAACAAACTGCTTACAAAATAATGGATGAACCTTTTTTTCAAAAAAATTAATTAACTTAATATAATCCTTTAAATATTTTTCTTTTTTAAATTGTTCTTCATCTAAATATTTTTTAAAAATATCAGTTGCTTTTGTTTCTTTAGTTTTTTTTTGTTTTTTATCATCATCACCAGAATAAGAATGATTAGATGCTGATTCATATTTTTCATTTGAAGCTTCACTCATTTTATTTTTAATAAAATTTAAAAAGTTTAAAAGTTTAAAAAGTAAAATAATTTTATAATCTGTAAAAATTACAGTTATAAAGTTATGATTAAAATATTAAATTTAACCAAAATATATTTTTAATAATATTTAAATTCAATTTTTTATTTTAGTTTTAAAATTAGTTAAAATTAGTTAAAATTAGTTAAAATTAGTTAAAATAATTAGATAAAAATTGAATTTTATTAATTAAATAATTTTATTTTAAAAAAGTTCCAAAGTTATTCCAAAGTTCTTTAAGATGTCTTGTTCAAAACCAATTGAAGATTTTAAAAGTTCTAATGATAAAATCATTGATGATATTGAAAATTGTGGTAATATTAAGTTTATAACTAGTTCTTATGATAATATTTATAAGAATTGTACTAAAGAAAATGCTGAAAAATGTGTTATTGAAATGTGTAAATTTATTGAAAATGGTGAAATTAAAACTAAGCATCAATGGACTTTTTGTCTTAAGAAACTTCAAAAGACAGTTGGTATTGTTGGAGTTGTTCCTATGATTTTTGCTTATCTTACTTTAATTTCTCAAAAGGCTATTAAACCTTCTAAGATTTTTCGTGAATTTGCGCGTTCTCATACTGTTCGTGAGGACAGTGGAATTATTAGTGTTTCTGTTATGACTTCACCAAATCCTTTAGGACAAGAATTTAGTTGTCAGTTTGATTGTGCTATGTGTCCTAATCAACCAGGTTCAACTAGAAGTTATATTACTGATGGTCCTACTGCAGCACGTGGATTACGTAATGATTATGACCCTATTGAACAAATGAATGAAAGATTACTAACATTATTCCTATGTGGACATGATGTTGATAAGTTAGAAGTTTTAGTTCTAGGAGGAACTTGGAACTCATACCCGGTTGAATACCAAGAATGGTTTATTACACGACTTTATTATGCTTCTAATACTTTCTTTGATGACAAAACAGTTTCTTTACGTGATGTTAAAAGTTTAGAAGAAGAAAAGTTAATTAATGAATCAACTGTTGTTAAAATTATTGGATTGACTTTAGAAACACGTCCAGACCAAATTAATGAAACTACTATTAAACAATTTCTTAATTATGGATGTACTAGAATTCAACTAGGAGTTCAACATACTAATGACCTTATTTTAAAGAAAATCAATCGTCAATGTTATTTGAAAGATACAATTCGTGCTCTTCGTAATTTGAAAGATAATTGTTTTAAAGTTGATATTCATATTATGCCTCAATTACCTGATGCAACTGTTGAAGATGATATTAAAATGTTTAAAATGATTAATGATGACCCTGATTTACAAGCTGACCAACTTAAGATTTATCCTTGTGAAACAACTCCTTGGACTAAAATTGAAAAATGGTTCTTAGATGGTTCTTATGTTCCTTACCCAAATGAAGATATGATTAGAATTGTTATTAATCATTTAACTGTTATTAATCCTTGGGTACGTATTAATCGTCTTGGACGGGATGCTCTTCCATCACACGCAATTGCTGGCAATCCTTTGTCAAATCTAGGTCAAGTTATCTATGATAAAATGGACAAAGAAGGACTAGTTTGCCAAGATATGCGTACACATGAAGTTGGTTCTAAGACCGACCGTATGAAGCGTATTGATGAAGCTGAATTACGTGTACGCCAATATGAAGCCTCAAATGGTAGTGAATATCATATTAGTTTTGAAACACATGAACCTGATAATTCTAAAGAAAGAGTATTATTTGGATTTTGTCGATTACGTTTAAGTCATATTTCAGGTCATACAACTGAAATTTTTCAAACTAAAGAAGATGGAAAACTCAAAGAAAATGAAGTTGGCGTTAATGCAGTTCCTATGTTAAATAATTGTGCTCTTTTACGTGAATTACACGTTTATGGACGTATTAGTCGTGTTGATGGAACTGATAAAACTTATGATGATTTAGAAAATGATTTAGAAATTGAAACTGGTAAAGTTCAACATCGCGGTTTTGGTTCTAAATTACTTAAAAAAGCTGAAGAAATTGCCTTTGAAAATGGATACAAGAAGATGGCTATTATTTCTGGTGTTGGTGTTCGTAATTATTACCGTAAATTTGGATATGAGCTAGAAGGTGCTTATATGTGTAAAATTTTGAAAGATAATAATCAAACTGAAAATATTCTAGGAATGGAATTAAGTGATATTTTAATTGATATGAATTTTAATATGAACCTTTTTGCAGTTGTTTTGATTTTATATTGTATAGTTTTAATCTTTACACATTTTTAGAAAAAGTGTTATTTAATAATAAATTAAAAAAATAAAAAAAATAAAAAAATAAATAAAAAATAAATAAATGAAATTAGTATATTTTATTTTAGGTAATCTAATTTTTATTATCTTTTTATTTTTATTTGCAACAGATAAAGATTTTTCAGGTTTATCTAAAGATCCATTAGAAAGATTTGTTGATATTATATATTTCATTATAACAACACTTACAACAACAGGTTATGGTGATATTGTAGCAAAATCAATGAGAGCTAGATTAATAATATCACTATATATTATATTTATATTTGCTATTGTAGCATTAAATTTTATTTCAATTAAATATAAATATTAATATTTTTTAAATTTTTATTCAAAAATTATAAATGAATAATCTTCATTTTTGTATTCAGTGATAATTTTAACTTCTTTATTTAATTCTTCCTTAAAATCCATTAAATTAATTGGATTTCTTAAACGTTCTTGAATCATTTCTAGTTCTTCAATTACTAATTTTTTAAATTCTATGTTCATTTCATTTTTATCATTAACATTAATATAAACATTTATTTTAACATTTTGAAAGGCTTTAATATTTGCTTCTTTTTTTGCTTTTTGGATGGTTTTAATTAATAAATCTAGTTGATCTTCTAATTGAGTTGTTAAAATTTCTTTGCTTAAATTTACTAAAAGTCCATTTCTAGTATATTCAGTTAAATAATTTAAATTTAAATTTAAATTTAAGTTTTGATTTTCTTTATTTTCTTTATTTTTATTTTTTTCTTTAATAATTTGTGGTTGAATAGTCCAAAAATCGCTTGTTATTTTATAATTATAGCATTCAATATAATCTTTATCTAGAAAGTGAGAAGGAGGTAGTTTATTTAAAGTATCTTGAACTTTTTGTAAATCTTTTTTAACTAGTCTACCTAGATTTTGAGAATTAAATTTAACAATTAAATCAGTTTGTTCTTCTAGGTTCAATAGTTCATAAACTATTTTATCAATTTTAATAACCGTTAATAATTCCTTTTCTAGTTCCTTAATATTATTTAAAAATTCTTGTTTAGGATGTTTTAAAATAAGTTCTTTAGATTTCATCCTAGAAGATATCCCTCCTCCTGATTTTAATCCTCTCACAGCAATAACAACATCAACCATACAATTAACCTTTTCAGCTATTTCTTCATTAAAATTAAACTTAAATTTAGTTAAATAGCTTTCTAGCAACTCTAAATGAACTGTTTTTTCTTTTTTAAAATTTAAATTTAAATTAAAATCATTTAAAAGATTTTTATTTTCCTCTAAAGTGAAACTAGAAATGGAATTTAAATTAAAGTTAATATCATTTTTATAATCAATTAATTCATTCAATTCTAGGTATAACTTTTCACTCATAAAAGGTGTGATTGGTGAAATAATAATTGCAAAAGTCCTTAAAACAATCCATAATGTGCTTAAAGATTGCTGTTGATTATTAATTCCATTAAATCCTTTCATATTTTCTTTTGCTAGATTAATATACCATTTTGAAAACAATTCTTCGAATTCAATTAAAATAGGAACAACTAAATACAATTTATATTCTTGATAATATTTAATTGATTTATTTAAAGTTTCATTGAGTTTTCCTAAAATCCATTGGTCATAGATTTGACTTGAATTAATTAATTTAAATTTAGGATTTTCTTTTTCATTTTCTTTTTCATTTTCTTTTTGGTTTTGTTGAAATAATTTAATTTCTGCTTCTAGGAATTGAAAACAGTTATATAATTGAACTAGAAACTTACCTTTTTGTTGTAAGCCTTCTTCATTGAATTTAAGTGGTTCGCCATGGGTTGCACATGAATCTAATAAATATAATCTTAATGAATCTGCTCCATATTTACTTAAAACTTCTTCAGGATTTGGGTAATTCTTGTGTCTTTTTGACATTTTAATCCACTTTACATTTATATTATTATTACTTGTTTGTGTTGGGTCTGCAGCTAGAATTAAACCATTAACAATAACATTTTTATAAGAGGTTTCTTCAAAGAGAATTGTTGAAATAACTAAAAGTGTATAAAACCAACCTCTTGTTTGGTCTAATCCTTCACCAATAAAATCAGCTGGAAAGTATTTTAAAAATTCATTTAACATTTCTTTATCTTTTTCTTTCTTATCGCCTTTTAGTAAATCATAAATTTGACTTTTAGAAAGTTTTTGTTCAACTGCAAATTTACCATAAGGCATTGAACCTGATTCAAACCAGCAATCAAAAACATCATTAATTCTAGTTAAAAACTGATTAGGATTTTTCTTTGATGGAATTTTAATCTTATCAATGAATTCTCTGTGTAAGTCTTTAATAGAACCTTCTTCTAATCCTGCAAGTTTTTCTAATTCTGTTACAGACCCTATACAAACAATTTCACTAAAATCTTCGTTGACCCATAAAGGAACTGGAGTTCCCCAAAAACGATTACGACCAAATGACCAATCTTTAGGTGTACTCAACCATTGTTCAAACCTAGATGTTCCAACACTAGGAGGAACCCAATTAATCTTTTTATTTAACTCTAAAATTTTATCATTGATTGAATGGACGTCAATAAACCATGCAGAAATTGATTTTTGAATTAAAGGTGTATCAGTTCTATAACAAAAAGGATAAGAATGTGTAATTGTTTTAGCTTCAAATAATAAATTAATATTATCATCTTTCAAATATTTAATGATTTTTTTATCAGCAACTTTGACATAATCACCTTTAAGATTAAGATTTTGATTTAAATTTAAATTAAGATTTAAATTATTTTCCATTTCTAGGTTATCAACTGTTAAAGTTAAACAACCTTTTTCATCAATTGGACAAAAAATACTTTCAGGTCTTTTAATATCAATGATGTTTTCCCTTAAACAAACCCTAAAGTCATCTTCACCCATTCCAGGTGCTAAATGGACAATTCCAGTTCCAGTTTCAACTTTTACATAAGGGTCATCTAGAACAGTAAATATTTTAAAATTTTCTTTTTCTAAATTAATATTATGACTAACATAATTAAAAGGTGGTTGATATTTAAGACCAATTAAAGTTTTACTTTCTAGTTCCATTATAACGATAAATTTTTTATTTTTATTTTCCCAAGTTTTAATTGCTTCTTTAGCAATAATAAAATACTCTTCTAGGTTTTCTTTATTTTCACTTTCTAGGTTAAGTTCTGTTGAATTTATTTTAACTAAACAATAAATTAATTTTGAGTTAATACATAAAGCCATATTAGAAGTTAAAGAATAAGGAGTTGTGGTCCATACTAGAAAACTGATTTTATTAATTTTTAAATTTGTTAAAAAATTATTTAAAAAATCAATATCTAGAATTGGAAATTTAACAACAATAGAAGGGTCTTGAGTATCTTGATAATTAGATTTAGCTTCAAAGTGTGATAAACATGAACCACAACCAGTTGAAAAAGGCATTGGTGTTAAACTACGATAAACTAATCCTTTATCAAAAATAGTTTTGAAAACACCTAAAACTGCATTCATAAATTCAAAATCCATAGTTTTATAACCATTTTCAAAATCAATCCAACGACCCATTCTAGGAATGACTTCTTCCCAAGATTTAGCTGAATTATTAACTTGTTCTCGACAGCATTGATTGAATTTATCAATACCCATTTTATAGATTTCTTCTGTTTTTTTAATACCTAGAACCTTTTCACCTAGTTGTTCAACTGGAAGACCGTGAACATCAAATCCATTAATTCTAGGAACATAATGACCATTAATAGTTTGAAATCGACAAATTGTATCCTTAATTGTTGATGCTAGAAGATGACCGTAATGAGGACTTCCATTAGCAAAAGGAGGACCATCATAGAAATTAAAAATTGGACGGTTTTTACTCTCTTCTAATGTTAATTTAAAAATATTCTCTTCATTCCAATACTTTAAAATTTCTAATTCTAATTCAGGCAAATTAAATTGTGACATTTAATATGTTTTTAAATATTTTATATAAAATTTATTATCTTTTTAATAATATTTTCATAATAATTTTATAATGTTTTTCTAATGTTTTTTAACTTTTTCTAAAAAATTTTATAAAATAAAAATAAAATAATAAAATAAAAAAATAAAAATATTATTTATGTATCAACATCTATTTTTTTAAGCATTTTAAGAGCTTTTACTTGTTTTTGAGCAGCTGCTAATTTAACCCATCCAACCCCTTCACTAGTATTATTTATATCTAAATATAAAATACCTAATTCACATTGAGCTTCAGGATGATATTTATTTGCTGCTAATAAAAGCCATTTAATTGCTTCATTAATATTTTTATTAATTCCATAACCATATAAATATGATAAGCCAATATAATATTCTCCATAAATATGCCCTCTTACAGCTAATTTACTAAACCATTTAAATGCTTCTACAAAATGAGAATTATCATAACATAAACAACCAAATTCATATATAGAATAAAGGTCTCCTTTAGATGCTCTTTTATATAATGAACGATTTTTAATATAAAACATTGTTTCAAATATTGGAGTGTTATGAGGAGTTTGTGTTAAAGCCATTAATTTAGGTTTAAGTGAATCCAATTTAATTTTACTTGCCTTTTCTTGAAGACAAAAGGATTTGTGATTAGACCAATCTTTTATTTGATGTTCTTGATTACAATAATGTACTTTATGACAACCTGAACACAAAAATAACTTTTCTTTAATTTGATAACAACAAGCACAAAACTTTTGGCGAAGATTATATTTTTTATAATCATCATCAATTATTTGAGTATTTAAACCAAGTACAATAAGAAGTTGTTTATATTTTAAAGCTTTTTCAGGTTTATTATAATAAATGTGAGATGTTGCAAGACAAGTTAAAATGTTTTCAATTAATTTATGTGTTGGTTCAATGACACCAACACTTTTTTTAAAAGCAGCTGTATAATAATCTATTGCTTCTATACAATTACCACGATTAAAACTTATATGCCCTAAATTAAGCATTGTTACCATAATTTGAATAGTTTGTGTGTAATTAAGACCTTCATTATTTTGATATTTGAAAACCATACTATAGTATTTAAAAGCTTGTCCTAATTCCAAAATTAATTTATGAATAAAGGCCAATTCAGTAATAATGAAAAGAGTATCAGGATGTGAAATTGTTTTAAGATTAATACTAACCCTTAAACACTTATTTAAAGTTGCAATAGCCTCTGTACATTTATTTTCATTTTTTTGTATTTTAGCAATATCCAACAAAACATTTATCAGTTTTTGAGGTTCATCTTGAGTATATTCAAGAACATCAACTGCAATACTATACATTAAAATAGAATGTTTTAAATATTCACATTGATATGTTATATGTTTTTTTGGGTGATTATTTAAATTATATAAATCATATAAATCATATTCATTTTTATGAATTTCATTATATTCTTCACCAGTTATTTTAATTTTTTCTTTTTTACTGATTATTTCAAAAATTTTTCCACAGTTAATACTTAATTCAATCTTTATTTTATCATATGGATTAACAATTTTTTCCATTGCAAATGAATAAGCAAAGATACTATTTAAATAATCCTCAGTTGTATCTTTTATTTCTTCTAATATTTTTCCAATCTTAATTAATAAATTAATTATTCCTTCAGTATTATTATCTTCAACAAATTTTTGATGTAATTTCTTAAAAATTTTAAGTTCTCTTTCATTTTTAGCTGAAGCTTTTATCAAGAAATCCATATAGTCAGTAATACCATAAGCTTCGAAAAAAATCTTTTGAAAATTGAAAAAACTCATTTTAAATTCCTTTTTAATTCCTTTTTAATTCCCTTTTCAATTTGTTTCTTGTTATTAAAAATATTAATTTGTAATAAAATAAATCAATTTTTTTATTATTTAAAAATAGTAAAAAGTTTAAAAAGGAAAAAGTGTTTTTTTTGCTAACACTTTTTCA
>Ga0214919_10012709_pt1 | contig 10313 bp, 8 predicted proteins | sample LL1503_MetaG_FD_177994 | JGI IMG/M metagenome (GOLD analysis project Ga0214919, IMG submission 177994) | Freshwater microbial communities from Lake Lanier, Atlanta, Georgia, United States - LL-1503 | ecosystem: Environmental > Aquatic > Freshwater > Lake | place: USA: Georgia | collected 2015-03-15 | reverse complement strand
GGGCGTGGGATGGAATTTTTTGTTCACCGGCAGCACCACTTTGTCGATGCAAGGTTATGCACCACAAGACAAGCACCGGGCACAGGCGGTGTTGAACTTCTGTGTGTTCGCCACCATGGCCGTGACTTCATTTGCCTCGGGCGCCTTGGTCACCACCTCGGGTTGGGATTGGCTCAACCTGGGCTCTTTGCTGCCCATTGGCGTGACCGGCGTGGCGCTGCTGTGGTTGGCGCGCCACCTGCAACTGAACCCGCCCAAAGCGGCATAAGGCGCCAGCGCTACGCCTGCCTTCGCCTCAGGGTAGCGCTGCCATCACCTGGGCCATGGCAGCGGTGAGTTTGCGCGCATAGGGCAGGTGTAAAAACTCATTGGGCCCATGGGCATTGGACTGCGGCCCCAACACACCACACACCACCATTTGTGCATTCGGAAAGCCCTGGCTGAGCATGTTCATCAAAGGAATCGTGCCGCCTTGCCCTATGAAGCCACAGGGCGCGCCGAAATGGTCATGGCTGGCGCTGTGCAATGCCTGGGTCAACCATGGGGCCAAGCTGGGCGCATTCCAGCCCGTGGCGCCACCCTGGTGCTCAAAGGTTACCCGGGCCTGATATGGGGCGTTGTCCTCGAGCAAGGTTTTCATCTCTTGCACGGCTGAGGCCGCGTCCACCAAAGGGGGCAAGCGCAAGCTGAGTTTGAAGGCCGTGTAGGGGCGCAGCACATTCCCGGCGTCTTTGAGCGCGGGCAATCCCTCTGCCCCGGTCACGCTCAGCGTGGGGCGCCAGGTGCGGTTGAGCAAGGCCTCGGTCGGGTCTTGGGTGGTGGGCAAGGTAAAAACCGCCGAGCCGTCACATTGGTGGTGTGCCCAAGGAAAACGCTGGTGCACCAAGTCGCCCAAAATGCGCGCCGTGTCTTGCGCTTGGCCGATCCGCTCGGGCGGTATGTCGCAATGAAAGCTCTGCGGCAGCAAACGCCCGGTTTGGCTGTCTTCCAAGCGGTCAAGCACCTGGCGCATGATGCGAAAACTCGACGGCACCAAGCCCGATGCGTCGCCCGAGTGCACGCCTTCGGTCAGCACCTCGACCTTGAGCACGCCGCTGGCCATGCCGCGCAAACTGGTGGTCAACCACAACTGGTCGTAATTGCCCGCACCGCTGTCTAAGCAAATGACCAATGCGACCTCACCCAAGCGCGCACGCAAGGCGTCGATGTAAGGCAACAAGTCGCCAGAGCCGGACTCTTCACAGGTTTCAATCAAGCCCACCATGCGCGGGTGCGGGATGTTTTGTGCCTTGAGCGCGGCAATCGCTGCAATGCTGGCGTACACCGCATAACCATCGTCCGCGCTGCCGCGGCCATACAACTTGTCACCCACAATTTTGGGGGTCCACGGCCCCAGGTCGGCCCGCCACCCATCGAACTCGGGTTGCTTGTCCATGTGGCCATACAACAAGATGGTTTCGTTGCTGGCCGCGCGGGTCGCTTGCACCTCAAACAACAACACAGGCGTGCGCCCGGGCAAGCGCACCATCTCCAACGTCAAGCCGGTTATTTTTTGGTCTTCAATCCACGTGGCCGCATGCAAGAGCACCTTGTCCAACCAGCCATGGGATGACCATTGGGGGTCAAACGCCGGCGACTTGGCGGGCATGGCGATGTAGTCGTGCAACTGCGCCAAGATGCTGCTGTCCCACGCATGGCTGACATGTTGCAGTGCTTTGTGCGCTAGCAAGGCGTGGGTGGGCGAGGGTGCGTTCATGTGGTTCTCCCAAAGTAGGCAGGCGCTGGCGCCTGCCGCGTCAATTGTGGCCCGCTCTTTTTTTTCGCGCGCGTCGCTTATGGTTTCACTGAAATGTAAAAACCGCCGTGGCCGCACGCCAATTGGGCCAGTGGCGAACCACGCGGCCATTTTGCAATCCAAACGAGTCGGTGATGTGCAAATTGTTTTTTTGCGCCAGCAAAGCAAAATCGCTGTAGGTGCCCACCCGGATGTTGGGCGTGTCGTACCACTGATAGGGCAATCGTTTGGTCACCGGCATGCGGCCTGTCAACACACTCCAGCGGTTGGGCCAATGGGCAAAGTTGGGGAATGCCACCACCCCCATGCGGCCCACGCGCGCTGTCTCGCGCAACATGGTCTCGGCATTGTGCAGGTGTTGCAAGGTGTCGATTTGCAGCACCACATCAAAGGACTGGTCTTCAAACATGCTCAAGCCTTGCTCGAGGTTGAGTTGTATCACCGACACGCCGCGTTGCACACAGGCCAGCACATTCGCGTCGTCAATTTCCACCCCATACCCCGTGCAGCCGCGCTGCGACTGCAGCAAACTGAGAAACGCGCCGTTGCCGCAACCCAAGTCCAAAACGCGGCTGCCACGCGGCACCAAGTTGGCCAAGGCTTGCATCACCTGTGGGTCGCTCATGGCACCTCCCCTTGCTGGGCCACTTGCTCAAAGTAGCTGCGCACCAAAGCCAAGTAACGCGCGTCGTCGAGCAAAAATGCATCGTGGCCGTGGGGTGCGTCGATTTCGGCGTAACTCACCGTGCTGCGGTTGTGCAGCAAGGCGCGCACCATCTCACGGCTGCGCGCAGGTGAAAACCGCCAATCGGTGCTGAAGCTGACCAGTAAAAAAGCCGCCTTCGCCCGCGCCAAAGCCGCACTGAGATCACCGCCAAATTCACGTGCCGGGTCAAAGTAGTCCAAGGCCCGGGTGATGAGCAAATAGGTGTTGGCGTCAAAGTACTCGCTGAATTTGTCGCCTTGGTGGCGCAAATAGCTTTCTATTTCGAACTCAATGTCTTGGGTGGAGTATTGGTAAGGCGCATTTGCCAGCGCGTCTTGCAAGCGGCGGCCAAACTTCTCGTTCATCACATCGTCGCTGAGGTAAGTGATGTGCCCGAGCATGCGCGCAATGCGCAGGCCCCGCTTGGGCACCACGCCATGGGCATAAAAATGACCGCCATGAAAGTCTGGGTCGGTGGCAATGGCGCGGCGCGCCACCTCGTTGAAAGCAATGTTCTCGGCGTTCAAGTTGGGTGAGCTGGCAATGACCAGGGCATGGCGCACCCGCTCTGGGTGCTGCAAAGTCCAACTCAGCGCTTGCATGCCGCCCAAGCTGCCCCCCATGACGGCGGCCAGTTGCGTGATGCCCAACTCGTCCAACAACCTGGCCTGTGAATCGACCCAGTCCTCCACCGTGACCACCGGAAAGTCTGCCCCATAAACACGCCCTGTTTGGGGGTTGGTGTGCATGGGTCCGGTGGAGCCAAAACAAGAGCCCAGGTTATTGACGCCAATCACAAAAAACCGGTCTGTGTCCAGCGGCTTGCCCGGTCCGACCATGTTGTCCCACCAGCCCTCGCTTTTGTCTTGCCCGGGATAAACACCGGCCACATGGTGCGAGGCATTGAGGGCGTGGCAAATCAATACCGCATTGCTGCGCTGCGCATTGAGTTGCCCATAGGTTTCATAGACCAGTTGGTATGGCCCCAAGTCGCGTCCGCACCGCAAGCCCAAGGGCTGGGTGAAATGCATGGTCTGGGGTTGGGCGATCAAGGTCATGGAACACTTTGCGTCAGCCTCGACAACGCCTGGCGGTGTCCGTTTTTAGCTGAATTTATTGACGCGCCCGCAAGCTCAAGCAAATCGGCGCTGTGGCTTTATTCTAGCCAAGCCCAAGATGGCTTGCGCCCCTAGCCCCTGCACCAGCCATTCGGTCGCTGCCCGTGCTGTCTTGCGACGCCAAAGGCTTGCTTTTAATATTCTCGCCAACGCCAATTTGAATACTATTGGTCTGCTTATTTGACCTAGAATGATCTTTCAAATCAATCATTACTATGAAACTTAACAATCATTTGTTGTTTCACACCTTTTTACTGGGGGCTTTGGCTGCCTTGACCAGCGCGGCCTGGGGGCAAGTCGCGCCCGCCACTGGCGCCTTGCCCGGCCTGATGGCCGAAGCTTTGGCGCGCCACCCCCAAGTGCGCATGCAACAAGCGTTGGCCTCGGCCGCCGGGGTCGATGTGGACAGCGCACGCTGGCAGTACTTTCCAACGCCCTCGCTGAGCGTTGAACGGGCCAACGCCACCAACGACCCGGCCCTGGTCAATCGCGATGACCCGGTTTCTACCTTGCGCATCAGCCAACCCATTTGGACCGGCGGCAAGCTCGGGGCCAATGTGACGCGTGCCAATGAGTTGAAGCAAAGCAAAGAGGCGTCCGTGCTGGAGGCGCGACAACAATTGGCTTTGCGTGTGCTGCAAGCGTATACCGATTGGCAATTGGCCCATTTGCGTGGCAAGGCCTTTGAGGACAGCTTGCAAGGCCAGTCCAAACTTTTAGAGCAAGTGCAACGCCGCCTAAGCGCTGGCGCGGCCACCGAAGCCGACGTGCTGCTGTCGAAAAGCCGAATTGAGTCCACCCAAGCCGATTTGTACGGCATTGAATCGCAAAAAGCCGCTGCCTTGGCCCGCTTGAGCGAATTGCTGGCCCGACGCATTCAATCAACCGAGTTGAGCGCCGCCCTCAGCCCGCCTTTGCCCGTTGAAGGCGACGACAGTTTGTGGATGGGCAAGGTCCAAAGCAACAGCCCCAGCGTCCAACGTTTGCAAGCCCAGGCATTGGCCACTGAGGCAGAGGTCAGCGCCGCCCGCGCCGACATGTATCCCCAACTGAGCTTGCGTTTTGAGCGTCAACACGGCAGCTTCACCTACCTGAACTACGGCACCGTGGACCGGGTTTACCTCAGCGTTTCGTCGCAAGTGGGTGCTGGTTTGTCCACCTTCACGCAGCAACAATCGGCCCAACTGCGGTTGACGGCGGCACAAACCGAAGTGGAAAACGAGCGCCAAAACCTCAATGAGCAAGTGCGCAACGACTTGACGCTGTACCGCAATTTATCGGTGCGCATCCCCTCGCTGAACAACGCTTTGCAGTCCACCCGCTTGATCCAAGAGGCTTGGGAGCGCCAGTTTTTGGCCGGTCGCAAAAGCTGGCTGGAGGTGATGAATGCAGTGCGCGAGATCCAACAAGCCGAGAGCCAACTCATTGAAGCGCAAACCAATCAAATGCAATTGAGTTGGCGCTTGACCATCTTGGCCGATGGTGGCCCCAGGTTACCGGCTTTGTCGCGCTAAACCCTGTCATGAAACATCCACCATGAACACCTTGTACATGACTTTGATGCGGTTGAACGCATTGCAAAACACGGCCAGTGACCGTCTGGCATTGGTCGAGGCGGTGGACTCGGCCTACAAATTGGTGACCACCGCCAGTGACGCTGAGCTCAACCCGCAAAGCCTGCTCAACACCATCAGCGCTCATCTGCAGTCGCCCCGCTTCCAGCCGGTGCGCCAACTCGACCCTGCCGCCATGCCGGTGTTGATCCACGACGCTGAAAAAGGCTTTGCCTTGGTGCGCGGCCTCAATGCACGCCAGCAATGGGTGATCGAGCGCTTCGATGACACGCAAAAGAAATGGGCCGAAGAGGTATTGGAAGGCAAACCCAGCGGGCGCTTTTTTCGCGGCCTGGCCGCCAAGCCATTTGAAGCCCACCGCAGCCCGGTGTTTCACATCGTCACCAGCGAGCTGTGGCGGTCTAAATCCATCTTTGCTGAGATTTTCATTGGCAGCATCGTGATCAACCTGATTGCCTTGGCCAGTTCGTTCTTCAGCATGCAGGTGTACGACCGCGTGGTGCCCACCGGTGCGGTGCAAACCCTGTTGGCGCTCACCTTGGGTTTGATGATTGCCATTGTGTTTGAGCTGCTGCTCAAGCACTTGCGCAGCCATTTTTACAAGGCCTTGATTGACAGTGTCGATCAGCGCTTGGCGCGCGCCACCTATATGCGTTTTTTGCAAATTCGGCTCGATCAATTGCCGCGCAGTGTGGGCAGCTTGGCCTCTCAATTGCGCGGCTACGAGTCCATTCGCTCTTTTCTCACCTCCATCACCACCCAAATGGCGGTGGATGCTCCGTTTGCCATCGTATTCCTGCTCCTGATTGCGGTGCTGGGTGGGCCTTGGTTGGCGGCCATTCCCTTGATTTTTTTGGTGCTTTCCTTGTGCCTGGGTTTTTACTTCAAGCGCCAGTCCGATCGGCTCGCTGAGGTGGTGTACCAAGCCGGCAATTTCAAAACTGGCCTGCTGGTGGAAAGCATCGAAGGGGCTGAGACCATCAAATCCGGTCAATCGGGCTGGCGCATGTTGCAGCGTTGGATGAACTCCACCGACGAGTCGCGCACCAGTGAATTGCAAATGCGCACCGTGACCGAAAACGCGCAACACCTCACAGCCGCTTTTCAACAGGTGTCGTATGCCTTGCTGGTCGCTGTCGGTGCCTTGATGGTCAGCCGTGGCGAGGTGACCATGGGTGGCTTGATCGCTTGCAGCATCTTGTCGGGCCGCGTGCTCACCCCCATTGCCAGTTTGCCCTCTCTTTATTTGCAGTGGTCCAGCACCAAGGTGTCGGTCAAGATGCTCAACACCTTGTGGAGTTTGCAAGACGACCACCACGGCGTGGACACACCGGTGATGCCCGACACCATTCACGGGTCCTACCGTTTCGATAACGTGAGCGCCAGTTACGGCGGCTCGCGACTGGCCTTTTCCAGTCCGCAACTGCAAATTCGGGCCGGCGAAAAAATTGGCATTTTGGGCCCGATCGGGGCGGGCAAAACCACGCTGTTGCGTTTGCTCAGCGGCATGTACGCACCCCAGCAAGGGCGCATTTTTTTGGACGACATGGACTTGGGCCACATCCACAAAGGTGTTCTTTCGGAGCACATCGGTTATTTGCAGCAAGACGGCCGCCTGTTTGCTGGCAGCTTGCGCGAGAACCTCACCTTGGGGCTGGTGGTGCCCGATGATTCGCGCATCCTGGCCGCTGCCGAGCGCACGGGTTTGCTCCAGTCGGTGATCCAATCGCACCCAGAGGGGCTGCAACAAAAAATTTCGGAGGGTGGCTTGGGACTATCGGGCGGTCAAAAACAATTGGTGAACTTGACCCGCGTCGTCCTGCGCGAGCCCACCATTTGGCTGCTCGATGAGCCCACCTCCAACGTGGACAAGGCCACCGAGCAACGCATCATCCAGATGCTGGCCGAAACCCTCAAGCCCACGGACACTTTGATTTTGGTCACCCACAAGCCTGAGCTGTTGGTGTTGGTTCAGCGCTTGATCATCGTGGCACAGCAAAAGATTGCCTTGGACGGTCCACGCGATGAGGTGCTCAAGCGCTTGCAGACCAGCACCCCCGCCCCCCAAGGAGCCACACCATGAGCTACGCCGACCAACATTCGCGCTGGCCCATGATCTCCATTTTGTCGGCCGGTTTTGCTGCTTTGGCCATTTGGGCCTCGCAATCCGAGTTGGACCAATTGGTGCGCGCCACGGGTCAGGTCATTCCCGACGCGCGCACGCAAGTCATCCAAGCCGCCGACGGCGGGGTGCTGTTTGAGTTGCGGGTGCAAGAGGGCCAAGCCGTGAAGTCTGGCGAGACGCTGGCCGTTTTAGAAAAAGAGCGTGCCCAAGCCGGATTCAAAGAGACGGTGGCGCGGGTGGCGTCGTTGCGCGCCATCTTGGACCGGGCACAGGCCGAAATCAACCAAAAGCCGCTGGTGTTCAACCGCCAAAGCAACGCCTTTCCCGAGTTCACCAATGCGCAAGCCGGCCTGTACATGCAGCGCAAAAAGACCTTGGACGAAGAAATGGGCTACCTGCAAGAGGCCCTGGCCAACGCCAAAGAAGAGCTGGAGATGAACCAAAAGCTCATGAAAACCGGCGACACCAGCCGGCTGGACCTGTTGCGCTCTGAGCGCCAAGTCACCGATCTGGCCGGTCGCATCAGCGCCACCCGCAACCGCTATTTGCAAGATGCCCGACAAGACGCCAGCAAAGCCGAAGAGGAGCTGGCCACCACGCAGCAAAAACTCAACGAGCGACAAAGCATCTTGGACCACACCGACTTGGTCTCACCGGTCGGCGGGGTGGTGAAGTACCTGCGCGTAAACACCATCGGCGGCGTTTTGCGCGCTGGCGACGAGTTGATGCAAATCGCCCCCACCGATGGCGGCTTTTTTGTAGAGGGGCGGGTCTCACCCAGCGACGTGGGCAGCCTCAAGCTGGGCTTGCCAGTGACGGTTCGTGTGGATGCGTTCGACTATTCGATTTACGGCACCCTCAAGGGCAAACTCACCCATATCAGCCCCGACACCTTGAGCGAGCAAGGCAACAAGGGCGAGACCAGTGTTTTTTACCGCATCCAAGTGCGCATGGATGCGGACCAATCGCACAACCCACGCGCGCAGGACATTTTGATCAAGTCTGGCATGACCACCAGCCTGGACATCCGCACCGGCGAGCGCACGGTGTTGCAATACCTCATCAAACCCATTTTCAAAGCCTTTCAAGGGGCCATGACCGAGCGCTGACCTTGGCCACACCATTTTGGTGTGAAATTTGCTTGCCTTTGGTGCAAATCGCTTTTTAAGCCCAAAAGCGCACCCAAATAAAGCAAAACCGAAAGGGTCTATACATGGACGCACCAAAAACGAGCGCAGATGCACTGTTTATTCTCTTGGGTGCCATCATGGTCTTGGCCATGCATGCGGGTTTTGCGTTTTTAGAGCTGGGCACCGTCCGCAAAAAAAACCAAGTCAATGCCTTGGTCAAAATCCTGGTTGATTTCTCAGTTTCTGCCGTGGTCTATTTCGCGCTGGGGTTCAGCGTGGCCTATGGGACTGGGTTTTGGGTGTCCGCCGAAAGCTTGGTCGCACAAAACGGCTACGAGTTGGTTAAGTTTTTCTTTTTATTGACTTTTGCAGCCGCCATTCCCGCCATCATCTCTGGCGGCATTGCCGAGCGGGCCAAGTTTTGGCCTCAGTTGATCGCCACCGCCGTTTTGGTGGGTTTTGTCTACCCTTTGTTTGAGGGCATCGCCTGGAACCAGCAGTTTGGCATCCAAGCTTGGTTGCTGGCCCACACCGGCGCAGAGTTTCATGACTTCGCCGGTTCTGTGGTGGTCCACGCCATGGGCGGCTGGCTGGCTTTGCCTGCGGTGCTTTTATTGGGTGCGCGCAGCAACCGGTACCGCAAAGATGGGGCGATTTCGGCGCACCCACCCTCGAGCATCCCTTTTTTGGCTTTGGGTGCCTGGATTTTGATGGTGGGCTGGTTTGGCTTCAACGTGATGAGCGCGCAAACCCTGGACAAAATCTCAGGACTGGTGGCAGTCAACTCTTTGATGGCCATGGCCGGTGGCACCTTGGCTGCCTTGGTGATGGGAAAAAATGACCCTGGTTTTGTCCACAATGGACCCTTGGCTGGCTTGGTCGCCGTTTGCGCGGGCTCGGATGTGATGCACCCCATGGGTGCGCTGGTGGTGGGCGCCATCGCGGGTGTGATTTTTGTCGCCATGTTCACCTTGACCCAAAACCGCTGGAAAATTGACGACGTGCTCGGTGTGTGGCCACTGCACGGGCTGTGTGGCACCTGGGGCGGATTGGCCGCAGGCATATTTGGCCTGCCCGCCTTGGGTGGCGTGGGCGGCGTGAGCTGGCAGGCCCAAGCCGTGGGCACTTTGTTGGGTGTTGCCTGGGCGGTGGTGGCCGGGACTGTGGTTTATGGCTTGCTGAAATGGACCATGGGCCTGCGTTTGAGCCCAGAAGAAGAATATGAAGGGGCTGATTTGACCATCCACAAAACCAGCGCTACGCCAGAGCGCGAAGCCTCTTGGTGATTGTTTTTACCCATTGTGTGGTTTTTTTGGGTGCTTCTTGACGGTTTTAAGACAAATCGTTTGCACTTTACATCCTCTTATGCCACATAATGGGATTGCTTCTGTCTTTTTATAAGTCAAAAGTGGTTTGGGTGATCGGTCAGTTTCGCGCCTCCGCTTCCTTTGTGTTGTGCTTTCGGGACCCCATCGCTTGTTTTTTTGTGTTTTTTAGGAGTCCCTTGCATGGGCAATAAACTGTACGTTGGCAATTTGCCGTACACGGTGCGCGATGGCGATCTCGAGCAATCTTTTGGTCAGTTCGGTACCGTCACCAGCGCCAAAGTCATGATGGAGCGCGACACGGGTCGATCCAAAGGCTTTGGTTTCGTAGAAATGGGCAGCGATGCCGAGGCGCAAGCCGCCATTGCCGGCATGAACGGTCAGCCTTTGGGCGGACGCAGTTTGGTCGTCAATGAGGCCCGTCCCATGGAAGCACGTCCTCCGCGCACTGGCGGCGGCGGCGGCTACGGTGGTGGCGGCGGCGGTGGTGGTGGATACGGCGGCGGTGGTGGCGGTGGCTACGGTGGCGGTGGCGGCGGC
>Ga0214919_10012708_pt1 | contig 10314 bp, 5 predicted proteins | sample LL1503_MetaG_FD_177994 | JGI IMG/M metagenome (GOLD analysis project Ga0214919, IMG submission 177994) | Freshwater microbial communities from Lake Lanier, Atlanta, Georgia, United States - LL-1503 | ecosystem: Environmental > Aquatic > Freshwater > Lake | place: USA: Georgia | collected 2015-03-15 | reverse complement strand
CTGTATCTCCTTGAACACCAATAAGTCCCTGAGCACCTATATCTCCTTGAACACCAATATCTCCTTGAACACCAATATCTCCCTGAGCACCAATATCTCCTTGAACACCAATAAGTCCCTGAGCACCAGTATCTCCTTGAATACCTGTATTTCCTTGAGCACCAATAAGTCCCTGAGAACCAGTATCTCCTTGAATACCAGTATCTCCTTGAACACCAATAAGTCCTTGAATACCTGTATTTCCTTGAACACCTGTATTTCCTTGAACACCAATATCTCCTTGAACACCTATATCTCCTTGAACACCTGTATCTCCTTGAACACCAATAAGTCCCTGAGCACCTATATCTCCTTGAACACCAATATCTCCTTGAACACCAATATCTCCCTGAGCACCAATATCTCCTTGAACACCAATAAGTCCCTGAGCACCTGTATCTCCTTGAGCACCAGTATCTCCTTGAACACCAATAAGTCCTTGAACACCAGTATCTCCTTGAATACCTGTATTTCCTTGAACACCAATATCTCCCTGAGCACCAATATCTCCTTGAACACCTATATCTCCTTGAACACCTGTATCTCCTTGAACACCAATAAGTCCCTGAGCACCTATATCTCCTTGAACACCAATATCTCCTTGAACACCAATATCTCCCTGAGCACCAATATCTCCTTGAACACCAATAAGTCCCTGAGCACCAGTATCTCCTTGAATACCTGTATTTCCTTGAACACCAATAAGTCCCTGAGCACCTATATCTCCTTGAACACCAATATCTCCTTGAGCACCAATATCTCCTTGAACACCTATATCTCCTTGAACACCAATATCTCCTTGAACACCTATATCTCCTTGAACACCAATAAGTCCCTGAGCTCCAGTATCTCCTTGAACACCTATATCTCCTTGAACACCAATATCTCCTTGAACACCAATATCTCCTTGAACACCTATATCTCCTTGAACACCAATATCTCCTTGAACACCAATATCTCCCTGAGCACCAATATCTCCTTGAACACCTATAAGTCCCTGAGCTCCAGTATCTCCCTGAGCACCAATATCTCCTTGAACACCAATATCTCCTTGAGCACCTATATCTCCTTGAACACCAATATCTCCTTGAACACCAGTATCTCCTTGAACACCTATAAGTCCCTGAGCTCCAGTATCTCCCTGAGCACCAATATCTCCTTGAACACCTATATCTCCTTGAACACCAATATCTCCTTGAGCACCAGTATCTCCTTGAACACCAATATCTCCTTGAGCACCTATATCTCCTTGAACACCAATATCTCCCTGAACACCAATAAGTCCCTGAGCGCCAGTATCTCCTTGAACACCAATATCTCCTTGAATACCTGTATTTCCTTGAACACCAATAAGTCCCTGAGCACCTATATCTCCTTGAACACCAATATCTCCTTGAGCACCAATATCTCCTTGAACACCTGTATCTCCTTGAGAGCCAGTATCTCCTTGAACACCTGTATCTCCTTGAGCACCAATAAGTCCCTGAGCACCAATAAGTCCCTGAGAACCTGTATCTCCTTGAACACCAATATCTCCTTGAGCACCAATAAGTCCCTGAGCGCCAGTATCTCCTTGAACACCTGTATCTCCTTGAACACCTGTATCTCCTTGAACACCAGTATCTCCTTGAACACCTATAAGTCCCTGAGCACCAGTATCTCCCTGACGACCAGTATCTCCTTGAACACCAGTATCTCCTTGAACACCAGTATCTCCTTGAACACCTATAAGTCCCTGAGCACCAGTATCTCCTTGAACACCAATAAGTCCTTGAACACCAGTATCTCCTTGAAAACCCTTTCCACTAAATCCTTGCGGACCTATAGGACCTTGTATTACACCGATGTCAACAAACATTCCTGTTGCACCTGTGGGAGTATACACCCACATATGACTATTCCCTAAAAGGTTATTAACAATATATCCATCACCAATTGTATTGCTAGTAATTTCTATTAAATCATCAGATGTATTAACGGCACCTTTTATAACAATTGTACCAATTGATACACCGGCGACGGTAGATCCTACGGGCAGTAAAATTCCACTTCCGGAAGCTTTAATTTGAGAATCACCTATATTAATTGTGTGACCAGAAACAAATAGCTCTTTAAAAGCATATCCAGTAGCTCCAAGTGAATAGACAGCATTCTTACTCGGGATAATGCTTCCAGATACAAGCAAACAATCATCGTCTGTATTGCCAATGCTATCTTTTAATTGTAAAATATTTGTGCTAATAACATCATATGGTGCAGATGTTGAACGTATTAACATAGTTCCAGTGCTACTCGGATCTAAATTGTGACGATTAGAAATGTTTATAGATAATGATGTCCCTGTTGGACCTGTTGAACCTTGAGTACCTGCTCCTAATGCAAATCCTCCTCTAATTTGTTTATGACCCCAAGAGCCTTGATTAAAAGTTAAAACACTACCATCTGTAGCAGCTGATAAATCTCCGATTAAAGAATTATTAAGTTTATTTGCATTCGCAATAGGTTTATTTAATTCTTCAGAAATTGAAGAAAGATATATATTATTATTTTTTATACTAAAGTCCATATTTAAAGATTAGTTTTAAAAAAAATATTATTAGTTTTATAAAAAGAATATTTATACATTTAAGAGTTGTCAACAATAATCAGTCCAAAGGAAGTTTCATAAAAATGAGATAGCGTATGTACGTTTATTTTTGACCGACATTAGATTAACATCTGGTTTGATCAAAAATAAATTTTTTAAATAATATTTTCCTGATATACATTTTGGATTCTTAATTTTACTTAGATTAAGTAAAATTAAATTTTTCATAATTCACGTATAATTCACTTCCTCTTGGAATTACCAAATTTATCATATTCTCGTTCACATCAGGGGTTAAGCTTGTTGGTGTATTTGGTTCCTCAAAAAAGTTAACATATATACCTGTCTTCTTTGTAGAAGGAGTTCCTAACACTTCAACAGGAGTTTCTGGTAAATTTTGTGTATTATCGCACGGTGTCATGACAAGTTCATAAATATCACTTAAATGATTTTCAAATCGTTCAGCTTTTTTAAGATCTGACATTTCATATCTCTTTGTTTTACGACTACAACAACATTTGATTGCAAAAATACATTTCAAGATTAGTAAAGATTTTTTGTAAAATTTCTCATTTTTTTACTTGCGCGTTTGCTTTTAGAATACTCTTTTTAATCCAAAACAGAAAATGTATCATAACCAAGAGATGATGGTACAGTTTCAGGTTTGGTCGGTGATTCTTCGTTTGAAAAGCAGTAAAAGCAACGTGATAAAATAAAGCTCATTCTTTTTTATTTTTGAAAAGAGCGACTCGAGAGATGTCAGAAGGTTTAAAACCAGAGATGTTCTATGAATTTGTGAAGGAGTTAGCTTCCGGTTCTTATTTTACAAAGTCTTAACATGTATAGAGTGAGTTATATTCTTAAAATTGCCATTTTTCAAAATTTCTAATACTATTTTCATTTTCTTATAAGAAAATGAAATAAATTTCGTTAATACTAATAAATGGATACTGAAGGTAGAACACGGGATACTCTTTTCCATCAATTATGGCATTCCGACGGAATTGATGAAGGAATGTTTAGACAACACAATGTACATCATACACGAGAGATTGAAGATGAACACGTTTTACCGCTACTAGAAACATACAAATTTATATGAATCCAGCTCCGTAAAGGAACTTCTAAACCATGTGTAGCTCCATGGTAAGAAGTAAATCGAGGCTAGAAAAATAATCTCCAAAGAAGATCTAGGTAAATTTCTAGCAAAATGGTATTTTTTAGGGTTTGCGAAAAGATTTGGTTGTCATCCTGTCACTACGCCCTTAACCGCTTTAACTCGCCGTAATATACTTCTTACCTATAAGAAGGTAATCTTTAAATCTAAATTTATTTCAAAATTAGTAATCCATATGTAATCAAAACATTTTTCTGATTAAAAAACTTACGAATTAAATATTCTTTTATTATAAAAAAGAATATTCTTACTAATTTATAAGAATAAGAACAACAGTTGCTAACCTTAAATCTCTGGAGACAAAATATAACATTGTCGGTAAGTAAGTAGTTTAAGAAACAGAAAAGAGATTATATAGAATGTAAGTTTTGCATATTCTAGCATAAAATAATTTATTTCGTATAATAAATTAAATGAGTAACTATTTGAATACAGAATTAATTAATACGTATGATACCAATATATTAGATATTCAACCTAAAATTGTACAAACACATTTTTTAGATGTTTCTCTTAAGAATAGGAATAACACAACTAATCCTGGAAAAAAGGTTCTTATGAACCTTATATGTAATCATTATTCTATAAATGTAAAGAAACCAACAGCTGAATTTATAGGAGGACCTAAAACTCTTACTATTCATTGGCATCCAGTTTACCAAAAAATAATATATATATTTGGAGAATGGCATGCCAATAATATGGATTGTGAGATATTTAAGGAAGATGCTGTCACGGTTCCAGCTGAAGATTACTTATATGATTTAATGTTATCAACTGATGTTTTTTTAGACATTTGTATTGAACTTGATTCATACAAAGGAGGAGAATATACTGATAATCCGTATGTTCCTAGTCGTACAAGTGAATTATTTAAAAAATTTAGAACATGCTTGCAGTATAATACCCGCTCAGACGCATCTTGTCGGTTAGCAAGAGTTCATTATTTTGATATTAGAGATAATAATATTAATGTAACTGATATGGAAGACAATAAAATTACCATACTTTGGTTCAGACAAAAAATAGCATATATTCTTATTAATAACCCAGATAATACAGATGAGTGTGTTTCTTCTCTTAAAGGTCTCTTAATAAAGTACCCGAAAATAAGTACTCTATTGAGAGAATTAGTTCAAGATGATATACAAAAGGTATGTGAGTTTATGAAAAAACAGTTAGCAGAGGAACCATCTATAAAAAAGGAGTTGGACAAAATCGTTGAGAATACAGAAATAAAAACGGAAATTTTGACTTTTTATGGCGAATTAATTTGTAAAGAAATAACATACATTATTGAGTTTATTAAAAATGATATAATAAATATACTAAATTATGAGAAAGAATCAGAAGATGTGCTTTTCAAATCAATGAACTCAATAAAAATTCTAGTTGGAATTACAACGCCTTTCTTTGCTGATGTGTACTTGTTAGCACGTATGTTTAAAGATTTTGATATGTCTGATATGGAAAAAAAGGCATACAAAGGTGTCACAGATCAACCTAGACGTGCAAAAAACATAATCATATATTGTGGTGATCGTCACGCTATTAATTATAGAAAATTTTTAAAACGTATCGGTTTTGAGGAGATTGATCATTCTGGTGATTTAACGGAGGATATAGCATACCCTATTCCAAACACACCTAAAAATTGTCTAGATATGAGAAAGATACAACAGCCTCTTTTTTCATATAATCGATATGATTTGCAGAAAAAACATAAAAAAATTGAAAAAAATCTTTACTTCATATAGCGTTCAAGAATATTCCTTATATAAAATGGTTACATTTTTGATGTAGAGTATTGTCACATACAAAATTCAGTTTTTTCAAATTAAGTATAAAATTGTTGCGTAAGTATTATAAATGAATATTCCAGATACACATTATGTTCGTTTAATATTAAAAATTGATCCATATGTAACTAAACCATATATAGATATTTGGGGGTGAATTAAAAAAAGAATGTGAATATAATAATGCGAATGAATAAATTGTTAAAGAATGGTTATTTATCTGTAAAACAGAAACAGTATGCAAATTGCCATATTTAAATTGTTCAGAAGGAGGTATTGGAGCTTGTAATACTAAACAAATTAGATTTAGACCATTTTACAGTGATATATCTGGTTTTAAAGATAATTATATTGTATTTGATGTTCAAAATGGTAATGAAGAAAAATGGTCTTTCGATGAATTAGATGATTTAACTTGTGGTTTTGTTAAATATTCTACTAATCAAGAAGAATAGATATTTATATTAGTTAAGCTCATCTAAATCTGGATATCCTTCTTCTTGTCCATCAATGTGTGTATCTAAAAACAGAAGATCCTTAAAGTGTTCTTTGATTTGTTGAATATCTTCAGGAGAAAAATCTTCATTGTTTGAAACGTCTAAATATATCAGTTTTTTAAGATTTTGAATAGCAGGTAGTATTATTTCAAAAAATCTCATATCCAGTTGACACGTTGATAAATCGAGTTCTCTTAGATTTGGTAAAAAGCCTAGAATTTTGGCTACATCTTCTGAGTCATAAAAAGTTGCCAAATTACTACCAGAAAGATTTAGTTTAGTTAAGTTTTTTATATTTGATAAATAGTCTATAAAACTCTCCATATGAGTATCGTACATACGATCTGCTGTACAACCAAATGAGAGAAGATGAGTAAAATCTTTTTCTAAACAAGGTAATATTGTTTGCATTAAATTTACTTCAACTGCCTGATCTGTTTCATTATATGAAAGAACAGACTTATTTCCAGCTATTCTAAGTCCTTTTAAATGTTTCAAAGATTCAGTCCATATTTTTTTAAAATCTTCGATTTTAAATTCTTGCCGTTCCAAATCAGAATAAGTATCCTCAAAATCAGAATCAGTATCATTAAATAAGGGTATTTCAGTAAACATACTAATTTCTGATAGATCTAACTCTTCTAATTTTTGGATACTTTTTATACACAATAAAAAAAGTTTCCATTGTATATGTACATTAGATAATTTTAGTATTGTAAGATTTGGAATTTGCATTATTACTTTAGACACGCTATCATAATTATTTTTTGTAAGATAATAGTTTCCAAAATCAATTTCAAAAGAATAAATAGTATTTTTTAAGTTTTCTACAATAGAACATAATAAAGATATACTTCTATTATAGTATGCAATTGCAAAACGACTAATAATAATTTTAATTGATAACTTTATATCACATTGAGCTAAAATACTAAATAATGGTGTGTCAATACCTATTATATTTCCTTTTTCATCTAATAGTTTTGCGACACATATTCTTCTTCCTCTGATATCTGTATCAATGTCAATAGAATAAATAATATGTAAAGCACAATCTTTAGGTTTTCTACCGTATTTAGCACAAAGAGTTTCAAAACTATCTTGTGTGTAATCAAAATCTTCTGGAAGTTTGCTTTGTTCAAAAGTTACCTGACGCCTTATCAAGTCTGTATTTCTTTTTGTTTCAGAAGAAACAAGTCTTTGCTTTAATAAATTTTTATCTGACAAATATTTGACCAGACCGTCTTTTAAAACATTAGTTGTTAGAACGTCTGATAAATAACGTTTTTGTTCGATCCAAGTTGTTATTTTTTCACGTAATAATTTAACTGAGATACAACATACTCCAATCATTCCATTTGCTTTAAGTGTACGAATAAAAGCAGGTGTTAATGTAGACAGATTTTGTTGTAAATTTCCACATAGTATATACTCGGTATCGTTTACATATTGCTTTTTCAAGTTTGTATATACAAAATCTGGGTAACTTTGTAATAAACTTGTAAATAATAATCGAACACTTGCGTTTTTCCCCATTATATGCTTTACTTGACACAATATACAGAATTTAGGCGATAGAGAACTTAATTTAATCATAATTAATCTAAGTTTATCAGCTTCCAAATGGAAATCATAAATTATATCAGTCTCTATTTTTAAGACATCAATTTCATCAGTTTGATCGCTAAAAAAAGCTAAATTAATTTCATCATTTGTTGACATATTTACTTATTAAAAACATTCTTATTATGTTTTTAATATTTCTTTAAAGTTGAGATTATCATATGTTCTTTAAGTAAAAATAGAAATGTTTAATATTGGCATGCTGTGGTCTCGAAAATGAGAGCGCTATTGTTTTAGGAAATCATTTTCAGTCGTTGACTTCATTACAACTGTTAGATCTATTACATAACCAAATAAAGAAAAGTGGATATGATTTTTTGGAGTCAAGATTGTGTCGGCAAGAATGTTGCTTGCAATTTATAAAATAATAATGAAATATAAATATATATTTCATATGTGTTTTAGTAAATATGTTTCGAACAAATAGAATGCCTAAAGATATTTGTACGCAGCATATAGCCCGGAGATACCAGATCCTATTATTATAATTTCCTTTTCTTGCATTTATTATCTTATATTTTTATAAAAATTGGTTTAAATACATCTGATCAAGTATCTAAAATGACAAAGTGGCTCAACAACTTTTGTGAGAACTTGGTGAATAGTTCCAATCCAAGTTATTGTGGTGAACCGGTACAAAGACAGACATTCATGACGTTGAACCAGCAAGAGACACAGCAATTCGCTCAATTAAGAATGTTGGAGGAATCGTTTAAAGCGGATAGAGACAGGAGAGAACGATTGGGTTTGTGGGTATCTGAATCTGAAAGGATGTATTAAAAATGTAGTACAAAGACTTCTTGGAAAGTTTATTTAACATTTCTTTAGTAATGTATTTAATATTATTATATTTATATATATAAATTTATTTATAATAAATTTATTTATAATAAATTTATTTATAATAAATAAATTATGTTCATAAAAAAAATAAGTAGTAAAGGACATCCATATTATTATAACGTTTTAACTGGTGGATCAAAATGGCAATCACCTACATCAATAAAAGGAGGTGGTGGTATGATGTCTACTCCAAAATTGGAACCAGATGAAAATCCTGAAGAAGCACAATTTGAAGAACCACAACAAGATGAAAATCCTGAAGAAGCAAAAATTGCATCTGATCTATCTGATGAGTTGTTATGTCCATTATCATATGCTTTTATGGTAGATCCTGTCTTTCTTACTTCTGGAAAAACATACGAGAGAAAACCTATTATGTCTTATTTTAAAATACAAACAGACAGAGACAGAGACATACAATTAGAATGTCCAGCTACTAAAACACCAGTAACAGATGTGTTGACTCCAAATCTACAGATTAGATCGATGACCGATAAATTTGTAGAAAAATACAAAGATATTAAATATATAGGTCCTAGTTGGACTGAAATAAGAAGATTATGTTCAGAATATCTTGAAGAACAAGAACCTGAAAAAGTTGAACAAAGAAAACGGAAAAATAAACAAATAGAAGAAGAAAAAAGGAGGATTGAACGAGAAAAAGAATTTATTAGGCGTCAAGAGAATGAACGTCATGAAGCATTTCAACGTAGAAATAGAGAAATGAGGCGTGAAGCTAATGAACGTCTTCTAGAGTTTCGAGGTAGGGATGAACAACGTCTTATAGAACAACGTGCTATAGAACAACGTGCTATAGAACAACGTGCTATAGAACAACATAGGAATGAACAACGTGCTATAGAACAACGTGCTATAGAACAACATAGGAATGAACAACGTGCTATACAACAACGTGCTATAGAACAACATAGGAATATGCTTATAGAACAACATAGGAATGCATATCCAGAACAACATATGGGTGAACAACGTAGGAATCCACAACGAGCTCGAGAAAATGCTATAGAACAAGAGGCACTCAGCCGACCGGTAGACAGGATGTTGTTACAAGTGCCACGACATCCGGCTATCCCCGTAGATGTTTATGAACGTATTAGAATAGCACGTGAGAAACAAGACATATATTACGACCAGGATCCAAGAACTACACATGAACGTTTTCAAGCAGATATAGATAGTTATCTTAAATCTATGTTTGGTTGAAAAATCTTAATTTTATTATCAAGGTCTATGTTTAATTTTGAAATATTGAATTTACCTTATTCTCGAACGAGATCTTTTGAGAGTGAGCTTATTTTAAGAAAAAATTGGATTTTTAATTAGTTTATAAAAAGTACCACCAGATGTAGTCAAAATTTGTGGTATATCATCTTCTGATTGTATAACCCCCTTATAAATAATAATTTTTGCTTGTATATCATAACGATTTCTTAAAAGATAATGACCTAAAAATGACTATTAGAATATTGCAAAAAGAAAATTCAGAATTAAAACGGTACAAAGACAGACATTCATGACGTTGAACCAGCAAGAGACACAGCAATTCGCTCAATTAAGAATGTTGGAGGAATCTTTTAAAGCGGATAGAGACAGGAGAGAACGATTGGGTTTGTGGGTATCTGATTCTGAAAGGATGTATTAAAAATGTTTGTTTTGGTAACAATATTCAGAATTTAAATGCATTAATAATTAAGAGACTTATTATATTTACTATATTAACCATAATCC
>Ga0214919_10012706_pt1 | contig 10315 bp, 9 predicted proteins | sample LL1503_MetaG_FD_177994 | JGI IMG/M metagenome (GOLD analysis project Ga0214919, IMG submission 177994) | Freshwater microbial communities from Lake Lanier, Atlanta, Georgia, United States - LL-1503 | ecosystem: Environmental > Aquatic > Freshwater > Lake | place: USA: Georgia | collected 2015-03-15 | reverse complement strand
TGCGGCCCTCTCGTCGATCGGATTTGAGCGTTTCGCTATCACTATTTCCTGTGATGATGTCGCAGAGAGCAAACCTTCACCTGAAGGATATTTGAAAGCTGCGGCGTATCTCAATGTCGATATTAACGAATGTTTAATTGTAGAAGATTCTTATGTCGGAGTTTCATCAGCAATTGCCAGTGGCGCAGTTGTAGTGGGGGTTTCGCATCTAGGCGAATTGCCGGTGAGTCCACGACTCTACAAATTGCCATCACTAAATCTAGTTACGCTCGCGAAATTAAGAGATATCCATGCGCAATTAGTTTATGCGTAATTTAATAGATAGAATTTTGATATGAAATTTAATCCTTCTGGACCATTTCGAATTGGAGATCGCGTCCAGTTAACAGATGAAAAAGGTAAGTTGTACTCAATAAATTTAATACCGGGCGGTCAATTCCATACGCACAAAGGGTGGATCGAGCATGATATTTTGATTGGTTCACCCGAAGGATCTATTTTCACCACAAATGCCGGAACAAAATATCAAGCTTTTCGCCCTCTTTTAACAGATTTTGTGCTTTCAATGCCTAGAGGAGCTACAATTGTTTATCCTAAAGATGCCGCTTTAATAATTGGATATGCGGATATCTTCCCAGGCGCCAAAGTTTTAGAAGCTGGAGCTGGGAGTGGGGCTTTAAGCATTTCCTTATTAAGAGCGGTTGGTGCAGATGGTTCCGTATATTCTTTTGAAAAACGTGCGGATTTTGCTCTAATCGCGGAGAAAAATGTCATCTCATATTTTGGTGAAAAACCAGATAATTGGCACCTCGAAATTGGCGCAGTGCAAGATATGGAGCACAAAAACGATTTTGATCGAGTAATTCTAGATATGTTGGCGCCATGGGATTGCGTTGAAATGGCATATAGCGCTATGAAGCCAGGCGGAGTTTTTGCGGCTTATGTTGCAACAACTACGCAATTGTCGAAATTAGCGGAAGCTTTGAAAGATGATGGTCGTTTTACCGAGCCCGAAAGCTTTGAAGGTTTGATTCGGGGATGGCATCACGAGGGACTTGCGGTAAGGCCACAACATAAAATGAATGCGCATACCGGTTTTATAATTTTCGCTCGAAAAGTTGCGCAAGGCACCACTGCATTAAAGCGACGCCGTCGCCCTTCTAAAGGGTCTTACGGCGTCGCAGATGAAGATTAATTTTTAACTAATTGAAATAACGTCCACCACGAAAACAAGTGTTTCATTGGGGCCAATTGGTCCGCCACCTGCAGCTCCATAGGCTTTATCGGGAGGCAGAACTAGTAACCGCCGACCGCCGGCTTTCATACCGGGCATGCCTTCTTGCCACCCTGTGATAACTCCACTGAGTGGGAATGTCGCTGGTGCACCGCTCCAGGATGATTCCACCACTTTTCCGGTAGACCAAGCCATTAGAACGTAATGCACAGTCAATGTTGAAGTAGCCAAAACAAGATCGCCGGTACCCACAATTAAATCTTTGGTTTGCATCGTGGTTGGCGGTGTGCCAACAGGTGGAGTAATGACTGGTTCTGCTCCAGCTGCCCCGGTTACCACTGGCAATCCAGCGGTTGAATTTGAATTACTTTGATTGTTGGACACAGTTTGAACTCCTCCATCGGTACTGCAGGCGGTTATTGATATTGAAAGAATAATTGTGAGTGAAAGTACTAGGAACTTTTTCATTATGAACCAATCCTTCTTCATTTGAAAACTGGGGTCAGGTCAGAAGCCTAGCAAGGTCGGTAGCCTTGCCCTATGTCTAGTGGGAAAACTGAGCGTCTGATAAATCTCACAATGGCGCTCATGGCTGCGCAAAGGTTTATAACCAAAAGTGAGATTTTTCGGGTGGTCGCTGGCTACAGCGGCAACGCAGAATCAATGGAGCGAATGTTCGAACGGGACAAAGATGATCTACGAAATCTAGGAATCGCAATAGAGGTGGGGGGATTGGATCCTCTCTTTGACGATGAACCTGGTTATCGAATCAAACAATCGGATTATGCACTTGCGTTAGAAAATTTGAGTGCAGCCGAACTTTCATTATTAGCAGTTGCTGCTAAAACTTGGCAAGAAGCAACTTTTACGAATGCAGCGCAGAGCGCATTGCGAAAACTTCGTTCTTTAGGAATTGAAAACGATGCGACTAAATACATCGATGCGCCAATACACATCTCAACCAAAAATGAATATTTTTCAGAAATTTGGAGAGCAACAAATTCTCATCAGTTGATAAAATTTACTTACCCTAATGCAAAAAATAACCTTGAAGATCGAGAATTAGAACCTTACGGAATCGCAGCATGGCGTGGTTTTTGGTATGTAGTGGGTAACGATGTTAAAAAAAATGCGATACGCGTATTTAAAATTGAGCGCATTGGTGATTCTTGCGTCGCGATTGGAAAAACAAAAGCTTTTGTAGTACCGGCAAATTTTGAAATTACCAAACATTTAATCATGTTAAAAGATGCCACCCCCGTGCCCATTATTCTGCAAGTTAGAAAAAATTGTTGTAAAGCCATTCGACTAAAAGGAGAAATGATTAATAGTGGCGCGGAATGGGATGAAATTACTTTTAATGAATCAAATCGAGAAAATCTAATAGCGGAGATACTTTGGTACGGTGCTGACATTAAAGTAATTGCGCCTACAGAATTAAAAAATAGAGTGACTTCAGCTTTAAAGGAATTGGTAGCAAATGGATAAACCATTGACCAGAACTGCACGACTACTTGACTTGATTCCTTTTATTCTTTCACATCAAGGTATAGCAACTTCTGAATTAGCTTCAGAATTTCAAGTTACAGAAAATGAAATCTTGGCTGACCTGACGCTAATTTTCATGTGCGGACTACCACAATATACGGCGCTAGAGTTGATCGATTTATCTTTTGAAAATGGTTTTGTCACCTGCCGTGAATCTCAGAATCTCAATAAACCTCGGAAACTAAATAATGAAGAACTTTCAATTTTAATCATGGGGTTAACTGCTTTAGAGCATCAAGTCAGTGATCCGCAAAAATTACAATCAATAATTTCGTTGCAAAGTAAATTACGTAATTTAGTAAATGACATTCCAGTTGAGCAATTTGTTTTTTCTGAAAATCGAAATTTATCTTTTCTGGATGTGATACATCAGGCGCTCAAGCGACGAATGGCGCTACAAATCACTTATCTGAATACGACAAAAGATCAAATTTCAAAAAGGCTAGTAACTCCAATTGAAATCTTTCAACAAGGAGATGAAGTTTTGTTATTAACTTGGTGTCATCTATCCAAGGCGAACCGTACTTTTGCAATAATGAGAATTCAAGAATGCGAAATTGTAGAAGCGACCCCTGATGGGCTAAATCCGATCGAACCTAATGGTAAAAACGCCGAAAATGATCAGATGGTTATAACTTTTCAATATAACCGATCGGCGCTCTCATTTATCGAAAACGTCAAAGAGCAATTATTGAATATTGATGAAAAGTTGATGGTAGCCACCATAAAAGTTTGGGATAGTGAATGGCTTTTGCGTAACGTGATGGCAAACCGAGGGAATATTTCGATTATAGAACCCGAAAGTTTCGCTAATGAGATCGTGGCCAGGGCGAAATTAGCGCTCTCTAACTATTGACGCTGGGCTAAATTCAAAGTTCGCGTTCCGAAATGTCGGATTTTGAGGTAGCGTAAGCGCAGTCGTCGGAGGGGAAAGCCCGCCGCATACATATACGTAAAGGGTGGGCAATGTTTCTTCGCGAACCATCACATATCTTGATTCTGCTTCTTGTTGTCATCGTTTTGTTTGGTGCAAAACGTCTTCCAGATTCTGCGCGTTCCCTTGGAAGATCACTCCGAATTTTTAAGAGTGAAGTTAAAGAATTGAATAAAGAAGACGACAAAAAAGGCGAAGCTCCTACCACTGAGAAATAGGCGTCTTTTAAGAAATTTAACTTTAGGTTAATGGAGTCCGTTCATCATGGCGTCTACTTCTGATGGTCGTATGCCGCTACTCGAACATCTGCGTGAATTCAGAAAACGAATAGTTCGGGCAACATTTTTTATAATTGCTTTTGCATTAGTGGGATGGTTTTTTTACAACAAGATAATTACCACACTCGCTCAGCCCGTTTGCGATTTGAAACAAGCTCAGGTTAGTGGCGCTACCCATTGCGGTTCTCTTTATATAAACGGTGTCTTGGGACCATTGAATTTGCAAATTAAAGTGGCGCTCCTTACTGGAGTAATACTCGCTGCGCCATTTTGGATTTACCAACTGTGGGCCTTTGTTGCACCAGGTTTACATAAGAAAGAACGACGATATTCAATTCTCTTTATTGTCTGCGCTACACCGTTTTTCGCAGCTGGAGCCGCACTAGGATACTTAATTTTGCCGGTTGCAATTAAGGTGCTCTTTGGTTTTACTCCAAATGCATTATCAAATTTGGTAAAATTCGATGATTACTTAGATTTTGTGATGCGTGTGATATTGCTTTTTGGTATTGCCTTTGAACTTCCCGTTTTCCTGGTTTCATTAAATCTTGCTGGAGTATTGACCGGAAAAGGGATTTTGAAACCGTGGCGTTTTGCGGTATTTGGAATCTGTCTTTTTACTGCCGCATTCACTCCCACTGGCGATCCGATAACGATGAGCTTGCTAGCACTACCGTTAATACTCTTTTACTTCGGCAGCGGCGGGATTGCGCTTTTAGTTGATAAAAAACGCAGTAAAACCAAGCTCGATATTCCAGATGATGCTGCCTCACTTTTAGATGATCAGCCATCTTCAATTGATGAAATATTAGATAAACCAAAACCAATCAAAAAGAGCAGCAAAAAAGCTATCAAGAAATCGGTTGCAAAAAAGAGTAAGAAATGAGCACAACTCTGCTCGTAATAAATCCCACATCTGGAGGCGGTCGGGGCAGAAAAACGGGAATCCAAACAGCAAATATTCTGAAAAATAGAAACGTTAATTTTCAAGAAGTTATCGAAGAAAATTCGGTAGATGCAAGAAAAGCGCTCAAATTATTATTATCAAAAGTGGATGTAGATAAGGTCATTCTTGTCGGAGGAGATGGACTTGTTCACTTAGGTATTCAGTTGCTAGCCAACACCGATATTCCAGTTCTGGTCATACCTGCTGGCACTGGAAATGACTTTGTCAGGGCACAAAATTTCCCACTACGGAACATCTCAGAAATTATTGATTTTTCGTATTCGAATTCGCCGAAATACGTAGACCTAGGAATAGTAAATGGTGAATATTTTGCTGATATTTTAAGTACCGGATTTGACGCTATTGTGAATGAAAGAGCTAACCGCATCTCTAGAATTCACGGACCTATAAAGTACAACGTGGCAATCGCGATGGAACTCCCAATTTTCAAACCGCAGCGCTATCGCTTCACTATAGATGGAGAAATATTAGAAACTCAAGCAATGTTAATCGCCGTTGCAAATGGAAATTCCTACGGTGGAGGCATGCTGGTCTGTCCTAGCGCCTCGATTTCTGACGGTCTTTTTGATGTAATGATACTTTCGCCTATTTCTAAATTGGAATTCATAAAAGTTTTTCCTAAAGTATTTTCAGGCAAGCATGTTACCCATCCTGCAGTAACAATTAAACGATGCCGAGAGATCACCATTGAAGCAGAGGCAATTGCATATTCAGATGGTGAACGAATTGGCCCGCTCCCTGTTACCGCAAAAATAGCGCCTAAATCTCTCTTAACATGGCACCGAAACCCGTAACCGATAGCCCTGCGGAGAGATTCGCAGCCGCTAAAGCTCGCCAAAAATTTCAAGCTACCCATTTTTTCGAAACTCTTTACGATTTTCCGTTTGATGAATTCCAACTTTCTGCTTGTCAAGCAATCGAATCTGGGCAAGGAGTTTTAGTCGCAGCACCAACTGGAGCCGGAAAAACTATTGTTGGAGAATTTGCTGCACATTTAGCAATCAAACAAGGCACAAAATGTTTTTATACAACTCCGATCAAGGCGCTATCTAATCAAAAATTTCAAGAGTTGGTTGAAGTTTATGGTGAGGAAAAAGTCGGTTTACTTACTGGCGATTCCTCGATTAATGGGGAAGCTGCAATAGTTGTGATGACTACTGAAGTATTGCGCAATATGATTTATGCAGAATCTCGCACACTTGAAACTCTAAGTTATGTAGTTATGGATGAAGTTCACTATCTAGCAGATAAATTTCGCGGCGCAGTTTGGGAAGAAATACTTATTCATTTACCAGAACGGATACAGGTGGTATCCCTTTCTGCCACAGTTTCAAATGCTGAAGAGTTCGGTGAGTGGTTAAACACGATACGTGGTGAAACCAAAGTAGTTGTTAGCGAGATCAGACCTGTTCCACTTTATCAGCATGTCTTAATGGGTAACCGATTACTTGATCTATTTGTAGATGATGGCCGAGTTAATCCCGAGATTTTAAAACTTGAGAAAGAGTCTCATCGCAATAGCAAAGCATCAACCCAGAGAAATCGCAATGGCTCGGATTATAAATCATTTCGCCAGAACCAGATATCGAAACCAGAAATAATTGAGAAATTGGAACACCAGGGCTATCTACCAGCTATCTTTTTTGTTTTCTCTAGAATTGGTTGCGATGCTGCTGTGAAAGCGTGCATTAATGCAAATTTAAATATGACAAATAACGTAGAACGAAGCGAAATCCGAGAAGTCATTGCGTTGAAAACTGCAGACCTGCCCGAAGAGGATTACGCTATTTTAGATTTTTACAATTGGAGTGATGCATTAGAACGCGGCATTGCTGCCCATCATGCTGGGCTTCTGCCAATGTTTAAAGAAACTATCGAAGAATTATTTCAAAGAGGTTTAATCAGATGTGTATTCGCAACCGAAACTTTAGCTTTAGGAATCAATATGCCAGCTCGCACTGTGATCTTGGAGAAACTAACTAAATGGAACGGCGAAACTCACGCCGCAATTACCCCAGGGGAGTACACCCAACTTACCGGACGAGCAGGTAGACGCGGCATTGATATTGAAGGCAATGCAGTAGTTCTTTGGAACGAAACTGTTGATTCAGGTACCGCTGCTGGATTAGCTAGTACCCGGACTTATCCGCTTCGATCTTCTTTTGCACCAACTTACAACATGAGCGCAAATCTAATCTCTAGATTCAATAGAGAGCTAGCCAGAACATCGTTAGCGGCTTCATTCGCACAATTCCAGGCAGACCGAGCAGTTGTGGGTTTAACAAAACAAATAAGTAAAAGCGAGAATACGATCGCGGAATTCAACGCAGAGTCCAATTGCCATCTTGGTGACTTCACAAAATATATGTCATACCGAACCAAAATTAAAGAGATAGAACGCGAAGTAGTCGCCCAAGGACGAAACTACCGTGGTAACCGTAAGGAATTTCTCAAAAATAGTGAAGCAGAAATAACGTTGCTACGGAAAGCCATGAAGGCAGATCCATGCCATCAATGTCCAGAACGCGAAGCTCACGCCAGAATCGCAGAGAAGGCCGAAAGATTGAATCGTGAAAATACCGGATTACGTAAGCGAATCGATGCTCGAACCAATGTAATTCCTAAAACTTTCGATCGGATTATCTCGGTTTTAACTGAACTCAAATATATAGAGAACGATAAATTAACAAAATCGGGCGAGATACTTACCAAAATCTACGCAGAGACAGATCTTTTGATTGCTGAAGCGCTCCGTAAAGGCATTTTAGATAATCTTCCTGCTTCGGAATTAGTAGCATTATTATCTACATGTGTTTTTGAAAACCGAAATGATAAAAATAATTCGCCAAGAATTCCTCGATCATTAAATGAACCATTAGAGAAATTGATTAAAACTTGGGGGGAATTAACAATTTTGGAGGGCAATTTCAATTTAGCAACGCAACGCGAGCCAGATTTAGATTTCATTTGGCAAAGTTACCGATGGGCGAGTGGCCATTCATTGAGTTCGATTCTGCCTGAAAGTGAAATTACAGTGGGAGATTTCGTAAGAGTAATAAGACAACTAATAGATCTGCTTGGTCAAATATTAAACGCCAAACCGGAGATGCGTAACGTTATTAAAGAAGCGTTAAAGCGAATTGATAGGGGAATAATTTCATATTCGGCGGTTACCGCATGACCTTAATGTTGATAGATAGCGCTTCACTTTGGTATCGAGCCTATTATGGAATGCCAGATACGCTATTAGCCCCTGATGGCACCCCAGTAAATGCAATCAAAGGCTTTCTAGATATGTCTGCTCGATTGATTCAAAAATATCAACCGAAACGATTAATCGCTTGCTTGGATGGTGATTGGCGCCCTTCTTGGCGTGTAGAAATATTTCCAGAATATAAAGCGAATCGAGTAACTGCAGATGGTGAAGAGGAAGAGCCTGACTTGCTCACTCCGCAGATCCCAATATTGCTCGAACTGCTTGATCTTTTTGGCATTGCGGTGATAGGTGTTGATGATTACGAAGCAGATGATGTAATTGCAACAATTGCTGCTAAAGAATCTGGTCCAACAAGAATTGTGACTGGCGATCGGGATCTTTTTCAATTAGTAGATGGTACAAAAGATGTAAAGATTGTTTATTTAGCTAAGGGTATTTCGGCTCACGATTTGGTGGATCATTCTTGGATCAAAAACAAGTACGAAATACCCGGAGATCGTTACGCACTTTTTGCGATGGTCAGAGGTGACGCATCTGATGGCCTTCCTGGGGTGCGTGGGATTGGCGAAAAAGGAGCGGCAATAATCGCAAACAATTTCGCTTCACTAAATGAGGCGCTAGCGGCTGCACACTCTGCAGACTCGCGATTAAAACCACTATTACAGCGAAAACTTATAGAAGGTAGTGAATATATAAAAATTGCGCCAAAATTAGTTAACTGTGCAACGGACGCGCCGATTCCAGAAATCCCACATGCCGTACCTATAAAACCCAAAAATACCGAGGCTATTAAAGCAATTACAGAGTATGGCAATAGATATGGACTGGGATCAAGTATTGACCGAATGATGGATGCGTTAGGTTGGTAAAAATTTTGCTTTCGGCGATCTCTGGCCTTCTACTTGCCGCGAGTTTTCCAACTATAGATCTTTGGTTTTTAGCGCCAGTTTCGATTGCGTTATTTTATAACCAGTTAGTTGGTTCTAATTTTGTTAAACGAACCCTGTTTTCTTTTATTTATGGGATTTTCTTCTTCGCGCCGTTATTACATTGGTCATCTATATTTGTAGGAGCCTTGCCATGGTTAATTCTTGCAATTGGGGAAGCGCTATTTTTATTATTAATCGCCACAATGCGCTGGGAACATTCGTCGCTGCACTACCTCCGGTTTGCAGCGTTCTGGGTAGTTATCGAATTCGCTAGAGAGAAGCTGCCTTTCGGTGGCTTCGGTTGGGGACGTATTGGGTTTAGCCAAATCTCCTCACCGCTAAGTTTCTACTTGCCGCTATTTGGTGTTACTGGACTTTCGTTTATGACGGTTCTATTCGCGCTAGCTCTGAGTAAGAAGGGTAAGCGAAAAACTGTTTTTATAATGATAGTAATAGTGGTACTACTCGGATTCGGAATTGAAAAAAACATGGATCAACGGATCAACAGCAGGCAATCAAATAAACCGATTCAAATTGCGCTCATTCAAGGTGGTGTTCCAAAAGCCGATCTGAATTTTAACGCTATACCAATGGCGGTATTTAATAATCACTACGAAACTACAATCCGTTATTTCGCCAGCTCAGATTATTTCGCTAAACCTGCTAATTTGATTATCTGGCCAGAAAATGCCAGTGATTTAGATCCTTTCTTAAACAAGTCGATTTCAGAGAAAATCTCAAATTTACAATCGAAAAGTAACGCGAATTTTCTGATTGGGGCGGTAACTGATACCAAAGATGGTCCGGAGAACGTTGCAATAAGTTATCTAAAAACTGGCGAAATTGTTAAATATGTAAAAAGAGATTTAGCGCCATTTGGCGAATACATCCCAATACGAAATATCGCAGAAGCGATCACCCCGCTAGCAAAGAATGTCAGTGATTTCCACTCCGGTGCAGAGATTACGATTATCAAAACAGCTGGAGCTAAGTTCACACCGCTAATTTGTTTCGAATTATTGGACGATCAGACAACTACTCAAAACCTGAGGGATAGCAATCTACTAATATCGATGACAAATAACGCAACTTTCGGTAGAAGTTCAGAGGCGGCTCAGCAATTTCTAATAGCTCGTGTGAGAGCATATGAAATGCGAAAAGTTGCTGCGGTTGTATCAACTACGGGTTTTACCGGTTTTATCAGTAGT
>Ga0214919_10012705_pt1 | contig 10315 bp, 6 predicted proteins | sample LL1503_MetaG_FD_177994 | JGI IMG/M metagenome (GOLD analysis project Ga0214919, IMG submission 177994) | Freshwater microbial communities from Lake Lanier, Atlanta, Georgia, United States - LL-1503 | ecosystem: Environmental > Aquatic > Freshwater > Lake | place: USA: Georgia | collected 2015-03-15 | reverse complement strand
TATTTTCTCCTTTTCTTGTAATTCTTGCTTCCATCATTTTAATTGCTGTATTTAATTTATTTACATTTTTAGTATTTGCATAATCATCCAATTCTTTCGATACTTGTATTTTTTCTGTCGAGAAAGTTCTATTAGTAATTTCATTACTTAATTTTCTAACTTCAGTTTTTTCTGTTTTATTTTTTTGTATTTCTGCTCTTTTATTCTGAGACTCTTTTGAATCATATGTTGCTTTAACTTTAGTATTAAGATTATTATTAGAATTACTAATACCAAATTTTGCACGAGTGCTTATTGAATTTTGATTTGCTTTAGCTATTTTTTGTGCAGCATTTAAATGTTGTTGTAATTCTTTTGAAGATAAACCAATAATTGGTTTTGCAAGTTCTTCTTTATGTTTGTCTATGTTTGTTTTTTTTTTAGTAGATATTTCTGCTTGTTCTGACATTATTTTTTGGAGATTTTCCTTAACTTTATTCTGACTAAGAGAACTATTGTATTTAAAACCAGGTAAATTTTTATTTGTAGTTCCAATTAATTTAAGTTGTTCAGGTGATAAAGAGGTTTTAATTCCTCCTTCTCCTTTTTCTAACTTTTTAATTTGTTCAAATTTATCTGATGCTAATTTAAATGCAATATCAGCTGCAGTTTTTTGACGTTGTAAATTTACTATATTTGTTTTTGCTAAAGTTTCATAATTTAATTTCTCTGGCGCTGATGTCCCTGGTGCTGGTGTTGGTGTAATTTTAGGTTGTACTGTTTCTGGTAGTTGTACTCCTAAAGTTTTACTATATAAACCTGAATATTTTTCGGCTTGTTCTGATTTTTTCACAGCATTTAACTGTGTTTTTAAATCAACGACACTATTACCTTTAGTTAGTTTTGTAGCAAGTGCTTCTCGTTGTTTAGCTATTTCTTCTGGTTTTCTTGCTATTGTATTTTTATGTTCATTAATTAATTTGTTTATATGTTTTTTTGCACTGTTTTGTGACATTTTTGATATATTTGGGTCCAACCCTTTTATTCTATAATTTGTACTCATTTGTTGTGCTAATTGTTTTGGAGTTAATGTTTCAGATTGAGATAAAGCATTTTTTTTGGCTTGAAGTAGTTCTATTGATTTACTAGCATTTATAAGTTGTTTTTCATCTGTTCCTTTTAATTTACTACGTTGATAAGATTCTTGTACAGCTCCAATTATTGCTTTACTCGCAGCTATTGGTGAATAAAATGCCTTTTTAACAATTGCTGCTTTTCCTATAGGCATATCAGGTGTTTTTGGAATAAAGGTTTGTTGTGATTTTGTATATCTTTCACCAACACTACTACCAAATTTGCTTATACCTTTAACTGTTGAATTAAATTTTTGTCTAAAAGTTTTTTTAGGTGCTTTTGGAATACTCCCCCCATTTTGTATCCTAGATTTCTTTTTAGTTAATTTTTTAGTTAGTTTTTTCTTATAAGTTTTCATTTATAAAAAAATATAAAAAAATATAAAAAATATTTTAATTATTATTATTAAATTATAGAGACATAATAAAATATAATAAAAAAAAAAAAAAAATCAAAAAAACAAAAAATAATAAACAAAAAATAATAAACAAAAAACAAAAAAAATAATAAAACTAAAGCCTTCTTTATATTTATATTTATTTATTAGTTCCTCCTGCTTTAATAGTTTTTTTAGGTTTATTAACATTAGAACGACCTTTTCTTAACTCGTCCGCTTTCATTACAAAAGATTTGTCTTTAAATCTAGTAATATACATATCCATATTGCTATCAATATATTGAAATTCCATAGCTACAAATTGACATCCAAGTTCAAATGGTATTGTTGGGTCAAAATTTGTATTCCAAAAATCACCTTCTTGATGCGGTACAATAATAGTTAAACCTGTTCTATTATAATCTATTAAAGATTGTTTATTATAAGTAGGTTCCATAATAGTTGAATAATGTAATCTCTGCATAGAGTGTTTTGGATTATTATCAATATTGTCCCAAGAATAATTAACTAATTCTTCTAATCCAGAACCTTGAAACCCATCACTAGAAAATATTATTACACTTCCACCATTATTACTATTACCTGCAAGTTTTATCATAGATATATCTGCAATTGTATCATTATTTTGAAAACTATAAGCACTATCAAGTAATCTTTTACTAAAATATTTATTTATAAGAAATGAAATTAAATTTAAACAATTTAAATTACTATTAGTATTCAAGTTTAAACCAATAAATAATGGGTCATCAGGATTATTTACCCCTTCATTACCAGAACTAATTTTAAATGCATTATTTGCTATAATTTCAAATATAGTTTCTAAAGGTGTATCTGAAACCATCATTTTCCATTCACCTTGTTTATATCCCATACTAACAACAGGAAATGCTTTATCACCAAATTCACTATTAAACACATTAAATTCTAAATATCTAACACCACTTTGTAATACTGATAAAACAACTTTTTCACTTGTATAATCATACATTTGATAACCACAATGAGCTGCATTATAAGAACTTGCTACAAAAAAATCACCTAACCTATATTTACCAAACTGAGAATAATCTATAGATGATATTGTTTGATAACCTTGATATACTACCATTTTCGAAATTGCTCTATCAACACGAAATGATTGTGAAAAAAAATATATTATAAGCATTATTATTAATGCAGATGTAATACCCAATAATAGTATATAATTTTCAGAAACAACTTCATATACACCAGCTTCTTCCTTTGCAGTTTGAAAAAATGATTCATTATTAGATGAATTGTTAGTAGATGTTTTTGGAGGAGCATTGGAAATATTTATACTTTTTGATGATTTATTATTAATTGTAGGTGCAACTATTTTATTACTGGGTACTTCATTTGGTTTTTTAGAATTATTTTTAGTACCTGCAGAAGCATTACCACTTGTAGTACCACTATTTTTTGGTACTGAATTAACTGTAGCCATAATATTTTATTATATATATATATATTATACTATTATTATACTATTATTTAATAATATTTTATAATATATTATTAACTTTATTAACTTTATTAACTTATTTATTAACTTACATAGAAAAATTTTATCATAATTTTTATCATAATTTTTATCTAATTTTTATCATAATTTTTATCTAAATAATATTTAGATAATCATATAATAATAATAATATATATATGATAATAAGATGTCTTCAAAGAATTCAGTATCAAAAAGTATGAATAATGTTATCAAGGGGAGCAATACTTTACTTAAATTATTCTGTTGTCTTACAATAGTAGTTCTTATTTGTATTCTAATTGGTAATTATGCATTCAAAAATGGTATATTGACTTGTGACCATTATGTATTTAATACTTATCTTTATATAATATTATCAATATTACTTATATTTATGGTAGTTTTGATTAATGACCAAACAGGTATATTTAATTCATTCTTAATATGGATGTCGCAAGGTAGTATTGCTAGAATTATAATAACATTCATCATAATACTTGCATTATTATTTGGTTTATTATATGCATTAAAAAAGGTAAATCCGCAAAATATTCTAGCTAGTAATGCTATATGGAGTGGATTAATATTAGTATTAGGAGTTTTTTTAATACCAACAATTTGGTTTGGTAGATTAATGGATGTAGTTGGACTAGCTGGATTATTAACAATTATTATAACAGTTGTAGTTGGATTAGCTGGATATTATTATGGAGATAAAATTGTTACATTTGATTGGGATTATTATCTAAATATTGCATTATGGTGTCTTATTATTGTAACAATAGTTGGGTCATTATTTATTACAGACTTAAAAACAGCAATGGCTTTCTATCTAGTAATATCTATTATTTCACTAGTAATTTTTGTGCTTCTTCTATTATCTAACCATAAGAAATTAAAAGAAGCTTCTGAAAAATGCATTGATGGTAAAGTAGTTCCTAATTATCCCTTAGAATCATTTGGATTATTTATAAAAATGTTAAATATATTTACAGATTTAATACGTATTCTAGGAAGGTTAAAAAGACGTAGGAGGTAAAAAAGGAAAAAAAATATAAATATACATATACACATAAACATAAACATAAACATAAATATAACTAAACTAATTCTAAACTAATTCTAAACTAATTCATATGAAATATTTATCATAAATAAGTTTTCATTTGTAGAAATTTCACTTTCATTAACAAATTTTATTAAATTTTTATTTACTAAAGCTAAATTATCATTATTAGTATTCAATATTTTATAATAACCGTTTGATGATACGATATTAAAAGTACCATTACGATTAGGCAATACTTCTCTATCATAAAGGAATGAAGAAATTGGGTCATGAACAACATATGTTTTTTTCTTTTTATTTTGTAAAATAAATTGGTCTTTAAATATATTGAAAACATTATTATTTGAACTTTGCTGCATAGGTATAGCATAATATTCAGTTCCGTCAGTATTATTATTTTGTAGAACACCTATGATATTACCCCCCATAGTTTTTAGACTCCCATCAAATACTGTAATAATTTTAATTATATATCTAAATGCCATTTTATGTAAAGTAAATGTCATATTATTATGTGCTTCTATTTGTGTTGTATCTGCATATGCTTTTACTAGTTTATTTTCATATGCCAAATACATAGGATTACTATCATCTGTAGTTTTTATACTCAACATTTCACCATCAGTATCTTTATCAACAGTTTTTGGATATTCTATATATAATGCTTGTGATAACATTTGTTTCTTATTATTTGATAATTCTTGTAAATCAAATAAACCAGAATTCATTGTTATAAATAAACCAGGAGTAGAAGCACTTTCTAAATAGACTGATATATTATTGGCTGAACTAACTTTGCTTTTTCTAGGAATAAAACATTGATTAACATTTAGTTTATATTTTATATTTCCCATTTTATCTCTAATTTGTTCGCCTCCTGTTTGAAATCGTAAATTTGTTTCAACTTGAGTTAAATATGTATTTAGTAATGTATAAGATTCAAATGCAATTAAACAATTATTGTATTTATAATAAAAATCATTAATTATTTTAGTATCATTTGGTATAATTGATTTATAAATTTTAAGCATATCTTTTACAGGTTCTTCAGCTTCAGAAAATCTTAAACTATCTGGCTTTAATCTAAAACTAGATTCTTTAAATATACTCAAGTAATTGGTCATATTAATATCATTAACTTGAAAATTCATTGCTACTATTTGACATCCATAATATACAGATTCGGAACTATCAAAGTTTTTGCTTATAACATCATCTGGATAGTGCGGTTTAACAACAGTAATACCAACTTTATTGAATGAGGTTAGATTATTTAATATTTCTGTATCAGCTAATATTGTATCACCAATTGAATTTGCATTATTTATTATATAATCAATAGACGGATATTTTGTTTTAAATCTATCATTACTTTTTGTTTGTTCTTTTGAAGATAGTTTTTTATTATATTCATTTTTATATATAGTATCAGATGGTACATTTATTGGTTCTAATTCAGTAAAATGATAAATATTAAATAGATTTGTTGTAGGAACTATGAAAGGTTCTAATTTTGTACCCATATATTCAGAAGTACAGAATAAAATAATTTTACCTTGAAGATTACAGAGTTTTTCTAAGAATATAGGAAAATCTTTATATTTTGATGCATCAAGTAATACATCTCCTAAAGTTTCTGATATATTATCAGCTAGAATATTTATTGTAGTTGTATTATTCGTATTTAAAATTAAATGAATTATTAGAGGGTAATTAATAAGTTTATTATTAATTTTGAATGCTAAACTACGAATAGATTTTAATACTGACTTAATTTCAAGAGTATTTAAACTTGTAATTAGTTTTTGACCATATACTGCAGTACCAATAACTGGCAAAGCAGTTAAAGTTACATCAGCTTCACAAATAGGTAGTTGAATATATCTAGCTCCTGATTGTATTACTTCATTTATCATATCAAGGCTAACATAATCATAATGTTGATTTCCAACACAAGGTGTCATAAAACTAGAACTTATATAATAATCACAAAGTTTATATTGTTGTTTTATATCAATATTATAACATTCTTGCATAGGTTGTAATGTAATTTTTGTTTTATATCCCATATTTGCAACTACATTTGCAGAACGTGACCCAAAATTATATTTATAAAGTATAAATGCTAGTAAAAAAAGTATAGGTGTAACAACAATTAAATATGTTACTAAATTATTATTAGAATTTGTTACACTTTTTGCTTTAGAAACAATACTATCAATTAATGTAGGTTTTTCTAATTGATTATAACTATTTGATTTATTATTACTATTAGTATTAGTATTAGTTTTAGTATTAGTTTTAGTATTACTTATTTTATTAGTTTGCATCTTTAATATTAATGTATTTAATATGTATTCTAATATCTAATAGAAACAAAGAAAAATAAATAAAAATTAGAACAATTATAAGAACAATTATAAGAACAATTATAAGAACAAAAACAACTAGAAAAATAATTAGTAATTTACTTATTAATTTACTTATTAGTCCAAGTATGTTTACAATTACAACATTGGTATTTAAAAGTTAAATCACTTTCATTAATTTTTTTATAAAGAACATTATTTATATTTACTTTTGGTTCATTAGTATCTAATAATTCTGGATTAGGATTTTCTTTATTAGTAATACATTCAGGATTTGGACAAGGTATAATATCTACGTGAGGTAATGTAGGGTCTTTACATAAATATTTATCATTAAATTGACTAATATCTATTTTTTTTATATTATAATTTTGTTTAAAAACACATTTATATTCAGGTTCTTTAGAAATATCTATAACTTTTTTATAACTACAGTTATTACATATAAAACTCATTATTTTATTTGTATTATCATCACTTGATATTTTTATATTTAAACTGTTTTCACAGTCTGGACAGAAATTCATTTTTTATTATATTATTTATATTGTTTATATTGTTTATATTACAATTGTATATTTTATTAATTTAATTTATGTTTATATTATTTTATATTATATAAATTATTTAAATTTATTTCAATTTTATAATATTATATTTTTATATTTTTTTTAATTTTATATTTTTATAAAATTTTATAATTATAAAATATTTTTAATCTAATATTATAATAATAATAAAATTTATTAAACAACTTATTAAACAATTTATTAAACAATTTATAAAAACTTTATTAAATAATTTATTACAACTAATCAAAATGCCTGCTAAATCATATAAAAAAAGCAATAAGTCTTCAAAGAAATTTGCTTCTAAACGCAAATCATCAAGGTCTCAAAAGGGTGGTTATGCAAAACACACAGAAAAACCAATGATGGGTGGTAGCCCAGCATCTAGTCTTGTAATGGAATCATTGTCTAATCCTCCTGTTATGAATGATTATATTTCTTCACCACGCATTAGAGATGGTACTAGTTCTGGATGTATGGCTGGAGGAGGAGCTGCATCTGATATGGTTATGACAAATTTAACTGATAATGCACAAACTGTTTCATATGCTGAAGGTTTAAAGGTTAAAGGAAATATGAATAGCCTTAATACTTATTCACTTAGTGGTGGATTACGTAAAAAAAAGAGCCATAAGGGTCATAAGAGCCATAAGAGTCATAAGAGCCATAAGAGCCATAAGAGCCATAAGAGCCATAAGTCTGGTAAAAATAAAAAAAATAAGAGTCGAAAGAGTCGAAAGAATAGTCATCGTAATCATAAGATGCGAGGTGGTTCTGATTGGATTTCTAGTCAATATTCTCTTGGAAGTGTTAATGGTGCAAGTATGAATACTAATACTGGAGATTTTAGTGCATCTCAAGGTGTAGATAGAAATACTCTAATGAATCCTCCAACTATGGGACTTGCAGGTTCTGGGTCAGCTATGGGAGCTCTCGAAGGTGCTAATGTAAGAAGTGTAGGAGCACCATTAGTTTAATCAAACTGCCATTTATTACCACAATTCATACAAGTAATAAAATTCGTCATAGGTTCATCTGAACTTCGTAATTGTATTTGTAAATATATTGTCTTGTGTTTATGACATCTAGGACATTCAAATAAATCAGTTGCACATTCTTGCAATGATTCTTTAAGCATTTTATCAACTTTCAGTTTTTCATCAATAATATCTGCCCATTTTTCAGGAAATAATTTATAAGTTTCCATAAATGCTAATTCATATGGTATTATAGTATTATTTTTTATTTTATCTATTAATTTTGAATTATTAACATAACTCCTATCACTAAGATTAGAATATATGTGTTTTGATTTTGATACATATAATTCTAAGAATTCTGGATTATCCCAAATAGGAATAATTTCTCTAAAGTTGCATTTTTCTATAACATAATTGTAAATACCTTTTTCAATTAATTGAATCGTTTTAATAGGTAAATTAATTGTTTTAAGTATTTGAATATTCATTTGTCTTTTTGGATGTAGTTGTATTTCATGTGTAATTAAATCAATTATTTCAGGATTTAAAATATGTAATATAATACTATAATCTTCATTATTTGTAGAAGATTGAGATGATTTTATTTGCTTAGTTTTTTTTACTTTACCTATTTTTTCAATTTCTGGTTCAAAATCAACAAAATCTTCTTCATTACATACTTCTTCATCTTCAACAATATTTTGTTCTTCAACAATATCTTTATCTTCATCTTCATCTTCATCATTATCTTCATCATTATCTTCATCATCATCTTCATCTTCAACTTCAGCATCAGCTTCAACATCAGCTTCAATTTCTGCATCAATATCATCTATATTAACATCATCATCTTCATCTTCAGCATCAGCATCATCTTCATCATCATCTTCATCATCATCATCATCATCATTTTCATCATCATTTTCATCTTCATCATCATCATTTTCATCTTCATCATTTTCATCTTCATCATCTTCATTATCATCTTCTTCATCATTTTCATCTTCATTTTCAACTTCTTCATCATTTTCATCTCCATCTTTAACATCATTATTTCTTTGTACATATTCAATATATTGATTTATATTGATTGGTTTAAAATAGTATGATTCATTTAAAATACAAAATGCATATATATAACCTTTAACTATTATTTTATCTTCAAAACATTTAATATCATATGACCCATCAACTATCTCAACCATATTTAAACTTGGTATATAAGAATCAAAATATAATTCAATTGTAATATCATCAGGAATATACATTAAATAAATAGTTGAGTCTTCAATATAATCAAAATAAGCAAATACAACAGCATCAGATTTAGATTTATTAGTATTATTTGATATATTTGATATATTAGACATATTAAACATAATATTAATTTTAGAACCATATTTTTGATTTAAATATTCAATTGCAGATAAATCTTTTTTTTTTGCAACTGTGGCAATTTGTTTTTTCCATTCAATAGTATTTTTATCTAAAGCAATTTCATTTTTTTTACAATTAAAAGTTAATGGATTTATATATAAACTTGTCATTTTAATGGCTTTTGCCCTTTGAGATTTCTTATTTATTTATTTTTGTAAGTGAGATTTTATAAATCCTACTTTAAAAATATTATAAATTATATAATAATATTAATATTATTATAATTTATATTTTATCTTTATGTTTTATTTTTATATTATAATTTTCAATTTTTATATATATTAATTTTTATATAAAAAATCAATTTAAGAATTAATTTTTAAAGATAAAATATATAAATACAAAATACAAATACAAAATACAAATACAAAATACAAATAACATATCTTTTAATAAAATGTTCAATTTAAATGAATATATTAGTTCTATATCTCTAGATACAATTAATTTAATTACATTAACATATTATTCATCAAAATCGGAAATTATGAATATATATGATACAAATTTTGAATTTGATGAAAATATTATACCTTTTATAACATCATATTTAGAAACTAAACCAAATATAATAAATGCTAAAAATTATTGTAATGTAAATAGTAATTCACTTATTACAATAGGAAATCAAAATGAATTATCTAATAAATCGCAAATATCATATCCTTGTTTTTTTAGTGATTTACAGCAAAATAATTTAAATATTCAAAATGTTCAAGGATATACACGTAAATTAGTTAATACTCTAGATACAGGATTTGAAAAATCCCGTGAACAAAATAATGAAGTCTTAGTAAGAATGTATAAATTAGAAAATAAAAAAGGTGATTTTAGTCATAATATTTTAAATGAAGAAGAATTAACTATAATAGTA
>Ga0214919_10012703_pt1 | contig 10315 bp, 6 predicted proteins | sample LL1503_MetaG_FD_177994 | JGI IMG/M metagenome (GOLD analysis project Ga0214919, IMG submission 177994) | Freshwater microbial communities from Lake Lanier, Atlanta, Georgia, United States - LL-1503 | ecosystem: Environmental > Aquatic > Freshwater > Lake | place: USA: Georgia | collected 2015-03-15 | reverse complement strand
CAAGTGAGGTTAAAGTTGTATTTGAAGTGGCCGTTATATTCCCTGATAGGGTGGCTGTTGCTGCGTTGCCATCAATAGATGTTCCTGTCAAAGTTTGAGAGGCGGTACTTCTATTAAGGGTAACCTGTGTAGTTCCGATATAAAATGTTCCTGATGGTGCAACGTAATCTGTTCCTGCAGTAGCCGCTGTAATGGCACCTGTTCCATTTCCTTTTAAAAGTGCTCCAGAACTTAGGGTGGTAGCTCCCGTTCCACCATTGGCTACTGCAACTGTTCCTGAAATACTGCCTGCATTCACTGTTGATGAAACTGATGGTATATTTAAAGTATTCCCTGACAAAGTAGCCGCCCCAGATCCTGTGGTGGTTAAACTAATCGGTGCTTGATAATCGGTTCCAGCAACCGCTATTGTTGGCACCCCCGTAGTAGTTGTATTTTTTAAAATTCCTGTTGAGAGTCCTGCCAAGGATGTTCCATTTATTTTTACAACAGTAGAAGCATTACCTACGCTGGTAACATCACCCGTTAAGTTTGCGTTGGTGGTAACAGTTGCAGCATTTCCTGTTGTGTTTTGATTTAAGGTTGGAACGTCTGCCGCTTGTATGTTTGCTAAAGTAGCATTGGTGCCATCACTTCTTAAAAATTTTCCTGAAGCTTGAGTGCCAGTCAATGCATTAATTGCAGCTTGTTGGGTGCTGGCTCCTGATCCGCCATTTGCTATTGCAACTGTTCCTGAAATATTTCCTGCGGTAATATTTGCATTTAAAACTCCACTAACATCAATACTTAAATTAGATCCAACTTTTACACCTCCTAATGCAGATGAACTTGCGGTAGGTAATGTATAGTTGGTTGTAGAAGGTATATTTAATGTATTGCCTGATAAAGTAGCTGCGCCCGATCCTGTGGTGGTTAAAATGATAGGCGATTGATAATCTGTTCCAGCAACTGCTGCAGTCATTGCACCTGTTCCATTTCCTTTTACAATTCCTGTTAAAGTCGTAGCACCTGTTCCTCCATTGGCAACTGCAACTATTCCTGTGATATTTGCTGCATTTCCTGTAATATTTCCTGACACTTTACTTCCTGCAACTGCCGCTATTTTTGCATCCGTTACAGAGCCGTCAGCCAAGTCTGCAGTAGCAATGGTTGCATCCAATATTTTAGATGAAGTGATGGCTCCAGCAACAATGGTAGGTGCTGCAGCCGTTCCACCTAAATCACCTGCTAATTGAATCTTGCCTTTTGTTGTGGCATCTGCATCCGGTGCTCCAGAAGCTACCTGTGCATCCACATATATTTTTACCGCACTTTGTGTAGGATATAAGGTTGTGCTATTTCCTAAAGCAGCATTGGATTTATTAGACAGGTCTTCTTTTAATAACAATCCTGGTACAGTAGGTAATGCAGCAGTTCCAGCTAAATCTCCCCCCAATTGAATCTTTCCTTTTACCGATGTACTTGCATCGGGTGTACTAGAAGAAATACTGCTCGCAACAAAAGCAGTCGTCGCAATTTTAGTAGAATTATCTCCAGCAGATTGGGTAACACCTGTAGTACCAGTTGGTAAACTAGGCGCGCCAGTAAAAATAGGTGAAGCCAAAGGAGCCGCTCCCGTTACATCTGCCACAGGAATAGTTGAACTACCAACCAAGGACGCAGTGCCATTGCCTTTTACATATCCCGATAAAGTAGTAGTGCCCGTTCCTCCATTGGCTACCCCCACCGTTCCACTCACATTGGCTGCGGTGCCGGTGGTGTTTTGATTGAGCGTAGGAAAATTTGTTAGATTAGCTGCACTTCCATTGGGCGCTAAATAATCAATGCCAGCGCTCAATGTATTTTGTTTGTTATTAAAAGTAGCAAAATCAGTTGCTTTTAAATATCCGTTGGCTGAAGCCGAAGCAAATGGCATACTAATATTTCCATTGCTTGCGTTCATCACCAATGGACTGCTTGCACTTAAAGCTGCTCTTACTCTTGAATCCGTATAATATTTATTAGTCCCTTCTGCTACATCAATCGTGGTTAGTGTCACATTTGGTCCAGCATATCCATTTACACTGGTTACAGAATTAGGCGTTGCCAATTGAATCCAATTGGACAAATTAGTTGCTGGCAGTGCACTTAAAACATAGTTATTATTATTGTCTGTGCGAATAGCAATACTTCCCACTTGAGCATTGGATAAGCCCAACATCGCAGCTTGACTAGATAATACATTCGCACTCTGAAAAGAAACAGCAGGAATTTGATTGGAAGGTATTTTACCATCATTGCCTAAAGTAGCTACTCCATTGTTAGCTGCTTTTTGAGAAGCATCTATTTTATTAGAAAAGTTTGCAAAGTCTGCTGCACTCAAATATCCATCTGCACTATTGGTTGCCTGACTCACGCTAACAGTACTTGCGTTTTTTATTAACGGTGCAGTAAAACTTAAAGGCGATTGTACATCTGTTCCTATCACCAACCCTAAATTTGTTCTTGCTCCTGCTGCAGTTGCAGCTCCTGTTCCACCATTTACTATGGGCAAAGTGCCTACTACACCAGTTGATAATGGTAAGCCCGTTGCATTGGTTAAGGTAACCGAAGTGGGTGTACCTAATGAAGGTGCAGTAAGTGTGGGCGTGGTGAATGTTTTATTGGATAAGGTTTCTGTTCCTGCTAGGGTTACCAAAGTTCCCGAAGTAGGTAAGGTAACTGAAGTAGCTCCTGTAGATATTAGATTGGTAGCATAAGCGCCCGATGTGGTTAAATCACCGCCTAGCGTAATTGTTTTTCCAGAATTGTTAATTCCTGTCCCACCATTGGCTCCAGATACAATGCCTGTTACATTGTCTGCACTTCCAGTTACACTTCCTGTAATCGGATTGGTAACAGTTAAATTACTCAATACTCCCAATCTCGTTAAACTAGAATTGACAACATTCGAGGCAAGCGTGGTACCTGTCAAATCAGTTGCTGCACCGGAAGCAGCAATGGTAATATCTGCAGTTCCATCAAAGGGAACTCCATTTATATTTTTTGAAGCAGCTAATTTTGTTGCAGTTGCCGCATTGCCCGTTACACTTCCTACAATCGGATTGGTAACTGTTAAATTATTCAATGTACCTATACTTGTTAAACTAGCATTGACAACATTAGAAGCAAGCGTAGTTCCAGTTATTTTTGAAGCAGCAACATCTGCTATTTTTGAATTGGTTACTGCTAAGTCGGCTAATTTTATATTGGTGATGCTACCATCTGCAATACCTACGTTGGGTGCATTGGCTGCTACATAGGCTTTTACTGCTTTTTGGGTTGGATACAAATCATCATTGGCATTTGCTCCACCCAATGATGCATCAGATGATTTATTAGATAAATTTTCTTTTAAATTCAATGCGGTTTGTGTTGCAGAACTAACCGGTTTTGCGGCGTCACTGGTATTATTCACTAAACCCAATCCTACCTTCGATTGATTGATACTTGCGATCATATCACTAGTGATGGCTCCACTCGCAATCGAAGTCTGGTTGCCCACACTGGTTACCACACCTGTTAAATTTGCATTGGTAATAACCGTTGCTGCGCTGCCTGCACCAAATGCGTATGGCACACTCAAAAACTGTGTAGTTCCTAGATCTATAAAATTATTTCCTGCAGCAGGATCAGCTTCTACTTGAAGAAACTTTGTTCCATTTTGCCAATTGATAGCACCCATACTACCTGTTGTACTCAATGCGCCAGTACTACCAATTTCTACTGTATACAATCCTCCATCATTGGTCTTCACTATCCTTGTCTCAGAATACACAATGGCACCTGTGCTAGTTCCTGTACGAATACTAAGACGAAGGGTCATCGTTTTATTTGGATAAGCGTTTCCAAAAGCATTGCGAGCTACTCCTTGGTAGTGAAGCAACTGGGGCGCCTGAGCATAACCAGCAAATCCAATTAAAATAAATAGGAAAAGAATTGATAATTTTTTGATGCTAATTGAGATCTGTAACATTGATAGGTTATTGAGTGTTTTAGGATGGTTGGAATTCTTAAACGGGTATTGTTTTTATAGGGATTAGTTAAATTAATAATGTTTAATTCATTTTTACAATCGGGTACGATATAGATTTTGTAATTCGGCCCGTAACCGGATGTAGTTGACGAATGCTAATAAAATATTGACCGGCAGTGAGTCCACTTAGATTCCATTTTTCAAATACCCCAATTCCGTTGTATTGCAATTGAACTTGTTTTAATTTATTGCCCTTGTTATCTACTAATTCAATGATGAGCTTTCCCTTTAAACCATTTAGAATGTTAATTTCAACTTGGTCCTTCAATGGATTAGGACCCACTTTTACTTCATCTGCTAAAAAAGTAGCGACCCGGTTATTTTCTAGCATTTGTTCAAACCTATACTGCAGCAATCCATTGGTCAATAGCAATTGATCGCTTTGCATGGAGGTAACGGCCGCAGATTCGCCCACATTCCATTCAAATGAAAAGCCAGCAAAACGAGGGTCTTGTTGGGAAAGCTTTTTACTCTCTCCGGTGGTGTTGATGGTAGAAGTAAATATTTTCTGGCAAAAAGCCAGTTGGGTAAACTGAGAAAAAATGATTACCAATAATAGCCTAGGAAAAAGGGTAGAAATTGGATTCACTTGCGCTACTTTATTTTAATAGGCAAAGTATTGTTTAATGAAAGGGACTACAAATTAAGTCAGTGAAAAAAGAATTGCACATTGAGGGATAAATTAATTCACAATGCGAAATCAATTTACTCACAATTGATAATTAATTAGTTGAGTCGAGCTATAAACTCAGTTGGGGTCATATTATTATATTTTTTAAAGGCATTGTACATATTCCTGCGGTTACTAAAACCCGACATTTCAGACAATGCTTCAATAGTAAATGAATCTTGTTTGTTGCTGGTCAATAACCCTTCAAAGTGTTTTACTCGATTCCTATTTAGTAGTTCAATAAAACTTTCATTGGTCTGAATTCTTATAAATTCTTTGATTTCAGCTTTTGGTTGGTTAAGTTTTAAAGCAAAATCCTCAAGATTGGCATCTGGTTGCAAATAATAATGACTTTTATAGAAAAGAAATTCGAATTCTGAATAAAAATCAGCCTGTTTGGTAGATAGAATTTGTTGATGAAAATCTGAAAAATTAGTATCGTCAATAAATTTAGGCCTAAATGCTAAAAACAATAAGATAAATAGATAGATAGTGATAAACATGATTCGCGTATCAGGATTAAAGCCTAATCCAGAGAATTTAAAAAATAAAACATTTAACACCGCAATAATAACCATAGAAGAAAATAAAACAATAAGAACATAACACCATTTTCGAACCTTCACTTGATACAAATTATATTTATCGGTGTTTTTATTTATTCGGATTAAGTTTGAAAATAATGAAATAAATACCAACACATTAATCAAAGCCAAATTTAATTTATGAAAAATGCTGACAGGGATATTTAATTTACCATTGCTTATTTCGATAAACTTAAATCCAAATAAAATCATTAAAAAATAAATGGTGCACAATACAGCTTCGATATAAACTACTGTTCTAGGGATTTTACCCGCTGCAATTATAAAAAATACATTCACCAATGATACGGTTCCACCGATTCTCATAATTGATCGAAGGTTATCATAATTATATCCGTTCTCATTTAAGTAAAATAAAAAAGAACCAATGGTAAGAAAGGATAATAAAAAAAGAATATGGAATTTAAAATCAGAAATTTTAGTGTAGCCCTTGAAATTGTCGAAAATTGAAAACAAACCCAATAAGGTTATTCCAAAAAACAAATGTGAATACATTGTAAAAAATAAAGATTAGAGGATTTACAATTGTAAAATTAAGATAATTTGATGATTTAAAAAAGGGTTAAATCAACGATTGGAGTAAGCAAGTTTTTTTGCAAAAGACATTACTTTGTGTTTTAAAGATCTAATGAACCCTCAAAAAGTCGGTTTAGTTAATATGCAACGATAGTTGATTAAACGCTCTCGAATAAAAAGTGCTAGAAACTGGCAATTTTTTGAGGTTGCAAATTGAAACCTCAGAAAGCGGCAATTCTTCAAGGTTGTATAATTTCTACCTTTTGAGTTACTTACTTTAAAAGTAATTAATTGATACAAAAAGACCAGGCCTTGGGATAATTTAATTGAACCGAATAATACAGTTGCCATGTGGTGTAAAGTTTTCGGGCTTGGCGAAGGTGGCGATTTTCACCACCAATGTTGATGCGGAGTACCAATGCTTATTTAACCACTAATGTATCTGCGAAGCAGTAGACTGCCAATTTTTATAGGTGCTGTTAAGCAGTTCGGCTTTCTGTTAAGCAAGGGTTAAATAGTCGTCCTCGAGTTTGACGTTGAAATTAATCTCTGCTTTCAATGCCTTAAATACTTTTATGACTGTGTCAATAGTAGCACTATTTGCACTGCTTTCAAGTTTTGATATTTGTGCTTTTTGAACACCAATCAATTTTCCAAGTTCTTCTTGTGTCAATTGTCGTTCTAAGCGTGCAGTTCTAATCATTTTACCTAAAATGTCCATGCGAAGTTCATACTCATAGTCGTCTCGCTCGGTTGTCCCAACCTTACCGATGTATTTATCTTTCATTTCGGCAAGCGAATACGTTTTCAATTTTTTAGTTGCCATATCATTATTTTTTTTGTTTGATGTCAAAATACTTTTTTCTAAGTCTGGTCGCTCTTTCTATTTCATTTGCTGGAATTTTGTCGACCTTTTTAATAAACCCATGGGTCGCTATTACCAACGTTTGTTTATTGTCTGTTTTATCCCAAAATGCTAAAAGTCGAATTTGGAGCCCGCTAAACTTCGTTCTCAATTCCCAGATGTCTTTATGCAATTTCTTGAATAGCTTGGGGTCATTCGTCTGCTCGGCAAGGTCAATATTGTAGAAAATCTTCTTTATAGTCTTAGAATCAAGTTTTGCAATGAAATCATTTGCCTCTTCCATAAAACGTATCTCGAAAAATCTCATTCTGGAATATTTGCTTTTTAATTTGCGCCAGCTGTAAAGTTAATAAAAGTTTCTATATTTAGAAACAATATTTTTCGATTGTTGGTATTTATGCGGAGGCCTATCGGTTTGAAGCTACCCGAAGGGCGGGACTTTTACAACAAAAACTTGATTTGAGATCGGCAGCGGCGGATGATTAACCACAAAACTGTCATTGGAACAGGAAACCCCGACTTTTGGGTAGGTGCTTTAGTGCGCATACTTTTTAGAGAGCTGAAATTAAAATCGGACCATGAATTAATGGTGGCTTGTTTAAATACTTGTGAACCTGCGGTGATAATTTAGTAAGTTCTATGTAGGAATTGACTGGCGCATTTAAAACAAAAACAGTTATAGTATATTTTGAAAAATTCTGCTGATAAAATTAAATTCTTATCGAATGTAAATAATGCATCAAAATTATTTTCAAAAAATAGGCTGAGAAGCTGTCCATTTTTGATTCCATTCCACCCTTTGTCGCGAACTGTGAAAATCTCGTGATCGGGAAAATCTAACTTTAATCGCTTAGGCAAATTTTCATCAAGCAATAGCCTCATATAGTTGTTCAGCTTTTTGGGAAGTAAGCATTTTATTAGCGATTTCAAGAAGGCCAATAGCTTGTTGCTTGGATACAGATGGAAAATCGTCAAGAAATTCATCAAGTGAGATACCGGCTTCAAGGTGATCAAAAAGGGAATCTACGGGAATGCGCGTTCCCACAAATACGGGCTGACCGCTCATTATTTCTTTATCAATTTTTATAATATCTTGAATCTTCATTTCTGTAAATTTACGATATTATATGATTTAATAAAGCTGTGCATAACGTTTTCGGGCTTGGCGAAGATGGCGATTTTCAACACAAATGTTGATGCGGAGAACCAAAGTTTGATCTTTGCCATATCAATTATTTTTTACAAGGTACATCATAAAAAAACCAATATTTAAGTTATTTATTTTCGTAACTTTTTCGGGTTTTCTATATTACCAAAGCAAAAAATCAGGAAACTAAAAAATTAAAACCCTTTATCAATAAGCATTTAAAAGTAAATTTAAGCTGAAACAACTACTAATGCTGAATTATAGGCATAAAAAAACCGAAACCCTTATTTTGATTGAGTTTCGGCTTGTGGGAGTTGACGGGGTCGAACCGCCGACCCTCTGCTTGTAAGGCAGATGCTCTAAACCAACTGAGCTAAACTCCCTTTTTTTATTTCGGACTGCAAAGATAGGGGGATAATTATTTCTGCAAAATATTTTATCAGTTAATTTGGGCTATTTGATATAAATAAAGGAACTCAAGCAACCTTATTCCATTATTAGCAATTTTAATTCCATTAGCTCAAATGCTCTGCCCTTCTGATAGATGGCGCTTTAATGAAATCTCGGGGATATTTTTTAATATACCTCCACAAAATACCTCCAAATCCTGCATAATCTTTAAAATGAATGCCCCTGCTTTTTACTGCTACCGCAAAAGCCAGTCCGAAGCTTACGGCAAAATTTAAAAATCCAATCGCCGCTACCCCCACCAAAGTATACCAAATTTCATTGGCACTCACTTGATGATTCAAGCCCAAAAAACCGATTGCAGTATTGGCTGCCGAAATAGTGATATGGCGAATATCAAAGGGAATACCGAAGATTTTTCCAAAAAAACCAGCCATTCCCAAAAAAAAGCCCAAGGAAATATTACCGATTAAAGAACCTAAATTATTTTCTAAATAATGAATGATTTTGTTACGCCTTTTTTCACTAAAATTTCTTTTAAAAGAATCCAAGCTTCGAAGCCTTTCGGCAATCTTACCATACACCACATAATTTTCTACATAGCCTGCAACCAGTCCACTTAAAAACAAAAAGAATCCAGTAAAACACGCATATAAAAGTGCCAAAGAATGAAATGGCTGCTGGTCAGTCAATAACTTTTGTGCTACCGCCCCTGTTGCAATCAATGTTCCTGTTGTCATAAAATAAAGCCAGGCAAGTAAATAGGTCAATGGAAAAACGATTGTCAAATTTCCTGCAAAGGAAGCCAGCTGGGTCCTGCAAACCTTTGCAATGGTGATTGCCAAATTCCTGAAATCTGGTTCAGCATTTTCTTTATTTACATCAAATGATCCAGCCACATGATTGGCGGTGTAGGCCGGCTGCTTGGTTGCCAAAGTAGAACCAGTATCCTGAATTAAAATGAACCCAAGTGAATAGTTAGTACTATAAAGAAAGCCCTGCCAAAAGGGAGCCAATGACATCTTAGCCAATAAATTTTTACAAATTCCAATAAAAGAAATGATCACTCCTCCCCCCATCGCGCTTCTAAACATTCTCCAAAATTCCTTTCGTGTGGTGGTGATAAACTTCTCCCCCGTCCTTCCTCCATGCTCTGCAATTTGATAGGCTAGGTAACTGGTATTTTCACTCAAAAACTCTTTGATGGAATTTTTGCAATTCTCATTGCGAACCACCATTTTGAAATAATCTACAAAACGCTGGGTGTTAAAATGATTGTCCGAGTCTAGTACATCCAAAATAATAAACAACCGATCAATCTGCTGCTGCAAACGAGTTAAAATATAAGTCTGTGCTAGGCTAGTACCATACACCAATCGCTGCTCTCTGATCCATTGAATGCTTTGATTGCAGTTGTGTAAAGCTTCTGTTATATTGGCAAATAGAATGGTTTGATTGGATTGATCTTGACCCGATTTGCTAAGAAAAAGATACTCATTCACCAACCTGTTTTGTTCTAAAAAAGGAAAGACTGCATCACCTGTATTTTCATAGCGTTGAATAATTTCCTTTTCCAAACCGAGAGTAGTAATGCGATAGCTCAGTAATTGCAAAGCCTTTTGTAACTGTATAATTAATCCTGGCTCCGTTAAACTGATCTGAATACCCAATCCCTCAAAGAATTGTTTCCACAAATCGGGATCCATTCCCTCTACCCAAGTGTAGTCGTTCTTTTTGTAAAAAATTTTATTGATTACATACAAAAAATTATCGGGTGCTTGTAATTCAGGCAGCAGCTTGTGTTTGATCTTACCCATCAACTCCTGCACCAATCCTCGACTACTCACAATCCCATTTTCGGTGAGCGCTATGACAATATTGGTCTTTAAAAACTGAGTAAGCAATGCCTTCCGTAAACCAAACAAAGCCGTTCTATTCTGGCTAAAATGATACAATTGCACCTTGAATCTTTCCTCCGCTTGGGTTATATTCTTGGGGTTATCGGGCCTTATTTTATCAATTAATTCAACCAAAACCCCTAAACTACGGG
>Ga0214919_10012700_pt1 | contig 10316 bp, 9 predicted proteins | sample LL1503_MetaG_FD_177994 | JGI IMG/M metagenome (GOLD analysis project Ga0214919, IMG submission 177994) | Freshwater microbial communities from Lake Lanier, Atlanta, Georgia, United States - LL-1503 | ecosystem: Environmental > Aquatic > Freshwater > Lake | place: USA: Georgia | collected 2015-03-15 | reverse complement strand
CACCAGCGCCGTGCTCTCGGACGACCAGGCTGCGATGGTCTGGCGGCGTGCGGCCCAGCTGCAAGCCGAGGCGGCGGCACGACTCGAGCGTGAGTCCCGCACCGCCACGCAACGGCACGGGGCCGTGCTGCCGGGCGAGACAGCGCCGCCGACCAGTGGATATCGGATGCGTCACGTCGAGGCGGCCGCGATCGAGGCGGGGATCTCGCAACGCTTCGTCGCGCTCGCGCTTTCTGAGGTCCCGACCGGTGCGACCACGGCACCACCCGACCCCAGCTCGGTAGGAGAGCGTCTCGCGTCCGCGTTGCTCGGGGAGTCCCGCCGCACGCTGAGCGTGACGCGCGTCATCAAGCGGCCAGCCGCCGACTTGCTGCGGGCCATGGGTCAACGCTTCACGGACGACGCGCTGGGACTCCGTCTGCGCGAAACGATCGGCGGGCACCCACTCGACGGCGGCATCCTGGTGTTCGATTTCGGCGACGCGCATCGGACGGCCCTCGGCCCGCTGGTGCAGACCAAGTTCGGCATCTACGCGCGAGACATCCGCGTGACCGTCCGCCCCTCGACGCATGACAGCGAGACCTGCGAGGCTTCGGTCTATGTGTGGACCTGCGCCCGGGAAAGAACGGGTCGACGATGGGATACGGCTTGATGTCGGCATTCTTAGGTGGCGTCGGCGCGCTGATCGGCCGTGTGGTCGCCAAGAAGTCGTTCATGCTCCTCGGCGCGGCGCTGACGGGGCCGACAGCGCTCGGCGCTGTTATTGGGCTGGCGTTCGGCACCCTGCTCGGACGAATGATCTATAAGTACGGCGTGAGCGCGTCCACGCGCGAGTTGGAAGCGCTGCTGGCTTCGCTGGAGAGTGCAGTGCGCGCTGAAGAGATCTTCGGCGAGCGGCCGCGCGTCCCGCACCGTCCCTCCCGCGGGTTGCCGTCGGGAGACGGCGGCGAGTCGAGTCTTTGACGAAGTCCATCGGTTCTGTCATGCGGCGGCTGGCGATCGGCGCGATGGTCGCGTCGGCAGTCGCTCCGGCCCGCGTGCGCGCCCAGCACGACGCGCACGATATGTCCGCAATGTCTGACAAGCCGATGGTGCGATTCGGCGCGGGCGTCCCGATGAACCGTTTCGCGTCGGGGACCTCATGGATTCCCGACGCGGTGTCGCTCCCGTCGCAGAGTTGGATGGCGGGCGACTGGCACCTGATGGCGCACGGCTACGGTTTCCTGCAGTTCGATCATCAATCTGGCCCGCGCGGCGCCGATCAACTCGGCAGTCTGAACTGGGGGATGCTCATGGCGTCGCGACCGCTTGGCGCGGGTGCGCTGCAGTTGCGCACGATGCTGAGCGTTGATGCGCAGACGGTGGGAGGAACGGGATACCCGTTGCTGCTTCAGACTGGGGAGAGCTACAACGGGCAGGTGATCCACGACCGGCAACATCCGCACGACGCGTTCATGGAGGTGGCGGCGCTCTATGACCATCCGATCACCAAGGATTTCGCGCTGGAGCTGTATGTGGCTCCGTCGGGCGAGCCGGCACTGGGGCCGCCGGCCTTCATGCATCGACCGTCGTCGGTGGACGATCTGGCCGCGCCGCTCGGACACCACTGGCAGGACGCCTCGCACGTGAGCTTCGGCGTGGCGACTGCGGGATTGGTGTGGCACGATCTGAAGATCGAAGCGTCCGCGTTCAACGGTCGCGAGCCGGATCAGAATCGTTGGAACTTCGATTTCGCGCCCCTGCAGTCGTACAGCGCACGTGTCACGGCCAACCCGACCCCGAACTGGAGCCTGACCGCAGGGTTCGGATTCATCAAGAGTCCGGAGGCGGCCGATGCCGGGCATTCGATGCACCGTGCGCTCACCGCGGTGCAGTATGGGCGCGCCCTCTCCGACGACCGCCAGTTCGCCGCCGCGGTGATCTGGGGCGGGATGTCGCACTCGGATCGTCCCGGCGTGTTGCATAGCATTCTCGCCGAGGCCGAGTTGGCCGACGAGGAGCGCGGGTCGCTGTTCGCGCGCGCCGAGTTCGTGCAGAAGACGGCCGACGACCTGGCACTGCCGGGAACATTCGCCGCCGACCCGGAGCGCGCGTTCGACCTCGGAAGCGTCTCGATCGGCGGGGTCCGAACGTTGTCACGTACGGCGCGCACGAATCTCGGGATCGGCGCGCGTGTCTCGGCAAACCTCGTGGGTAGCGCGCTCGAGTCCACCTACGGCGGGCGCGTGACCGGCGGCGTGATGGTCTTCCTCCGCCTGCGTCCGCGCCGCAGCGCACCGATGATGGCCGCCCACTAACTTTCGGGTGTGAAGGACCGCATCATCATCCGCGGCGCCCGGCAGCACAACCTGCAGGGGATCGACCTCGAGATCCCGCGGCGCGCCATTACTGTTGTCACCGGCCCTAGCGGCTCGGGCAAGTCGTCGCTCGCCTTCGATACGATTTACGCCGAAGGACAGCGCCGATACGTCGAGTCGCTGTCGGCGTACGCGCGCCAGTTCTTGGAGCGCATGAAGAAGCCCGACGTCGATTTCATCGACGGGCTCTCTCCCGCGGTCGCGATCGAGCAGAAGAACCCCACACGCACGTCGCGATCCACGGTCGGCACGGCAACGGAGATTTACGACTATCTCCGACTCATGTGGGCACGTGTCGGCCGCACGATCTGCCCCACCTGCGGCCGCGAGCTCAAGCCGGACACGCCGCAGGGCGCCGCCGACCGCACGCTGGAATCGCCGAGCGCCTCGCGCGTGATGATCACCTTTCCGCTGCACCGGAGCGCGAAGGCGACGCACACCGAAGTGGTGGAGATGCTCCGCGCCAAAGCCTTCGTGCGCGTGGTGGCCAACGGCGTGCCGATGCACCTCGATGAACTCCCGCCCAAGACGAACTTGGCCAAGGCGAAGGAGCTGCTCATTGTTGCCGATCGACTCACCGTCGACCCGGCCACGCGCACCCGCTTCACCGACGCGTTTGAGACGGCCTTCATCGAAGGCGATGGCGACGCCACGGCAATCGTGATGCCGCCCGACGCCCCCGAGCGACGACTCCGCTTCACCACCCGCTTCGAGTGCCCAAACGACGGACACACGGCACCGGCGCCGAGTCCGCAGCTTTTTTCGTTCAACAATCCGCGCGGCGCCTGCTCGGTGTGCAACGGATTCGGCGCAACACTCGAGTACGACGAGTCGCTGATCATTCCCTACCCCGAGCGCACGTTGCGCGAAGGGGCGATCGACCCCTGGACGATGCCGCGTTACGACAACAAGCGCCTGGCCCTCGCCGAGTTCGCCAAGAAAGAAGGAATCCCGATGGATTCCCCCTGGGCAACGCTCTCGGCGACCGCGCGCGAGAAACTGTTGCGCGGCAAGGGGAAGGGATTCTTGGGGATCGTGAAGCACCTGGAGTCGCTCGAGCCGAAAAAGTACAAACAGTACATCCGCGTCTTTCTGCGGAAGTACCAGACCGCGCAGGAGTGCCACGGATGCCACGGCACCAAGCTGCAGGCCGACGCACTGAACGTGAAGATCGCCGAACGGAGCATCGCCGAGATTGCCGCGATGCCGGTGGATCTGTTGCGCGCGTGGGTGGATGCTCTGGCGCTGACGCCGAATGAGATGGCGATCGCGTCGCATATCCTCCGCGAGGCGCGCGAGCGACTGAAGTTCCTCTGCGACGTGGGGCTCACCTACCTCACGCTGGACCGCACCACGCGCACGCTCTCCGGCGGCGAGGCGCAACGCATCGGCCTCTCGAACTCGTTGGGCTCGCATCTCGTAGATGCCACCTACGTGCTCGACGAACCGAGCATCGGGTTACATCCGCGCGACATGGATCGCCTGCTCTCGCTGCTCGTGCGCCTCCGCGATGGCGGCAACACCGTCATCGTCGTCGAGCACGACCTCGAAGCCATGCGCATCGCTGACTGGATGGTGGAGCTCGGCCCCGCCGCCGGCGAGCAGGGTGGAAAGGTCGTGTTCAGCGGCCCGATGTCGCGCGCCAAAGAGAGCCCGCTCACGGGGCAGTATCTCACCGGCGCGCGGACGATTCCCCTCCCCGACGCGCGTCGCCTCACGGGGCCACGCTGGCTCACGCTCACCGGCGCGCGCGAGCACAACCTGCGCGGCGTCGATATCAAGATTCCACTCGGCTGCCTCACCGCCGTGACCGGGGTAAGCGGCAGTGGAAAGAGCACGCTAATTCACGATGTGCTGTATCGCGCACTGGAGCAGCGGATTACGGGGGAGCACTCCGCCAAGCAGCACCTCGGCGAAAAAGTTGGCGCCTTCACTGATATTCGCGGGTGGGAGTCGCTCACCGATGTCGTACTCGTCGACCAAGAGCCCATTGGACGGTCGCCGCGCTCCAACCCGGTGACGTACATCAAGGCGTACGACGAAATCCGCCGCATCTACGCCGATATTCCGCTCGCTCGGCAGAAGAAGTACACGGCGAGCACCTTCAGCTTTAACGTGGCCGGCGGACGCTGTGACAAGTGCGAAGGTGCCGGCTACCAGGAAGTCGAGATGGTGTTCATGGCCGATGTCTTTGTGCCGTGCGAAGAATGCGACGGCAAGCGCTTCAAGCCGGAGGTGCTTGAGGTGAAGTACTTCGGCCGCAGCATCGTCGACGTGCTCGAAATGACCGTGGACGAGGCAATCCGGTTCTTTCCGCACGAGGAGAAACTCGGACAGGCGCTCTGGCAGGTGCAGCAGGTAGGATTAGGCTACCTGCGCCTTGGCCAGCCCGCCACCACGCTCTCTGGCGGCGAGGCACAGCGCCTGAAAATCGCGCGCGAGCTCACGCTCAGCGCAAAGCAAAAAGGGCGCAAGCTGTACATCATGGACGAGCCCACGACGGGGCTCCACCTCGAGGACATCCGCAAGCTCGCGCAGGTGCTCGACCGTTTGGTGGAGGCTGGGCACACGGTACTCCTGATCGAGCACAACTTGGACGTGATCAAGCTCGCCGACTGGATCGTCGACATGGGGCCCGACGGTGGCTCTGGGGGCGGACAGGTGGTGGCCATGGGAACGCCCGAGGAGATTGTTGGTATCACCGCATCACACACGGGTCGTTGGTTAGCGCCGCTGCTTACCACGTCCCTGACTCCCGCGAAACCAAAACGAAAGCCGGGGCGATAGCCTCACCGAGCATTTCATGGCACAGATCGCATTCCTTGGCACCGGACTCCTTGGGTCCGCACTCGCCGAAGCCGCCGCTGGACGTGGTGACCAGGTCACCGCATGGAACCGGACCGCCGCAAAAGCCGAAGCCTTGCGCGCGTTCAACATCACGACCGCCGCCACACCGGCCGATGCGGTACGCGGTGCCGAACGGGTGCACATCGTCCTCCGCGACGACGAATCCGTTGAAGCCGTCATCAGCGCCGCGCATGCCGGACTCGGCCCCAACACCGTCATCTGCGACCACACCACCACGCAGCCCAAGCTCACCGCCGAACGTTCGGCGCGCTTGAATGCGAGTGGCGTGCGCTACCTCCACTGCCCCGTCTTCATCGGACCCGCCGCCGGGCGACTAGGGCAAGGGATCATTATGGCCGCGGGCCCACAGGCGCACTTTGACGCCGTGCAGCCCGCCCTCGCCGCGATGGCGCAGAAGCTGGAGTACTTTGGCGAGCGCCCTGATCTCGCGGCCGTGTACAAGCTCTTTGGGAACGCCTTTATCCTCGGCATTGCCGCGACCATGGCCGATGTGCTCAGCATTGCCAAGGGAAGCGGCGTGGCACCCGACGATGCGCTGAAGCTGCTCGACTTCTTCAATCCCGGGAATGTCGTGGCGGGGCGCGGCCGTCAGATGGCGAAGGGTGACTTCACCCCGAGTTTCGAGCTCGTGATGGCGCGCAAGGATGTGCGGCTGATGATCGAGAGCTCAGGGAGCCTGCCGTTGGCCGTGCTCCCTGGGATTGCAGCCCGAATGGACACCTTAATCGCCGAGGGCGAGGGGATGAAGGACGCGGCGGTGCTGGCGAGGGACGCCGTGACGCGCTGACAGGTTCCGTAGCGTGTTGCGGGGCAAGGAGTTGGGGTCGAAAAGGGTGGAAGTTGACCCCGCGTGGGCTTTAGGGTATTTTTCGAAGCTATTCCCGAGTAGCTCAGGTGGTAGAGCAGGTGACTGTTAATCACCCTGTCGGGGGTTCGAGTCCCTCCTCGGGAGCTTCCAGCAGATCGACAGGACCCAGAAAGGGCTGACCTCGCGGTTGGCCCTTTCTGCGTTCTCCTGCCATTTTGCGAACAACACTCCATCGCCGGGGACTCCTGTTGCTTCGTTCCTGTGTCACGCACATGCGGTCGCTGCGGTCGCTGCGGTCGCTGCGGTCGCTGCGGTTCCTCTTCGTCGGCGTCGGGTTGCTCGCCTCCACCGTCTCCTGCAACATCCTGGAGACCCCCGTACCGCCCACGCGAAAGGTGACGGCCATCAACTATTTGGTGGCCCCGATCACAGTGTCGCTGGCCTCCGCCGGCGTTGCGAATCTCGCCTGCTGCGGGGCGACCGTCACCGGCGACGCAAACCTCACGGTTACGCAGGCGCTCTGGACGCCGCCGCCATTGGTCACGTTTGCCGGTGGCAACCAGGGAATCGATGATCTCCCCTCCTCGCAGTCGTTTGACCGGCTCCTGACAATCGTAAAGGACACCATAACGATCACCAACACGATTGGTCCCTTCCGCTTTTTCGCGGTGAAGATCGACAACAAGACCACGAGTCCCGTCATGGTCGCCCTCTCCCGCTCCGCGGGGCTCCAGTGCCTCGGCACGCATCCTGCCTCGTCCAGCGCGGGATATTGGGGCTACTGGAAGTACGCCACTGACACCGAGGTGCGCGTCTACCGCGCGGGCTCGTCCTGCTCAGGGAGCTACACGACCTTCGCGAACGATCTGATCGCCGCCTCGGCGGCGAATACCGGCGTGGTCACACTCACCGTGAACACGCTCCCGTAAGACCGTCACGCGAAACGAACGCGCTCGGTCGCGCGTTTGCACTGGTGGACCACACGCTCATTCCTCTTTGCCATCACTCACTGTGCGCATCATCAGCCTCCGCAGCACCAGCACCACCACGCAGGGGAGCGCCAACCAGCGCTCTGTCACCTCGTGAGCGCGGCGATCCCGAAGCCGGCGCACACGTCGGTCCCCATCAACACACACGCGACCGATCGCTGGAGCGGGCGCGCCTACGACGCCGATCGTCACGTCTCGCTCGAAGACCTCACGGGCGTCCTCGAAGCCGCGCGCTGGGCCCCCTCCTGCATGAATGAGCAGCCGTGGCGCATCATCATCTGCGACCGGCACACGAATCCTGAGGCGTGGGAGACCGCGTTCGACGCACTCGCGCCAGCGAATCAGACCTGGTGCGACTTTGCACCGATTCTTGGCGTGATCTGCTCGTACACGCGCATCGACAAGGACGACACCACCAACCGCTGGCATTCCTACGACGCGGGACAAGCCGCGCTGAGCCTCGCCCTCGAAGCCACCGCTCGTGGACTGATGCTGCATCAGATGGGCGGATTCGAGACCGACGACATCCGCGCGTCGTTCGGGATCCCGGATCGCTACACGATCATGACGATGTTCACCCTCGGCTACCAACTCCCGCTCGAGAAGGTCGCCGAGTCGATGAAGATCCGCGAGCTCACGCCGCGCACGCGCAAGCCACTCGGGCAGATCGTCTTTGCCGGGAAGTGGGGCGAAGGGTTCGTCGGCGGTCGCTAAGCGAATCGCAACACCGCGCGGGCAGCCCGCCCAAAACTGGTCGATTCCATAGGGTTTATTAGGCTTCCCGCAAAGCCCCCCGCCCGCGCATTCCCCGCCCCGCGACAATGCGCCATATTTCACCCATGACCGCTCCCCTCGTCGGTGTCATTATGGGCAGCGCCAGCGACCATGAACATCTGGCCGGCGCCTGCGACATGCTCGATCAGCTCGGTGTGCCCTACGAGAAGAAAATCGTCTCGGCCCACCGTACCCCGGACTGGATGTTCGAGTACGCATCGACCGCCGAGTCGCGCGGCCTGCTGTGTATCATCGCTGCCGCTGGCGGTGCCGCGCATCTCCCTGGGATGGTTGCCTCCAAAACGTTGGTGCCGGTGCTTGGGGTGCCCATTCCCGCCACCGCGCTGAACGGGATCGATGCCCTCCTCTCCATTGTGCAGATGCCGGCCGGCGTGCCGGTCGGAACGCTGGCGATCGGCAAGCCGGGCGCGATCAATGCGGCGATTCTCGCCGCCGAGATTGTTGGCACGCATCGTCCGGAAGTGCGCGAGAAGCTCCGCGCATACCGGAACGGTCGTACCACCGACGTGCTCGCGCAGACCCTTCCGTGACCCAGACACCGATTCTGCCGGGCGCGACCATCGGGTTGCTCGGTGGTGGACAGTTAGGGCGTATGGCGGCGATGGCCGCGCGTTCGATGGGGTACGACATCCAGGTGCTCGACCCCGACACCTCGTGCAGCGCGCGCCCGATCGCGAGTAAGTGCATCACGGCGAACTGGGGTGACACGGAGGCCGGTGCTGCGCTTGCTCGCGAGTGCGCCGTGGTCACACTCGAAATCGAACAGATTCCGGTGGAGACGCTCGACGCCGTCGCGGCGATCACGCCACTGCACCCGGGCTCTGCCCCGCTCTACATCGTGCAGGATCGTGCGCGCCAAAAAGAGTGGCTGCGCAGTGAAGGGTTCCCCCTGGGCGGCTTCAAAACGGTGACCACCGAGCAGGAATGCGTCAACGCGGTGCGTGCACTTGGCCCCTCGATCGTGAAGTCCTCGCACGGTGGCTACGATGGCCGCGGTCAGGCGCGGGTTACGGAATCGTTTGAAGGCGCCAATGCATTCACCGGGGTCGGTGGTGGGTGCGCCGTGGTGGAAGCCTTTCTCGATATCCACGAAGAGCTGAGCGTGATGGTCGCCCGTTCCGCCGACGGTGCGGTGGCCGTGTATCCGCCCTCGCGCAATCATCACACCGCTGGCGTGCTCACCTGGGCTGTGACGCCAGGCGGCTTTGCCTCCGAGACCGAAACGCAGGCGATGGCACTGGCGCTTCAGATTACGGAGCGACTGGGCATCGTGGGCTTGCTCGCCGTGGAGATGTTCAAGCTCACCAACGGCGACCTGCTCGTGAACGAGCTCGCACCGCGCCCGCACAACACCTATCACCACAGCGAGCGCGCGCACGCCACGAGCCAGTTCGAGCAGATGATTCGCGCGGTGTGTGGACTCCCACTCGGCGCCACCGACATTCTGGTGCCGGGAGCAATTCACAATCTCTTGGGCGATCTCTGGCACGACGGGATTGCCCCAGACTTCGCAAAGGCGCTCACGATTCCGGGTGTGCGCGTGCACCTGTACGGCAAACCGTCGGCGCGCCCCGGCCGCAAGATGGGGCACCTCTCCGCCGTCGGTGCTACCCCGGAAGAGGCACTTGCTCGCGTGCAGCAGGCGTACGAACTCCTCACACGTTAGCGGACTATTCATCGATGACGCGCACGCCAGTTCCGAGCTTCCATGAACTTACGCGCGCGCAGTGCAACGAGATTCTCGCGCGGAACTACGTGGGGCGTGTGGCCTTTAGCTATCACGACCACGTGGACATCGAACCGATTCACTTTGTGTACGCCGAGGGATGGATTTACGGGCGCACCGCGCACGGAACGAAGCTGCGCACCCTCGCGCACAATCGATGGCTCGCGTTTGAGGTCGACGAAGTCGACGCACTGTTCGACTGGCGCTCAGTCGTCGTGAAGGGCGCGCTCTACGTGCTCGAACCCGACGGCGACCAGCACACCACCTACGCGCTCGCGGCCGCGCATCTGCGTCGGTTTGTGCCGGACGCGCTGAGCGAAGGCGACCCGACACCGGACCGCACCGTGGTGTTCCGCATTCACGCCGACCAAGTCACAGGACGCGCCGCGAGCACCGCAACACCGCCCGCGACGTCGCCTACTTCTTAATCCCGCGCGCTTCGAGCAGCGGGCGAACTTTCTCGATCGGCAGCGCATTCACCGTGCGACCGTTGGCCGTCGTGGTGGTCGCCATGAAGAGCGAGTTGTAGACCGCCTCCTCGGTGGCCTCAACGACGGCCTGAAAGACCGCCGAGACGTCCTCGTTCGCGAGCTCTGTGGTGGTGAGCTTCTTGGCGTTCCAGGCGCGACGCACCTCGGCGGCTGTCGAAAAGGCGATCGCGTAGTCGCCGGAGCCGTTGGACGCACTGGAGCCCGTGCGCCCCAGCCCCATCATGGCGCGTGCGGCTACCCGCTCGAGATTGCGGTCCGAGAGGGGGGCGTCGGTGGCAATCA
>Ga0214919_10012699_pt1 | contig 10317 bp, 9 predicted proteins | sample LL1503_MetaG_FD_177994 | JGI IMG/M metagenome (GOLD analysis project Ga0214919, IMG submission 177994) | Freshwater microbial communities from Lake Lanier, Atlanta, Georgia, United States - LL-1503 | ecosystem: Environmental > Aquatic > Freshwater > Lake | place: USA: Georgia | collected 2015-03-15 | reverse complement strand
TCATAACAGTTTTCTCCACATCTAATTAAAGGCAAGTCTGCAAATGAACTCAAAAGAATTGCTTTCAGATCAAATAGCAAATGTCAGTGATGCATTTTCCCGTGATGATCACCACGATGCTCTTGGTATATACCAAAACGTTTGATCTGCGAAAGAGCATGGGTATCAAAAACTTTTTGTTGTTGAGTGTTTAAGCTTACATAAAAAGATTTTATAGCTGCCATGCGTTGGTTCATTTGCGAATCGCGCTCAGCTTTAACAGCAATCATTTTGTCAATCCGCTCCAAGGTGGAAAGTTTTTCGAGTTCTTCTGGCTTCAATCGTTCAGGTTTAACAATGGGTCTTTGCATCACAGCATAAAAACTTGACCAAGCTGACTCTTGGTTACCTTCCAATTGCAGAAATACCTTCAACTCTTGCAATCGTTTTGCGCGGTGCTCAGCACGGCGAGCCTGCATCTGAGACTTTTGCTGCTCAGACAAATGATGTGGCTTGCCGTGAGCGGTCATTGGTCCCTGTGGAATTTGCACGCCCTGATTCTGAGCAAATGCGTTCATGCTCAGACCTGCTGTAAGCATCAACTGGGCGATAAATAAAAATTTGTTTGTAAATTTCATTTGAATTCTCCAAAGTAATTCTTGATGATCAAAGAAACAAAGGGAGGGAAAGTTGATTAATGTGCATAAAACAAAAACCTTAACTAACTCTCTTCAAGCAGAATGATCTGCTTATCCTTTAGAGGTGCTTAGAGGTTAAAAACTTACGGTGATCTATGAATTTTTTTCAATTACTTGAAATAATCGAAAATAATTGGCCCGCAATTAGTGCGACCATTAAAACTACTCAGTAATCCCTAAGTTAGAACTACATTTGAATCTGGTTCTTTTTAGAGCCTAAAGGGCACCAACCTACTTGTTTAAACAAACACAAAATCCGTTTAAGAAATATTTTCCTCATACAGATCAACGACTTATAGGAGTCGAACCAAGAGTGTGGAAGCAGTGTGGAAGAAACAGGGAAATTTTCTAGGTTTTTAAGCAAATTTAGGCGGGTTTTAGCTGCCGAAAATAGTTCAGTTTTGCTCTGCGCTAACTCAACAGAAAATTCGCAGTTTCACTCGAGAAAACTGCTTTTAAATGCGTGCATTTGCAGCTAAAAGACAAGAAAAAAGCGACTCGAATAAGTCGCTTTTAAATTGGTGGGCCCACCAGGACTTGAACCTGGGACCAAAGGATTATGAGCAGCCTCAAGAAATAAAACCTATTACAAATCAATAGGTTACAAGCATTCTAAGTGAGTGTGGAAGCAACTGTGGAAGTATCTCTTCTCAGTGAATATGCGTGCCACCATTCACATCAATGTTAGAGCCCGTCACAAAACCCGAAAGTTCTGAAGACAAGAACAAACAAGCACCGGCCATTTCACGCGTGGTTCCAACCCGCTTTAAGGGAATGGCATCCACAATGCCTTGCAAGCGCTCTTCAGACAAGCCATCCAACATAGGCGTTTCAATCATAGCGGGACAAATTGAATTGGCCCGAATGCCAAGTGCGGCAAATTCTCGCGCAATACTTTTTGTCAAACTCAACATGCCACCCTTAGAAGCAGCGTAGTGTGAGCCGCCCACAAGTCCACCACCTCTTTGTGCTGCTGAGGAAGCAACATTGACGATGGTGCCAGATTTGTTCTCCACGAAGACTTTTAATACGCTTTGACAAATATAGAAAGCGCCTTTGAGGTTGATGTCAAACATCAAGTCCAAATCTTTTTCAGCAAGTTCTAAGATGGGAATGTTTTTAACGATGCCTGCAGAGTTCACCAAGCAGTCAAGGGTGCCATGCAGCGCCATGACCTCGCGAACCAATTGATCGCAATCACTCGGACTGCTGATGTCACAACTGAACCCGTGAACTGAAACTTGGCTGCCAACTTTGCTTTGAATAGCGCTTCGAACCGCGTTCAAAGTTTCGGCATCCATCTTGACGTCAGCAACAACCACTTTGGCACCGTGCTCTGCAAACAGCTCGGCTGTGCCGTAGCCAATGCTTCGCAATGAAGCCGCACCCAAAATCAAACAAACTTTATCTTTAAGCAACATACAGGTCCTATCAATGTTCAGGGGTTGGCATTTCAGTCGAAATCCATTCAAGGACCGATGCTTGACGCGGCATCCAGTTCAACTCTGCTCTAGCGCGCACAGACCGAACCCGACTGTTGCTGCCTAGAGAAAAATAAGCCATGCCAACGCCCCACTGCGCCGCTGCCAATTCGGGCGTTAAATGTTCGACCTCCGAAAACTGAAGTCGATGCGTGAGTGCTTGGCCCAAATCTAAGAAAGAAGCTTCACCGTTGGCCGCAAAATAAAAGGCACCTGCAGGTGCTTTATTCAGGGCCAAGACATACAAGTCGACAACGTCATCAATGTGAACGTTGGACCACGTATTTTTGCCTTGACCAACAATTTGAACCACGCCGTGCTTGATGGCGTTGGACACCAAAAATGGAATCTGAACGCTTGTGGTGTGAAGGCCTTTGCCAACGCCATAAATCAGGCTAGGGCAAATGACCACAGATTGAACACCCCTAGAAGCGGCTTTTAGCACACTGAGGTCAATGTTCCGACGTGATTGCTTTAACGCATGCACGTGCAAAGAGGTCGACTCATCAAAGATCACCTCCGACTTTGAACTTCCTCGAACATCGTCACCCACAATGCTGGAGCCGCTAGTATGAATGAACACTTTGTGGGAGCCCTCTAAGGCTTGCAACATGGCGTCTACCGAAGCAGCATGGTCTGCACTTGCTGTGTTGATCACCGCATCGGCATTTTTTGCTTCCGTCGATAGAAGCGCCAAATCGTCTAAGTCACCCATGACCGCTTCAATACCAAGCGCTGCCAGTTGAGCCGCCTTGTCGGCACTTCTCACAAGGCCACGCACGCGATGCCCATTGGCCATGAGTTGGAGGGCCAATGAACCGCCAATGAAGCCACTGGCGCCCGTCAAAAAAATGGTTTGACATTGACGCATCAACTACCAAATCCAGTAGAAAGACCCGGAATTGCAGCCACGATGGCTGTGCCCACAATGAGCGACAAGATGTAACCCAAGATTGGCTTCATGCCTTTGCTAGGGCTGACACGGCTAATGGCACACGCAGCGTAGTAGCCCACACCAAATGGCGGTGCAAACAAGCCAATGCCCATGGCCAAAACAACCACCATGGAGTAATGAACATCGTTGATGCCAAATTGTTTGGCAATGGGGAACAGCAAGGGGCCAAACACCACAATGGCGGGAATGCCCTCCAGCACGCTACCCAAAATAATGAAGGCAACGATGGACACAATCATGAAGCCATTGGCGCCGCCAGGCAATTGCGACATGGCCATGGCCAACTGGCGTGAAAACCCTGATTGGGTTAAAGCCCATGCCATGCCTGTGGCCGTACCAATGATCAACAAAATGGCACCCGACAATGCCGCGGTGTCCACAAGCGCTGGCCACAGCTTTCGGTAGTCCAACTGTCGATACAAAAATGCGCCCGCCAAAATGGCATAAGCAATGCCGATGGTTGAAACTTCAGTGGCTGTTGCCACGCCCTCCACCACCGCAGCGCGAATGATGAATGGCAGCGCCAAGGCAGGACTTGCAATTAAGAATGCACGACCAATTTCAGGCCAGCTTGCACGCACAGCGCCAGTCATGTCGACTTTGCGATTGCGCAGCCAGATCACAAAGCAGAGCAATGCCGCCAACACCAGCGCAGGCACTAAGCCACCAGAGAACAGTGCCGCAATAGAAATACCAGTCACTGAGCCAATGGTGATCAAAACAATGCTGGGGGGAATGGTTTCAGTTTGAGCACCCGTTGCCGCCAACAAGGCCACCATCTCGCCTTCATCAACGCCTTGCTTTCTCATCTCAGGAAACAGCACAGGCGCAATGGCGGCCATGTCGGCCGCTTTGGAGCCAGAAATTCCAGACACAAGGTACATGCCACCGACCAACACATAAGACAAACCACCGCGCACATGGCCCAACAAGGACGCCAAAAAGCGCACCATGGCTTTGGCCATACCGCTCAACTCAAGCACAACGCCCAAGAAAACAAAGAGAGGCACCGCCAACAACACCAAATGAGACATGCCCTCATCCATACGGCCCACGATCACACTGGTGGGCTTGGAAGTGGTTAACGCGATGTAGCCGAAGGTGGCCAATCCAAAGGCAAACGCAATGGGCACGCCCGTCAACACCAGAATGGCCACAATGACCACAAAGAAAATGAACAAATTCAGGTTTCCAAGATCTTGAAACAAGGGACTCAAGGCATACAAGATGCCTATCAACACGACAGCAATGCCAATGGCACTGAGCAATCGCTTCAAACTGCTTTCTTCTGCAAATTTGAGCAGTGCACTGATGCCCATCAACAAAATGCCGACTGGCAAAGCAGAAGCGCGCCACGCATTGGAAATTTCTAAAGAAGGCGAAGTGACGATTGCTTCATCGATTGCAAATTCAAAAGCTGGATAGCCCACCAAGGCCAAAAATGTGGCGCCAGCCACTACACCCAACAAATCAAAAAACACCCTTTTTTCTGGTGGCGCCAAATCGACCAGCGCCGTCATGCGCATGTGCGCCGAGCGTCTGAATGCAACCACGGCACCCAACATGGCAAGCCATAAGAACATGACCGATGCCAACTCATCGGACCATGTCAGCGGACGATGCAATGCATACCGACTGACAACACCGCTGAACAGCACAATGATTTCCAAGAAAACCAGAATGGCGGCAGGCACTTCTGTGACGAAGGCTAGTGCGGCATCAAGCTTTGCAACAGTGCGCAACCATGCGCTGTTTTGTTGCGCAGCCATCTTTGACGCAACTGCGTCGTGTGTGTGAGCTGACGTGTCCAAGGGGGCGTCTCCAAACGTAAATAGAAAAAGGAGCCGCCTCTAAGAGGGGGCTCCGTCATGGGCTTCAAAAAACTTAGACCATTTTTCCAGCGTACTTTTCAAGGATGGACCATGTTTCTGGACCAAACTTTTTCTGCCACTCAGCAAAGTAGCCCGCTTTCTGCAGAGCTTCGCGGAATGGCTTGGTGTCCACACGGTTGAACTGCATGCCTTGACCTTTGAGTTTGGTCTCAAGCGTTGCATTCAATGCATCGTGTGCATTGCGCTGTTTGGACACATTGGTATCGATGATTTTGGTTGCCAACGCACGTAAATCTTCTGGCAAGGCATTCCAGTTCTTTTTGTTACCCACCAGTGCAAAGTACTCCCACATGTGTGACGTCAATGAGCAGTATTTTTGAACTTCGTACAACTTGACGGCATCGATGGTGGGCAAAGCGTTTTCTTGACCATCCACCACCTTGGTTTGCAAGGCTGTGTACAGCTCACCAATTGGCACTGTGGCAGGGGATGCATCCAAACCCTTGAACATGGAAGTCCACAGGGGTGTGGCTGGCACACGAATTTTCATACCGGCCAAGTCTTTGGGTGAGGTGATGGGTTTGGTGGAGTGTGTGATTTGGCGGAAACCGTGATCAAACACATGGCCCACTTGAACCAAGTTCACCTTATCAAAAGCACCGCGAATGTGGTTACCCAAATCGCCATCCATGGCTTTCCACACGGTGGCGTAGTCGGGGAATGCAAATGCAATGGAGTTGATGGCTGCAGTAGGTGTGAGGTTGCCGTAAATCGAACCCGCAGTACACACAAAATCAATTGCGCCTGAACGAACTTGTGACAGTGTGTCGGTGTCGCTGCCCAATTGACCGCTTGGATAAACCTCAATGTTCAAACGACCATTGGATTCTTTCAAGATTTCAGCACAAGCGGCCTTCAATGCCACAGGTGTTGGATGGCTTTCTGGCAGGGTAATGGCAATTTTTAAATTGAATTTTCCAGCACCTTGTGCCATGGCAATGCTGGGCAATGCCGAAGCGGCTGCCACGCTGGCCATCAGTTTCAATGCGCCGCGACGACCGGCTTGTGTAGTGGCCTTTTCGCCATTCAGAGTTTGATTCATTGTGTGTCTCCAGTTAATTTAAGTCTGTCTATCAAAAAACGTTGGGCTGGTGTACTTCGATGCAATGACCATCTGGGTCATACAAAAACACTTGGTGCCAGCCAGGAATGGCCCAGCATCCGTAGTCGGCGTAGCGAATTCCCATTGCGTCGCACTTGCGCATGAATTCTTGAATGTTGTCTGTGCGGAAGCAGAAATGACCGTGACCCATGGGGTTCACAAACTTCTTCATCTTGAAACCAGTTTCCAGATCGCGCTCGGCCCAATGGAACTCAATGTCGCCATCGGTCAAAAAGTCAACTTTTCCGGTGTACGCACGGTCATCGCGCTGACGGCTAATGACGTTGTGCTCTGCATCTGTGATCGTTCCCAATTGAAAAAGGGTTTGATAAAACTTGGTCAATCTTGGCAAGTTGTCGGTACAAATGTTCATGTGGTGAAACTTGAATTCCATAGCGCTTTCTTTCGGTTAGGTGGGATCTTCACCAGCAAAGGGTCTATCAAAGGACTCTTTACTTCAGTGTGCTTGGAGCTGTTTTTGTGCTCTTCACCGAAGATAAACTAATTCATCCATGAAGTAAATAATTCACCAATGATATTTTATAAGTATTATCCCGAATATTTTTGGATTTTTATTGAGCAATTTTCTCTTTATTGAATCACTAATGAATGATAGGATTCATTCATGGAAATAATTACAGAAGACACACCTTTGGTGCTAAAACCCACTGCCAACAGCACTCGAACAGAAATTTGTAGCATGGCGACGGTCAGAAGAGTGGCTGCCATGCTCGACCTCGAACCCGATTTCTGTACGGAGGGCACTCCCCTGCCCAGGGGTTGGCAATTCATCCTGATGGCAGCAGACACACGTCGTTCTTCATTGCGCGCAGATGGCTTTCCAGGGCTGGGGGTCACCATGCCAGACCTTGGTTTGCCTAGGCTGTTGTTGGGCAATCGATCGGTGGATTACATCCAAGAGATTCCAATTGGCGCTAGCCTTATTCGACAAAGCTCTATCAAAGAGATCACTCAAAAGGTGACCAAGTCAGGGCCTATGGCCGTCGTCTCTATTCAGCACGAACTGCGATTGAATGAAAACGAGCAAGCCGCGCTAATTGAAACGCAAACCTATTTGCTGCTGCCGGCAACCAAGGGCGCAGCTGCTTCCAACCTTGCCGGATACGCTGGGCCCATCAAAGGTCAAGTCATGAAGACGGTTGTGCCCGATGAAACCTTCCTGTTTCAATACTCGGCACTTGGTTTTAACTCCCATAAGATTCACATTGACCGCGCACACGCCAGAAACGTTGAAGGTTTTCCAGATCTTATCGTCAACGGTGGTCTCGTAACCTTGTTGATGACCGAATTTTTGCGAAATGAATTAGGCGTTCAACCTGCTTCATTGCGGGTTCGCCACTTGGCACCGCTCTACTGCGGCAGTCCCATCACCATGGTGGCCAATCAAGTGAATTCAAAGTGGCATCTGCAAGCCTTCGACAACCGCTCAATTCTGAGTGTAGATATGGAAGTAGTAACTCATGACCTTTAAAGCATTGGCTGGCATTCGTGTCTTAGATCTCACCAGTGTGGTGGTGGGTCCTGTTTGCACTTGGCGCTTGGGACAGTACGGTGCAGAAATCATCAAAGTAGAAAATCCCGAAGGCGACCTCATGCGAGGACTGGGCGGCCAATCACCCACAGGCCAACACTCGGGTGCTTATCTTCATTTAAACAGAGGCAAACGAAACATCTGCCTCGACCTCAAAAAAGAAGGCGCTATGGAGGTGATGAACCGGTTGATTGAATCAGCAGATGTAATTGTTGCCAACATGCGACCACAAGCTTTGAAGAAATTAGGCATTGACTCTGAAACTGTTCGCAGCAAATACCCCAACAAAATTTACTGCTTGATCACTGGCTACGGCACAGACGGTCCTTATGCCGGTATGCCCACGTACGACAGTGTGGTTCAAGGTGCAACGGGCATGGCGGGCTTGTTTTTAGAACGCGATGGCCAACCCAACTATGTGCCGATGTTGATCTGCGATCACGTGGCTGGTGAAATTTCAGCAGGGGCAATTTTGGCAGCTATCGCAGAACGAAATGTGAGTGGCAAAGGGTGCAGTATTGAAGTTCCCATGTTCGAAACAATGGCCGCTTTTGTCTTACAAGAGCACTTGGCACAACAAAGTTTTGACCCGCCTGTGGGTCCTGTAGGGGATCAACGCCTATTGAGTCCACACAACAAACCGGTTCAAACTAGTGATGGCTGGATTTCCTTTACAGTCAATACTGATCCACAAGTTCGCGCATTTCTAAGAGTGACTGAGCGAAGCGACTTGCTCAACGATGAGCGCTTCAATTCAGTTGCCGCACGAGCTACAAACGTGAAAGAATGGTTTGCAATTCGAGGCGCACCACTGGCAAATAAATCAACGCAGGACTGGCTTGATTTACTGCAGGCGGCAGACATTGCAGCGCAAGCATGCCACACACTTCAAACACTTCCCAACGACAAACATCTCAAAGCAGTGGGTTTGATTCAATATGAGGACCACCCCACAGAGGGCAAAACTGCCGTCATTCGGTCGTCTATCAAAGTTGATAGCGCCTTTCTTGATCTAAGAGAGACATCTCAACCCAAAGGCTGGGAAACACAAAAATTACTAGAAGAAATGGGCTACTCAGCAGATGAAGTGACAGCTCTCTTAGCAAAAGGATCAGCAGTTGCAACGGCCGTCTAACTTTTAACTCGAATTCCGTCTAAACGAAGGGCGCGCCTTTGACCGTACCGCCAACTTTAGACGAGACAGCACGTGCTGCTAAGCCCAGTGCTGCCGTCACCTCAGGGATAGATTTCCGCTGATTCTGATCAATGCGTTCTGCATAAGGCACAGTCAATGCAGCTAGTGCCCTGCCCTGTGTGTCCAAAATAGGAAAGCTGACAGCATATAAACCACGCACTTGCACACTTGGGATAGATTCAAAACCAACTTTCCGAATAGTCTCCAAAATGGTATTGATCTGCGGGTCAGAGTGCTCGGGACGTCTTTGTACAGATTCTTCAAGCCATAGCTTAGACGTTTCTGCTGTTTGAAAAGCCACAAGAACACGTCCAGAAGCTGAGATAAGGACATCTAACTCAGACCCAGTTCGCACACTGAATCCCATGCCGCTAGGCGCATCCACTTTAGCCAAGACCAACTGTTTGCCTTGAGAATAAACTGTTAAATGGCACGACTGATCTAAATCTTTCGCCAGTCTTTGCATGACAGGCAGTGCTTCGGCCAACAAACGCTGTGTAGGCGGACTAATGTGTGCCAACTCGAAGAGTTTGGTCGTAATTGCGTATGAGTTTTCGTCAACTTGCGAAACATAGTTGCGATCTACTAAGCAATTCACCATTCGGTAAATCTCACTTACGCTTCTATCAAGGCTTTTTGCAATCTCTTTTTGGCTTAAAGCGCGGTCACTTTTACAAAGCAATTCAAGAATATCAAGGCCTTTTTCTAGCGCAGGTGCTGAGTAGACCCTGCGATCCGATTCGGAAGCTTTATCTTCAGCCTTAAATTGTTTTGCCATAGATTATTTACCAATAAAGAAGTTCGCTCACTGGGCAATCATAGCGATATGCGCGAAAGCTTCAAGGCCTCTAAGAACACTCAAAATACAACCATCGCCGTTTCTGAAGCGGGTTTAATGGTTTTTGATGTATGCCAAGCGTTGAAAACTACCCAATTAACTTCTAAATCCAGAATTAAGTCAGAATAAATTTCTGAATCCAAGCTTTAGTACTCTCTAGACTTTGGGCACGTGGGTCTATTGCATCTGCATGCTCAACTGCCCAAGCTGCCCATCTATCTAGTTCCTTTGAAACAACTTGGTTACTAGATTTTTCTTTGACTCCATTAATCAACTTTCGGATTTGATCTGCGTACTGCATCCGCTCAATCGCCTGACTCAGCAAATTGGTTCTCGTCTCAATCAATTTCACCTTTGACTGTTCTTTCAACTCAACCAACTTATCAGCTCTGCGCTGTTTCATTTCAATGGCTTCGTTTCGTGCTCTAACGTTGTACGAGTGCTCGAAAAATACAGACCGCCTGTACCCCTCCTCCCTCTTCACCAGCAGATCTAGAACTACAGTCTTCACCGATTCAGCTGAGAGTTCCTCAAACTCGTAATAGTTCTTACCTCGCGTGACCTCTTCATCATCTTCTGTCCAAGCAAAACAATAAGTCGTTCGCTTGGTGGTTTTAAAGCGCCT
>Ga0214919_10012696_pt1 | contig 10318 bp, 9 predicted proteins | sample LL1503_MetaG_FD_177994 | JGI IMG/M metagenome (GOLD analysis project Ga0214919, IMG submission 177994) | Freshwater microbial communities from Lake Lanier, Atlanta, Georgia, United States - LL-1503 | ecosystem: Environmental > Aquatic > Freshwater > Lake | place: USA: Georgia | collected 2015-03-15 | reverse complement strand
ATAATTGGAAACACTGGTTATAATACATGGGGTATTACTAATCCTAATAGTGGAGATGGTTTACATCAAGTTATTTATGATACTAGAGCTACTTTTAATACATATTTTAATAAAGTTATTGAAATAATAAAAGCTAAATGTTCTACCAACGCAATAGCTGAAGATATTAAACAATATGAACAACAAATATTTGGTACTAGCGATACTGAAGCAATTAAATTTCAATTATATAAAACATGTAAAAACATAAATGATAAATGGCTTGGTAGTGTTGATAATGTAGATAATATTATTTATCAATGTGGTGGTGGTAAAAATAGTGTTGATACAGCGTCAAAAGAAAAACATAGAAAAGGTGACCCAAAATATAGATTAATTGATAGTTTTAGATTTTTAGATAGGTCATTCCATGATATTGGTGATTTATTTTATATGGACCCTATACCAGTAAATGATTATTTAATGAATAGTCCTAATACATCAATGTTTGATGCTATTAGTCAATTATTAGCATCAAATCATTTTACATTTATTCCTTTACCAACATTTATTAATTATAAAGAGGAAAAAACATTAAAATCAATGTTTGATACTTATGCTAATTATGATGAAGCTATTGAAGATGGTATTTGTGGACCTAGTTTTATTAGCGTATATGCTGGTGATAGTTCTAAACATTTAGATTATGGTGATAATGAATATCCAAGTGATGGTATAGATTTTCAATGTGATAGTAACGGTAACATAAGCACCAAAATACCATCTGATTTTGTTGGTACTAGTAATGCTTATGAAAATGATGTTGCAGTATTTTCTGTTAATTACAGTCAACAAAACCAAAACATATTTAAAGATATTACGTTAGACCAAAGTGAATTTGCTGAAACTGACGAATCACTTAAAATTACTGATAATATTGCTCATAAAGGAACCGAAAACAATGTTAGTCTTGGAGGTCAAAATATATTTAATGTTTATGCGGTAAGAAGTTATAAAGCAGAAGTTGAAATGATGGGTAATGCCATGATTCAACCAATGATGCATTTTCAATTAAATAATATTCCTATGTTTCATGGGGCATATCTTATTACACGTGTAAAACATTCAATTAAACCTAATTTTATGTCAACCGTGTTTAGTGGTAGTAGAGTTAGATATCAAAAAACTGATTTATTAACAGGTGCTGATTTTTACATGGGTATATTAGATAGTATGAATCTTTCAGCCAACGCTAGTAGCACAACTGGAACAGTTGGTAATTCTGGAAGTGTACCGCCTATTGTTGCTACAATTAGTCAAAATGATGGTGTTCCATCTAACATTGATGGTGGTAGTAATAAACATATTACAATGACAGCAATACCAGAAATATCAGGAATTAGAAGTCAAATATCTGGAGATAAGGGAAAAAATAGATTATTAACAGAAGCAGTTGCACCATTAAAAGAAATGTTAACTGCGTGGGTTGATTGGATGATAACCTCAGGATTTACTGGTTACGTTGTTAATAAAAAAAGATATTATGGTGAAATAACTTCAGCATATAGAACTTATCAACAACAAAAAGATTCAGGTCCTAATGCTTCTAAAGGAATTTCAAATCATCAATGGGGTATTGCGGTAGATATAAAAATGTCTAGAAAAGATGGTACATTGATTGAAATGACTCAAAATTTAGAAGAATTTAAAATAACAAATAATCCAGCTTTAGAATGGTTACTTAATAATTCATGGAAATATGGATTTGTTATACCGTTTGGTTTAAGAGATGGTAAAGGTGGTTATAATGAATTTTGGCATTTTGAATATCATGGTACATCAGCTGTTTGTTTAATTACAAAAGACGCAACAACATATGGCGGTCATGTTGTAAAAAACATTAATGTTAATGATGTAAAACCAATTGTTGTTAATCCAAAAGGTGTAGATAACAAACCAGCTGTATATCCTAATTGTAATTACATATACATTAAAGGTAATCAAGGTACTGTTGATAATGGTCCACAAATTGATACTAAACTTATTTATGAAGAATTAAAGAAACAATTAGGTTATGGTGATGCAGCAATTGCAGGTATTATGGGTAATATGTTTCAAGAAAGTACATTTAAACCAGAAGCATTAAATACTGGTGGTGGTGATTATGGGTTGGTACAATGGTATGGACCTGCAAAAGAAACACTTTTAAAATGGTTATCTGATAATAATTTAGATAAAACATCATATAAAGACCAAATACAATATTTAAAATATGATTTAGATAAGAGATATAAATATACTAATAAAAATTTAAAAGCTAATAATGATGTAACGCAATCAACTAAAGTCTTTTTTGTTACATATGAAAGTGGTAATTTAGGTTGGTTTAATTTTAGTGAAACTTCATTAAACGATACATATGAAAAGTTAAGTGACAAGAAAAAAGCATCATTTGTTAAAAGAGTTTCATATGCAACTCAAGTTAGTAATATGATTAAAACTAAAAATTGGTATATTCCTAAATAATTAATTTGATAATTAAAAATAATACAGTACATTTGCAAAATGAAAAAAATTGCAAACATAGTTTCAGATAACACAATAAACGTTTCAGAAATTTTTAACGTAGTAAAGACCATGGATGAAATACAACATGGTCTTCCTACATTAATAGTGGGTCTAGATTTAGCAGATAAATATTACCCTGATTTTGATATTACAGATATTTGTTTAGCACCAAACGTATATTGGACATTCAAAAAAACTCAAAAACGTGACAAACACACAGAAGATTTAAACTTTTTCATTAATAAAGTTTATACTAGTATGCTTAAAGGTGTGACATACTACTTTGTTGACCTTATCCAAAACCAATCCAAAACACTTAAACGTGTAATCAAAAAAATACGTGAATTTAAACATATTACCACATATATAAATGGTGAAATGATTTACATATATAGTGATAATTTAATCTTTGGTATAGATTTAAAATTGGCTAGATATATTGGAATGAATGTTGATAAATTAATTACAAAAATTAAGTCAATTAGTACAGTCTTTTTGACCGATGATGAGATACTTATAGAATATAAAAAGAACTTGGAAGAAATGGAATTTCAAGCTCGATATATTCCTTATCTAGTATCAATAATCAATGAGTAAAACAAGTTTATTAGCGTCATTTATCTTTCCTGAAAGAGTAGAGTGGTTTTTAAGTTATTTAGAAGCTAAATTCTCTATTGGTAAAGAAAAAGTATTTTGTTATAAAGATGAAAATGATGAATCCAAACTTATATTAACATTTAAATTAACAATACCAGAGGATAAATCATTAAATTTAAAAAATTTATTTCCTAGTGCTGTGATTATTCATAAAAAAGGTAATGCTCTTTATACAATAAATGCATTAAACAAATTAATCGAAGAAAAAGCTCAAGAATCAATAGGTAATATAGAATATAAAGATGTTAAAATTAATTGGGAAGAATATCAAGATAAATTTATACTAATTAAAGATAAAGAACTTAAGATTTTAAGTATAAGTAGAGTTTTTTAACGATTCCTCGATATTTATATATAAAATAACAAACTTAAATAAAATTAGTTATGGAAAAAGATATTAAAAACGAAAAATTAGATAAAGCTTTAGAAGGTTTTTTAAATACTGAAAACAAAGACCCAAACATGGATTGTACATCTGGTGTTTGTGTGATTAAAGGGGATAAAAGCCTAGTTGAAAGAATCAACAAAAAAATCATAACAGAAGATGGAAGACAATTATTATTCTAATGAAGAAAACAAAATTTAACCCAGAGTTATTAAAAGAAGAACTTAATAGATTCAAATCAATCAACGAATACTCTTTTGGTATGCGTGAAAGAAAAGATGATGATGAATTAATATTAGGTGGTAACTCTTTTTTAGATGAAGCTGATGAAGACCCAGATGCTGCAGGTGATGCAATAGCAAGTGATTTAGGTGTACCAGCCCCTGGTACTGATGATGCCGCTGCACCTGCAGCACCAGAAACAGATTTTGGTGCAGAAGCTCCAGCAGGAGATGCAGCCGCACCAGTTGAACCAAATCCAGCAAACGCAGAAGACCCAGCTCTTCCTGCACCAGTAGAAGAGCCAGTACCTCCAGTAGAAGAGCCAGTTGCTGAACCAGCTGATGAAGAAGAAATAGACGTAACTGAATTAGTTGATTCAGCTGATGAAGCTAAAAGTGCGGCTCACAAAGCTAGTCACAACACTAAACTTCTTATGAAAAAATTAGAAGATTTAGAATCACGTATTGCTAGTATGGATGCTGTAAGCGGTAAAATTGAAGCTTTAGAAAAAGAAATTATCAAGAGAAACCCAACCAATGTTGAAAAATTAGAAATGCAATCATTACACTCTGGTCCTTATACTCAAAAATTAACTGATTATTGGGCTGATAAACATGGTGCGTATGATGTAATGGGTAATGATAAAAAAGAAGAATATATATTAGATAAAGATGTAGTTGATTCTGATTATAGCGAAGGTGATATTAAACAAAGTTTTACTGTAAAACCAGAAGATTACGAAGAAGAAGATATTTAATCTAAAATAACAATACCAATTAAACCCTTGATAATCAAGGGTTTTTTTATTTTATTAAAATTAATATTAAAAAAAACTTGGTCATTGAGAATATTAAGCGTAAGTTTGTAAAAATTAAATAAAATATCGATAAAAAAGTTAAAAATAGATGGTAAAAAACCTTGACTTTTTCTAAAAAATTCGTATATTTGTATAACAAAATTAACCTAGTAAAATAACAATTAATATATAAATTTTAAACACAATGAGTAATGAACAAGATGCCTTAACGGCAATGTTAGCACAGTATGAGGCTAACAACAAACCTAAGTACGAAAAAAGCGAAACTGCTAAAACGTATGATTTAAAAAACTATTTTACAACTTACGATTTAGAAAAAGATGAACAATCTAAAACTAAAGAAATCAGAATCCTTCCTAATCCAAAAGGTGGTTCTCCGTTAGTTGAGTTTTATGGCCACACAGCTATGATTGATGGTCAAAAGAAAACACTTCCATGTTTAGAACATGAAAAAGGTACTGCATGTCCTTTCTGTGAAGCTCGTGAAGCTTTACTTGCAACTGGTGATGCTGGTGACAAAGAATTAGCGAAAAAATACAATGCTAAAAAAATGTATATCGCTAAAGTTATTGATAGAAATAACGAAGACGAAGGTGTTAAATTTTGGAGATTTAACCATGACTTCCGTAAAGAAGGTGTGTTTGACAAAATTCACGGTGTTGTTGCTGGTCTTAAGAAAAACAAAAACATCACTTCACCAACTGAAGGTCGTGATTTAACAATCATGATTAACAGAAACCAAACTGGTCTTCCAATTATTTCTTCTATCGTAGCACAAGATTCTGATGTATTAAGTGCTGATGCTGAGAAATCTGCTGAATGGTTAGCTGATGAAAGAACATGGGAAGATGTTTATTCAGTAAGAAACTATGATTATTTAGCGATTATCGTTAGAGGGTATACACCTATTTGGGATAAAGAAGCTAAATGTTTCGTAGCAAAAGAATTGATTAAAGAAACTGAAAACGATGATGCTGCTTTAGATTCTGAATTGACTATGGCTGTTGAAAACGTTAAAGCTAATGTAACAGAAGCTGAAACAGTTACTAACCCAGTATCTACCACTCCAGAAGCGGAAGATGACGTTGACGACTTGCCTTTTTAATTAAAGGATATCCTACAAAATAAGAAGTGAGAAATTGCTTCTTTTTTTTGCTAAAATAACGAGAAATAAAAATTAAACATTAATGGCATTAAAACCAAAAAAAGAAGTGGCTGGTGGGAACAAAACACCAATAGCAAAAGTACCATTTGATTTAGATTCATTCTTAGAATCAGAAAACATTAACTCAGAACCAAGAGATAAAGAATTATCATGGGTTCCATTATCAAAAGCATGGCATGATGCATTAAAATTACCTGGATTTCCACGTGGTTATTTATCTCTAGTAAGAGGTTATTCAAATACTGGTAAATCAACAGCATTTTATGAAGCAATTGTAGGATGTCAAAAAATTGGTGATTTAGCTGTAGTTATTGAAACTGAAGGAAATTGGAGTGATAAACACGCTAAACAAGTGGGTGTTAAATTTAAAGAAGTGGTTGATAAAACAACTGGAGAAATTACTGAAAAACCAGATGGTTTTATTTTGATGAGAAGTGAAGATTTATATGAAAAATATAAAAACTACAATCACCAAGATAGTAAAATGGGGTCAAAACCTACTAGAGGTGAACCAGTAATTGAAGATGTTTCATTATTCATTAGTGAAATGTTACAAAAACAAGAAGATGGTATTATAACTAGTGATATGTGTTTCCTTTGGGATTCTATTGGAACTCTTAACTGTTATAAATCAGCTTGTTCAAACACTAGCAATAATATGTGGAATGCTGGTGCTATGGGTTGTTTCCAATCAATAGTTAACTTTAAAATTCCATCTAGTAGAAGTGTTGCAAAACCATATACTAACACAATGATTTGTGTGCAAAAAATATGGTTAGATAATATGAATGGAACAGTAGTTAAACACAAAGGTGGTGAGTTTATGTTCTTTAATTCTAGAATCATTGTTCACATTGGTGGTATTCTTACTCACGGAACAAAAAAATTAACAGCAGTTGCATTAGGACAAGATTTTCAATTTGGAACTGAAGCTAAAATTAGATGTGAGAAAAACCACGTTACAGGTATTGAAAGAAATGGGACCATAGCTTCGACACCACATGGTTATGTTAACCCAAGTGAATTGGATGGTTACAAAAAAGAAAAAAGACAATTTATTCATGATGCTTTAAATGTTAGTTATGATGAAGAAATCAGTTTCAAAGAAGAAGAAGGTCGTCTTGAAGGAGATGATATCTTAGAGTAACAAATTTTTAGTATTAACCTTATAAAGGTTTAAAATGAGTAAAAGACCACCAAAAAATGGTGAAATTAGAGAAGAAATTCAAAACACACTTTTAGTAGACGGAAATGCCCTATTCAAACGGGGCTTTTCTGGTGCTAAAGAGTTGTATAACAAAGATGGTATTCACATAGGTGGAGTATATCAATTCCTTACAACACTTCGTATGTTGCTAGAACAAGAAATGTACCACAGAGTCTATGTATTCTGGGATGGTAATTTCAGTGGCAAACTAAGATACGAAATTTACGAGCCATATAAAAGTGCTCGTGGTAAAGACTACAAAAACGGCACTCAGCCAATTGACGAATCAGAATTAAAACAACGCAGAATCGTTTGGGATTATCTAAATGAATTATGTATCCGACAATTAAAAGATGAAGTAATCGAAGGTGATGACTTTATAGCTTATTATTGTCTTACCAAAAACAAAAATGAAAAAATCACTATTTGTACCAATGATAGGGATATGGCTCAACTAATTAATGATGATGTAAGAATTTTTTTCTTAGATAAAAAAAATTATGTTGGAAAATCCAATTATTCTTCGTACTTTCGCCATAACCAAGAAAATTCAGTATTATTGAAAACTATTGTTGGTGATACTAGTGATAGTATTAAAGGGATAAAAGGTTTAGGTGAAACTACACTACTAAATCATTTTCCTGAGTTGACAGAACGAAAAGTAACCTTAAATGAAATTATAGAACAAGCTAGTAAACAACAAGAAGAAAGAATCGCAACAAAACAGAAACCTCTTAAGGTATTGCAAAATATCATAGATGCCGTAACTGATGGTGTTCAAGGTAAAAAGATTTATGAAATCAATGATAAGTTGGTAAATTTATCTAAACCAATGATGACCAAAGATGGTATAAGAGCGTTAGAACTACTTAAAAATGGTTCTCTACTACCCGAAAATAGGGAATTTAAAAAGGTATTTGAAATGATGAAAAGTCATGGAATAGATAAAGAAATTGGGGAATATCGATACCCAGAATATTTAGTACCTTTCAAAAAATTAATCGATAGAGAAGAAAAAATAACTAAAAATTAAAACTAAAAAGTATGTCACAAACAACTATAGAACAAAAAAGAGTGGAAGTAGAAAGATTTGAATTTTCATTCTTCGTTAACGATAATATCATTTGTCAAAGATATTTCAAAATAAGAAATTATGATGAAAACTTTACACCATTAGATGAAACAGCTGCTAGAGCTTATAAATCTAATCCAGCCAAAGAAGTAGAAAAAGTTAGAACATTAAAAGAATTGGCTGAATCAGTTGCAGGTATAAAATATGGTATTATACCTAACTACTTGAAAAGAAAGTCAATTGACTACTTATGGGAAAATTACAAACCATACTACGCTCAAAATGAAGATTCATACAAGACTCCACCAAAAAAAGGCGATAACTTTCAATTTGAAGTTAAAGTAGATGGTTTACCAATACTTAAAGCCGAATTTCCAAATGAATATTTTACATTAAACCCTAAAATTAATGTTGATATTAGAGAAGTTATTCAAGAAATAATCACTGATATTAGATTTTACTTGAGTACTGAAAATAATGTAAAAGTGTCGAATTAATTCGATGCTTTTGCATATTTATAATAACAAAGTTTTAAAAGAAAGGAAAAAATATGGCAAAAATAGACAGAAGTAATTTAGGATATCTAGGGGCAGAATATCAGTTAAGATTTGTAGCTCAGATACTTACCGATAGAAAATTTGGTAATGCTATTATAGATATTGTAAATCCTAATTATTTCGAAGATGAATATATAAGAATTGTTGTTGGTGCAATTAAAAATGCCAAAGAAAAAGATGATATTATTCCAGATGTTGGTAGTTTAGAATTTAGATTGCTTGATGAAGTTAAAGATGATATTCAAAGACGTTATGCTCTGACTCAATTGAGAAAAATAAAAGAAGCTGACCTTAATGATACTCTTTGGGTTCAAGAAACTGCAATGAAATTTTGCAAGCAACAAGAACTTATAAAAGCTTTGGCTGAAATTAATAAAATAATTAGCAAGGGTGATATTGATAACTATGAAGAGTGTGAATCAAAATTAAGAAAAGCACTTGAACATGGGGATAGCAAAGACGATGGGGTTGATATATTTGATGATATTGATTCAGTTTTAGCTGATGACTTTAGAAAACCAATTCGTACTGGTATTGAAGGATTAGATGAAATTATGGATGGTGGACTATCAAAAACTGAATTGGCTATTATTTTAGCACCGTTTGGAGTTGGTAAAACAACAATGATGACTAAGATTGCCAATACAGCTATGACTGATGGTAAAAAAGTATTACAAATATTTTTTGAAGATACAATTAAAGTAATTCAAAGAAAACACTTATCATGCTGGTCAGAATTTGACCTTAATAGTTTATCAATGCATAAAGAAGAAGTGAAAGAAATGGTTGCTAATATGATGAAAAGTAGTAACGGTGGTGCAATAAAACTTAAAAGATTTTCTAGTGATGGAACAACAATACCTGTTATTAGACAATACATAAGAAAATTAATAGCAACAGGTTTTAGACCAGATATGGTAGTTTTAGACTATATTGATGTTGTTGAACCATCTAGAAGATTTGATGATGTAAATGCAGGTGAAGGTAGTGTTATGAGACAATTTGAAACAATGTTATCAGAATTAGACATGGCAGGTTGGACAGCAGTTCAAGGTAACAGAAGCTCTATTAAAGCCGATGTTGTTGAAGCTGACCAAATGGGTGGTTCTATTAAAAAAGCACAAATTGGTCACTTTGTAGTGTCTATTGCTAAAACGCTTGACCAAAGAGATAAAAGTACAGCTACTATGGCTATTCTTAAATCTAGATTTGGTAAATCTGGTATGATATTTAATGATATTGTATTTGATAATGCTAGAATTCAAATTGAAATGGGTGAAGATAAACATGCTCACACTCGTACTGAACATAAAAAGAATGTAGAGGTTAAGGAACAAAATAGAGTAAACCATGTATTAGGCTCTCTTCAAACTAAAAATATGTTATTAAATAGTGACCTTATCAATACTCCAAATAAATAATTAAATAAAATAAAAACAATGATTGAACCAATTTTAAAACCAAATCCAGATAGATTTGTAATTTTCCCAATAACTCACCAAGATTTATGGGATTATTATGAAATTGAACAGGATGCAATGTGGACAGTTAAAGAAGTTGACTTGTCTAAAGACTTAGACCACTGGAATAACAAACTTAATGATAATGAAAGATTTTTCATCAAAAACGTATTATCGTTTTTTGCGGCATCTGATGGTATTGTTAATGAAAATTTAGCAATAAACTTCT
>Ga0214919_10012694_pt1 | contig 10318 bp, 11 predicted proteins | sample LL1503_MetaG_FD_177994 | JGI IMG/M metagenome (GOLD analysis project Ga0214919, IMG submission 177994) | Freshwater microbial communities from Lake Lanier, Atlanta, Georgia, United States - LL-1503 | ecosystem: Environmental > Aquatic > Freshwater > Lake | place: USA: Georgia | collected... | reverse complement strand
ACCACTAATCTTTTCCTCAAACACCTTCTCAACTGAATATCCCATTTTATCAGCATATTCTAAAAGTTCAGCTGTTTGTCTTTGATAATCTTGGGTTAGTGTTGATACCCTTGAAAAAATTACAACTTTTACATTCATATTGTATCTACTTATTCTTTTAGATTACAAAGATACAATAAACTAACTTAAAATGATACATATTAAAGATTAAAATGATACACTTTTAGCTTTGATACATTTTTATGTAAAAAATGGAAAAATTAGTTCAAACTTAAATTTGACTTACACATAAAATGCTTGAAATAAATCTTGAGAATAAATGGGAGGTATTTAATTGGATTATCCACTATTGTCTCATTCATTTGGGGATAAGGTTTTTGTTCCATTTAATTGATTTAAAATAACAGTTCGGCTAAAATGGAGTTTTAATGCAGTTTAGGTTTTGTTAGAAATGTTTTTAATTTAATCATTATTCCTATGAGGATTATCAGATAAGTAATACTTGATAATATCCATTTAAACGAGTTGATTCCAGATCCTATCGAAACTAATGTTTCTGATATTGGACCTGAATTTAAATAGGTTTCTAGGATAATTAATTCAACGTAATTCTCTGCCCAATCGGCGATCATGCATAAAATAGGAATAATCAAAAATAGACGCATGTTATTAAAAAAGTACAGAATCCAAGATGCGTACATCAAAGTATAAACAAATGCAAAAATTGCGTCCCAAATTTGAAGGAATTCGCTATAACAAATAAGTTGCTCCTGAGTCCTTGATTCAAAGAATTTTTGAACCATTTCTAAAGTGTAAGAAAAAGAAAAACCTAATGAACTTGCTCCAGCATCAAGCTTGAAGCAGCTACTAAAAGGAGATAAAATGTATGTTATATAAAAGAAAAAAACTAAAGTAAAACCTGTAGATAAATATAGAGTTGGGTTTTTCTTGAAATATTTAATTGTTTTGATCATTTTTATTTATTAATTGTTTCTAAAGTTTCTGCTGTAGGCAATGTGGCGCTTTCTCTCGGGTGTAATTGTGCGCCATTTTGCTTACAGTATGTTATACGCATTTATTTTATTCAACTTTAAATTTAAAGATAAATCCTAAACATGTCTTAGTGTATCCTCGTAAATGTTTAGAAATATATTTGTCACTCAAATTAAAATATCTATTAGCTTCAGCGATTGATTCAAATTCTTGAATAAACTCCCCCTCTTTCGTGTACTGAACAATCTTTCTTTTTTGGGGATGATTGTAGATCTTTGGTTGTTGACTGTTATTAGGAGAGTTTTTCCGACTCGATTTAATAGTCATCTGATTAGATTTTTGAGTCAATTGTATATCAATATTGTCTGCATTATTAAGAGATCGATTATATTGATTTATTTCGTCTTGAATTCTTTTTATTACATCCATTTGTCACTCACATTTAAAAAATCAATATTCCAAATATCCTCATATCCCTCCTTGTCCAATTTGAAGGATTGTATCATTTTTTCAATAGTTCGAATAGATCTTTCATTAAGATTATCCCAATTTATCCACAGCCAGTCAATGATTTTATGTTTTAAATCATCATCTATATGATTAAATTCATTTAAAACCACCTCGGATATCCATCCATAATGTTGACGTTTAGATAAATCAAAATCTAATGTATTACATCTTGATCGAATTGCGTTCAAATGTGTTTTCATACTTGAAATTGAACTCTTTGAACGTTGATCAAACGCCTCATCGTCTGTCGGTAATTTTAAATTAGATGTAAAAATAAAAACAAAGTTTTCCGTTGGGATTTGAAAACCCATTTGATTTTCATTTCTGAATGATTGTACTGATTCAATTTGCAACTCACTTAGTGATTTGAATTGTGATTCTATACTCTTTCGATATGAGAAGACTTTGTTTCCTGCTAAAACGTTCTTCATAATATTAATATTTTCTTCATTTTTAAATAGAGAATCGCAGTCATCAACTGCTATAATAATTTTCTCATCCGGAATCATATATTTAATAGTTGATAAATGAATGCCGAAAGCAAACATTGTTTGGGCACCTGAAATTTCAATGTACTTAGCATCTTTTTTTCTAAGCTCATTCATAACAGTATATGTTTTACCAAGTCCTGGTGGTGAAAAAATATATGTATGAGGGTATTCAATTCCAAGTTCAGAATTTACTGCTGATTCTACATATCTAATTAATCGACCTCTTAGTAATTTACCTTCAATAATAGCATTTAATTGTTGTGTGTTCATTTTATTTAGTTTTTATGGTTTAATTTATTTAGTTTTAGTCAAATTGAAACCTTCAATTTTGAATGAGTTGAAGATTTATCTATTTACTTTTTTATTTTTTAATTTAATTTATTGTTTGTAACCAATAAAATACTAGAATAATCGGTTACAATTTTATAATCCTTAATTAATTATTTCATCAGCTTCATTAAAATAGAACTTACCCGAACAAGGCAAATACCATTCTATGAACTCATTAAATGCTTCCCCCAATTTAGCTACTTGATCAATAGTAGGAATGATGTAAGTTGAAATCTTACGAAGTGCTTTTCTTCGTTTTGGTGTTCTCACCTCTGTATTCAATATATAATCAGTAAATAATGTTGAATTTGAGAGACGTTCGAATGGCATGTAGAGGTTGAATATTTCTTGTCCAAAGCCAAATGTCAATATGACTTCATTAAAACAGCTCGATTCTAATTTTTGAAGATGAATTTTCTTGTCAATTTCAAAATCCCAATAGTCCTGAATTTGATCCGTCATTACTTCTAGATATGTAAAAGAATCTGTTTCATTCATATCATCATCATATTCAATGATGTGTAATTCTGTCACATATGTGAAACTCTCTTTATAATTGAAGTAATCAATGTATTGAACACAGTACAAATCATATATACTGTCATCAATAATATATTCCCAATATTTTAAATTGTCATATAATAAAATCACTACTCCATTTGAACTTTTATCAACTTTTAGAAAAAAACTTATTCTAGATGAAATGATTTTTTTAAAAAGATTCACTATCATTCTGCTTTCAATAGTTGTGTAATACTCACATAGTTCAATTTGTATTTCATTAATTCTAACCATGTATGTATTTGGATCAATAAGCCCTGGTATAGCATTATCAAAAAGATCTAACGCGAAATCCAGATTAATTCTTGCAGATATTTTCTTTCCCTTTTTATATCCATTATGATAATCGGTATAATATCCTTTACCAACTATTGCTACTTCATTCAGTAAGGGGATTTTAAATTTTTTTTCCATTTTCTATTTATTTTATCTATTTATAAATTATTATTTAATTGTATCCTCAAGCCATCATAGGGTTAACTTGAGATCAGCCAAGAGGGCTCCAAAGAGTAGTTATTGGCTTAGAAGTTGGTTAGTAGGTTGCATCATTGAAATAATATGAAAACATAGCGACCGAGGTTTCACCGATAGATACACAAATGGTATTGATATAATTGAGATATGGGTGAATCGAACTGGTCTCAAGAAATTTAATATTCATGTCTTTCAATGACAACATATTACCAAGGGGGAAACTCTGCTTACTAGGCAACCTCTAACAAATCTTTATTATCATTCAACTCATTACCAAAAATTCTTAATTCTGAAATTTTTATGTAGTGAGAACTCAAATCAAATCCAACATATTTGAATCCTAAATCTTTTGCTACCTTTCCAGTTGTCCCGCTTCCATTGAAAGGATCAAGAACAGTTTGTCCTGGTTTAGTAGTAGATTTCAAAAAGATGTAAGGCAAAATCTCAGGAAACGTAGCGTGATGGGTGAACTCAATATTATGTTTAGCACAAAACTTCACTAATTCGGCATTGTTTGCTCCATTGGTTTTTAAAAACCCCAATCTACAATCAAAGCCGGAAAGAAGTTTCGGCTCATGCGAGGTTTTACCAAATTTGAACACCCCGTATTCATCTTGCTCTTCCAATAACCAATCTTCATTGTAATAAAAGGATTTGCAATCATCTTTAACAAAATGGTAGATATATTCATGGTTGCGAACAGAACGCTTACCTCGTGTAGGATTTGCATTATGCTTAAGCCAAACAAATTCATCATTCAACTCATAACCATTTTCACTCATGGCAATAACAAATTTGTGGTTTACCAAATTGTATTTTCCATTATCGTTGTTATCATTTATATTAACGAATACACTACCATCATCTTTTAATACTCGGTGACACTCTTTGAAATGCTGCATCAAATTCTCAATATACAGATCTACTGATTTCTCTTTTCCTCTTTCCTCTTTTCCCACAAAATAATCTATCATTCCGAAGTATGGAGGTGATGTTAGAATGGTCTGAATAGACTTGTTTTTTAGCTGACTCATATTTGTTGAACTACATTGAAAAATATCAACATCATCTCGATGTAATTCAAATTCCTCAGGAATAACCTTATCATTTTTATGACGTTTGTATTTTTCTTTTGTTGATTTCCAAAGGGTATTAATAGAACCTTTACCCTTATCAATAGTAGATAAAACAGAAATCAGTTTTTCTTCAGATTTTTCGGGATGAAGAGCTGATATCATCATCTTTAATGATGATAATTTTGTACGAGTATCTTTAGGAATCGAATCTAAAAAATCATCTCTATCTTGTTTTAATTTCGCAAGCTCCGGTTTAAGGTCTGAACGTTGACCTTTCTTAACTTTAAAGTGCTTTTTAAAGAAATCCATCTCTTTAGAAATTTCCACCAATGTTTTTCTTCTTTGTTGATTGGTAGATATCACTTTTATATCATCAACATTTGATTGATATATGATTGGCACTTCTGTAAGTCCTAATTCAAGGGCAATATCTAAACGAAGATTACCTGAAATAACTTTGTTTGTTCCTGTTTCAATAATTATTGGTTCAATGATTCCAAGCATTTCAATGTTTGATTTCATCTCATTATAATTAGATGGTTTAGCGTCATAAATCTCAAGTTTCAGTTCATTTTTAACTAAAATAGTTGGATTTATATTTTTAATTTGATCTTTCATTTTGAATAAATTTTAAAGTAATACAATCCCATTATGGCTGGGGACAACCAATCTCATTTCTTCTCAATAATCTGCAGATTAAAGATTGAATTGAATCAATAATGAGGCTTGGAATTACTCGAGTATATCCTGTTTAACATGTCGGAATTAAAAACAACCTCTTACTAATTTCCAACTAGGATAATTTCTTCGCTGAAAAGTTTAAACAAAGGTACTACACATATTTAGGGCAAATGGGAATCCAAACGTTGGGGACTTTTTTGTAAACTTCTTGCTTTACAAATTTCTGTTTGCTATTTTCAACGAATGAAGTTGACGGTACATATCACAAAAGATGATAGTTTTAGTAATCTGACTTTTGATTTAATTGAGGATTTCCTAAATTCTTTAATCTCAGATTCATTCATTAAAATAAAATTCCACAAGGATCAAAACCAAGATGATTGGACGGATCAGGAATATTATGATGATGTTGAAGAAGATTACAAACGATATTTATTAGTAAATAATATATTGGAAACGGGAGAATTATCTTTTCTTAACTCATTCCAAAGTCAATTTGATTATTGTTTAAAATTCAGGAAGAAGAAAAGAATCAATTCCAGTCATTTTGTTATTGTTTTAACCGGACAAAAAAACGAACCAAATTGGTTTGGATTTATTGATTCAAACATGAAAAATGTTTTCATTTGTGAGTCAAATTGGACTGGATATTTCAGGTATTCTGTTGAAAGTTATTTACCTCTTGCACACGAAATTATTTGTTGGCTTATTCGAGCAGAATTATTCAGTAGTCAACACGAATTAATTGAGAATATCCACCAAAATGATATAGGTTGTATAATGGACTTGAATAGGTCACGACCACAAATCTCACGAAAAATGAAAACTACAGAAATTTGTGTAGAATGTCAACAATACATAAGAGTTGAAAATACACCTGTAGTTTCCTATTTAAATGAAGCCTTGAGTACAATTAATTATCAATTGAAACATTTAACCTACTATCTCAGAAATTCAACTCCAAGTCGCATATCTCTCAATGGGGATAAGCAAAAAATAAATTTGGTTGATTATAAAAATCTGAAGGTCAATCTTGAACCTCTTCAAACAGCGGTATACCTTTTGTTTTTAAGGTATGAAAACGGAATAAATGTAACTGAAGCTTTTACCAAGTCGGATAAAAGATTATTAACTCCAATTCATCAAGAACTTGTAAATATTTATTGTGAGTTAAACGATGGTAACTTTAATTTCAATATAAATTCTAAGGTTCAATCAATTAAAAGTAGAGATGCCGAAGAAATACGACGGGACATTTCAGTAATTAAAAAGAAATTCATTAGTATGCTTGGTGTTCAGTTAGGTGAAAAGTACATTATTGAACAAGACATGGATACTAACAATCACATTTTAAGGTTGGATAGGGGTTTGGTGAGTTATGATTAATCTAATTCAAATCCTTTTTCTACCATTTTATCCAAATGCCTTTTGATATTTGATTCATGAAATGCATTAAGTTTCTTGAACCCGTATACAAAATCTGACAAATACTTCCTTTCGCCTGTTGTTAACACCTTATATTTCAATTCAAAATCCATCATTTTCTTTAGTGCAAATCCATTCGATTTATTAACATATTGATTTTTAGGATTTTCATTTTTTTTGTGAATAAAGTTGACTTATCAAAAACATAGAATGAAGCGTTAAACACATATTTTATTAAAGGTGTAATACCTGATTCAAGTAATTCTCTTATTTTCGATACAGAAAGTAATCTTGTAGCAATAGCAAGGTTTGTAGAAGATTGATAACTGAATAAGATACAATAAATCGCAGAAATTATCTTATAATTAGAAGTTAATGCTTATAATTATTAAATATAAATAATAAAATATAGTAGGATTAAAATCTCAAAAAAAACAGCCCGCTTTAGGGCTGAATTTTATTAAAAACTAATAAACTTTTAAAATTATATTTTTTGACTTAAACTAATTACCTACCTTAATGATTTTATTTGTTTTTAACTGTGCTCTAGAATTTAAATCAAAATATCCACCAAAAAAAGCTTCATTAAATTTTATTCAAGTAAAAAGAGGATTATACTTTATAGGTAGCTCTGAGTGTTCATCAGGACAACCTTCTACTTTTATAGTGAAATCTATGTGAACCAACTAATTATATAATTTTTTCTTTATCTTTGATAAAAAACGAAGTATGAAAACACTTACCCTACTCTTCTCTGTTCTTTTTACAACAATGAGCTTTGCTCAAACCATTGAAAATGTAACTTTCAGTGCGGTAGCTTCGAGTAATGACAATTTTCAGCCGGTAATGGGAACACCTTACGGGGCCAGTTTGAGTGGAGCCAATGGCTCGTTGGAAATAAGTGCCTCTTATGGAGAAAGTTCTTATGAGCAAAGTACGCTTTCTGCTGAAGAACTCAAGTTGCAAAGTAGCATCCGAGTATTTCCGAATCCTACCAGTTATATAGTGAATGTGGACCTGAGCCAATTACCCAAAGGTGAATATCATCTCTATTTAATGGAATTAAGTGGAAAAGTGGTTTACAACCAAACTGCCACTGAATCGAGTACTCAAATAGACATGCATACCTTTGCTCCTGGCACCTATGTGCTCAAGGTACAAACCCAAGGTACTCTAAAAATAGAAACATTTAAAATAGTAAAAACCAAATAACCCTTTAAAATGAAAAAATTAGCTGCAATTATTTTTGCCACCTTATTTACAGGAGTTAGCTTTACTCAAAGCAATATACCGCAATTGGTAAGTTTTAGTGCTATAGTAAGAGATGCCAACAACCAACCCTTGGTTAATACTCCCGTAAGTATCCGTTTAACTTTTAAAGAAGGCGGGCAAACTGGACCTTTAGTTTATTGCGCCTTGCACCAAACTACAACCAACCAAAATGGCTTCATGAGCTTACAACTCAACCGAAATGTGTTGGGTACAGGTTGCAACGGAGCACCAAGCACTGCTTTTCAAAATATCCCTTGGGAAAATGGTGGATTTTGGATGGAAGTAGAATACCAAACCATACCAAGTTCTCCTTTTATTAGTCTTGGACAACTTGAACTAGCAAGTTCATTTTATGCTTTTGCAGCAGGCACAGCCGAGCGCATTGCAGGTTTTGATTTGAGCGGAGCCAACAATGGTGATGTTTTAACCTACAACATTACTACGCAGCAATGGGAGCCAATGCCTCTAAGTGCTGGACCAGCAGGCCCGCAAGGTCCAATTGGAGAAACAGGCCCACAAGGGATTGCAGGAACAAATGGCAATAATGGTGCAACAGGCCCACAAGGTCCTCAAGGGATTGCAGGAACAAATGGAACTCAAGGTATTCAAGGTATAGCAGGTCCCGCAGGTACTTTCCCTCCAGGAACAGTTGCAGGAGAAATGAACTATTGGAATGGCACAGCTTGGGTAACAGTTGCGCCGGGTGTTAGTCTACCGGGTAATCAGGCTTTAACCTTAAGTCTTTGCAACGGTGTTCCTACTTGGGGGCCTTGCTCTGTAGGAGTGGGCCAAAGCTACCAAGGAGGAATAGTTGCATATATTCTGCAACCTGGCGATTTTGGATATAATGCAAATGTGCAACACGGATTAATAGCAGCACCGAGCGACCAAGGAACTGCAGATTGGGGATGTTATGGAACAGCAATTGCAACAGGAACAGCCATTGGAACAGGAAATCAAAACACCATTAATATAACGAATGGATGCCTCACAGATGGGATAGCAGCACGCATCTGTAATGATTTAGTATTAGGCGGCTACAGTGATTGGTATTTACCAAGTAAACTAGAGTTAAACCAGTTGTATATAAATAGAGTTCCAATTGGCGGTTTTACTAATAACGGCTATTGGAGTAGTTCGGAGGTTCCCTCCTCCGACCAAATGTCGTGGTATTATCAGTTTAACAATGGTAACGAGGCACAGTATTGGAAGAACACTAGCCTCTATGTTCGGGCAGTTCGGGCTTTTTAACCCCGCGCAGCAGCACCCGTATTAATATAACTATTTCTTTTCGTTCAGAGTGTAAGCGGTCGATTTTTGAGAAACATCAGAGCAGAACCAAGTTTACTTCTTGTTTATAGTTAATTCAAAACCCTCCTCCAAAAAATTCAGTGCTTCTAAATCCCAGTAAAATCATCATCAACCTCCCCTATAACTGACGTGGAAAATAATTTGTTACCATAGAGCACATAAAAAAATAGATCTTTAAAAAGTTATATAACCAAAGTAATGGCGAAAGTCTGTTTGAACAGACATTCGAAATGAGCGATTTTTATTGTTAAACCCACTGAACTTGTTAAACGCTCTTACGAGTTAATTTTATTTTCTGAACGTAAAAACCCTACGATATATTATTATTACTTTGTTAATAACTTCAAAGTATAACTTGCTTTTCCAGCTTTAATTATGAAGTTGATTTATTAAATTTGAACATATGAATAACTGGAGGTTTGCCGGACACGAAACCTTTCATTGTAAACACTTTTGGCTTAAAAAAGGATTCGATTTTACAAATGAAAGTAATAGTTTTAAAGAAAATGATGCTGTTGTTAAATTAGGCGTTGGTAAAAATATGGTCTCATCAATTCAGTTTTGGATGAATGCATTCGGGATATATGAAGATGATGAAATTTCCGAATTTGGAAATAATATTTTTAACAACGATGGTTTTGATACTTTTTTAGAAGATGAGGGGTCATTATGGTTACTTCATTATAAATTATTGAGTAAAAATTATTCTTCGATTTATAAATTGGCATTTATAAATTTTAGAAAAACAAGAATTTCCTCAGAATTTACTTCTAAGCAACTGGAAGATTTTATTAGTAAACTTCTAATTTCTGAAGGGGTTAATTTTAGTCAAAAATCAATTGAGAACGATGTTAAAGTTTTTATAAGAAATTATGTTTCTCTTTATAAAAAAGGCGCGAAAAGTTTAGAGGATGATTTTTCATCTTTATTAATAAACCTTGATATTATTTCTATCGTACCTGATTCGCATATAGAAGGCTTGCAAGTATTCAAATTACTATATAATGCAAAAGAAAATCTTCCTTCGGAGGTATTATTGTTTTCAATTTTAGATTCTTTTGACGGCAAGATGTCGATAGCGGTTAATGACATACAAAATGAGATTTCAGATTTATTCTTGTGCAATAGAGAAGGTACCGAAGCTAAATTGACTGAGTTACAAGATAAGGGCTATATTGTATACAAAGATGATTC
>Ga0214919_10012693_pt1 | contig 10319 bp, 10 predicted proteins | sample LL1503_MetaG_FD_177994 | JGI IMG/M metagenome (GOLD analysis project Ga0214919, IMG submission 177994) | Freshwater microbial communities from Lake Lanier, Atlanta, Georgia, United States - LL-1503 | ecosystem: Environmental > Aquatic > Freshwater > Lake | place: USA: Georgia | collected... | reverse complement strand
GCAGCACCTGCATTACCAGTTGCTCCTTGTGAACCAGAACTTCCTGTTAACCCGGTGTCACCTTTAACGCCTTGGATGCCTTGATCACCTTTAGCACCCGCTAATCCTGCATCGCCTTTACTTCCATCGACTCCATTTGTTCCTGCTGTGCCAGTATCACCTTTCGCTCCAGCAATTCCATTTGTCCCTACAGCACCAGCTAATCCACTTGCTCCGGTTTCACCTTTTGCACCAGTTGCACCTGTGGCACCGGTGAAACCAGTTAATCCAGTGGCACCTGTTAATCCTGTGGCACCTGTTAATCCTGTGGCACCGGTGAAACCAGTTGATCCAGTGGCACCTGTTAATCCTGTGGCACCTGTTAATCCTGTGGCACCTGTTAATCCTGTGGCACCTTTAACTCCATCAGCTCCTTTCACGCCATCAACGCCTTTTGCTCCATTTACTCCATTGGTTCCATTTGTTCCTGATAGTCCTTGTTCTCCTGTGTTGCCTTTAGCTCCATCAATTCCAGCTGCAGGCACTACAGCATCTTTTGTCTCAGGCACTCGTAGCGTGGTTGAGAGCTTCCAGACTCCTTTGGTCTTTGGCCCATAGAGATTTGCATTCTTTATATCAATATAGAAATCACCATCTATGCCAACTGTTTTAGTTGGAATTCCGCTACCACTTAAAATCGTATTTGGAATCGATTTTGAAGATCGCGCAGCATCTTTAACAACAAGTGAAGTCTTGCCTGCAGGAAATGCTTCTGGGCTGCTGATTAATGTTGTGATCAAGGCAAAAGCTATGAGAGTGGATTTGGTTTTCATAAAGATCCTGGTTTCTAGGGGTCTGGGAAAGTTCTGAGAGTCAGTGTGAAACAGGTAACTCTGGGGCTAAATAGGGGGTACTCCGGCAGGAGTTGAGCGTGGAGATTAGGTAGTCCCTACAAAATATTAGAAACTCACAAAGTGTTCTAAGAATTGCCTGCTACTTTATTAAGCCTATAGGAGTTGATTACGGGTAGTCGATGACGAGGGGTCACAGACAGTTCCGCTAGATGAGAGGGAGACATGCAAATGTCATCAAATAGAAAGATTGCAGCAGTAGTTTTAACTACCTTTGCACTTTCGGTTGGCACGGTAGGTGTTGCATCAGCATCACAAACTACGTCAAAGGGAAAGTCAGTATCAGTTCGCCAAACAACCACTCGCACCACGGTTAATGCCATTGCTAATCCAATGGTCGGAGCGCTTGGTATGAAGGGTGATCCAAGTGCGGCAATTGCATCTGTCCTTGCAACACTTGTTAAGGACTCAACAATTACTCAAGCACAAGCTGACAAAATTACTGCAGCTTTAACTGCAGCACGCGCAGCACATGAAGCAAATGAAGGTTCCAAACGTGGAATTTTGGAAGCAGAACGCGCTGCACGCCAATCACTGATTGCAACGACAATTGGTAAGAGCACTGCAGAGATTCAGAGCGCTCTTGCCTCTGGTCAATCTCTCGGTGCAATCGCTGGTGATAAGAGAACTGCACTCATCACCGCACTTGTTGCTGATCACACAAAGAAAATTGATGCAGCTGTTACAGCTGGAAAAATCACTGCAGCACAAGCAACAACTATGAAAGCCAATTTAACTGCGCATGTAACTGCGCAAGTTGATGCAGTCCGTCCAGCAATGGGCCCAGGAATGGGTGAGGGCGGCCATAAAGGCGGTCACGGTCCTAATCACTAACTTGCAATAAAGCTAGAACCTCCTAAGGGTGAAAACCCGCCACTTAATGAGATTGTGGCGGGTTTTCTTTATGCACTCGTTGTTAATGGCAAGATGGGCATATGAAGATTCATATCGGAAGTGACCATGCAGGCCTTGAGTTAAAGAGCGCTCTAGTTCAATACTTAGAATCACAAGGTCACACAGTCACTGACCACGGTCCACATGAATATGACGCTCTAGATGACTATCCAGATTTTTGCATTCCAGCTGCCATTGCAACCGTAAAAGATGACGGTTCATTGGGAATCGTTTTAGGCGGCTCTGGAAATGGTGAGCAGATTGCTGCCAACAAAGTTAAGGGCGTAAGAGCGGCTCTAGCGTGGAGCATTGAAACAGCAAAACTTGCAAAAGAGCACAACAACGCAAATGTGGTTGGAATCGGTGGACGTATGCACTCGATTGATGAGTGCAAAAAGATTATTGATGCTTTCATTCAAACACCATTTACTAATGATGAGCGTCATGTGCGACGCATCAACAAAATATCTACTTTCGAAAATACATCAAATCAGTAACTTGGTGATCTTTATCGATCCCCTGGCCTTCAAAACGTGTGACTGGACGTGAATCTGGTTTTTCAATTACTCCCCCAGTAAATAAAGTAGAGGCAGCAAAAACTTCCTGCATGCTAATTGCGTAGGGCACCCAGTCAGTTGCAATATGGATATAGCCACCCTTTTTTAACTTTGGATGAATGAGTGAAAGAAAACCTTCATTGACAATTCGGCGCTTATTGTGTTTCTTCTTTGGCCAAGGATCTGGAAAGAAGAGATGGATTGCATCTAAAGATTCATCCTCAAACATATATGGCAAGACAATATGTACATCATCTTCAATCACGCGCAGATTCTTCAAATCATTTTCAACAATTCTGCCTAATAATTTGCCGATCCCTGGTGGGTGCACATCAACTGCGATATAGCCGTTGTTGGGGTGATTTTTGGCGATGATTGCCGTGGCTTCTCCCATACCAAAGCCAATCTCCATAATGACTTTCTGGCTGGTAGGAAAGATTTCTTTTAGATTTACTTTCTTTTCCTCAACGGCAATCCCATAAATAGCCTGAAGTTCATCTTTTGCTTGGCGTTGGGCCTGGGTAATACGGGAGCCCCGGATGCTGTAACTGCGTACCGAAGGGCGTTCCATGTCCTAACTCTGTCATGGTTGGATTAGAACCTACAAAAATGCCCCATCCACTAAGAGGAGTCACAAGTGCCAGGTCTGAATTTGAGCCGTACAGAAGCGAAAGATCGTGCGGAGCATCTTTACGTAAACAGCTATGCAGTGACCCTAGATGTTACAAAGGGTGAAGAAACCTTCTATTCAAAATCAGAGGTTTCCTTTACGTGCAACAAGCCTGGCTATTCAACCTTTATTGATGCTGTGGGACGTAGCGTCATCAGTGCAACACTTAATGGCGCAGCAGTTGATGTATCTAACTTTGATGGTGAAAGCATTTTCCTTACTAACTTGGCAGCAGATAACACCTTGGTAATTGAGATAGAAGCTGAATACTCAAAATCAGGTGAAGGCCTGCAGCGCTCAGTTGATCCAGCTGACGGTGAGATCTATTTGTACTCACAAGGTGAGACTGCACATATTCGCAACATGTTTGCCTGCTTTGATCAGCCATCTCTCAAGGCAACATTTACTCTCACCGTAACAACTCCGGGTCACTGGCAAGCAGTTTCTAATAACCCAGTTGAGTCAAAGACAATTAAGGGTGAATCCGTTGAATGGAAGTTCACAACTACCCCACGTATTCCAACCTACTTAGATGCACTCATTGCAGGACCGTACTCATCTGTGCATGATGTTTATAAGGGCAAAAAAGAGATTCCTCTTGGAATCTACTGCCGTAAATCAATGATGCAGTACTTAGATCCAGAAGATATCTTCCTTATTACAAAGCAAGGCTTTGAATACTTTGAAAAAGTCTTTGGTCTGGCATACCCATTTGAAAAATATGATCAAATCGCAGTTGTTGACTTCAACTTCGGTGCAATGGAAAACGCTGGTGCAGTCACATTCCGTGAAGATGTTCTAGTTTTCCGCTCACACATGCCAGAAAAGGCATACCTTTCACGTGCCAACACAATCCTGCATGAAATGGCACACATGTGGTTTGGCGACATGGTCACCATGTTCTGGTGGGATGACCTGTGGCTCAATGAATCATTTGCTGAGTGGGCTTCTTACTTAGCACTATCTGAGTCAACACGCTTTAAAGGAGCTTGGACTGAGTTCAATAGCGCACGAAAGAACTGGGCATATCGCCAAGATCAACTCTCATCCACTCACCCAATCATTGCTGACATGGTGGATATGGAAGCGGTAAACGCTAACTTTGATGGAATTACCTATGCAAAGGGTGCATCTGTATTACATCAACTCGTTGCCCACGTTGGTCGCCCACAATTTATTGCAGGATTGCAAAAGTATTTTGCTAAGCATGCTTGGGGCAACACAACACTTAATGACTTGTTAGTAGAACTAGAAGCGGCCAGCGGTCGCAAATTAGATACCTGGGTCCACACCTGGCTACAAACTGCAGGTGTAAACACCCTGCGTCCTCAGTTAGAAATTGATGGTGATGTCTATAAGAATGTTGTCATCTCACAAGAGGTTCCACTTGTTCCTGCTGGTTCTAAAGAACTTCGCCCCCACCGCTTAGCTGTTGGCCTATATGACATCAGTGGCGACTCACTTAATTTACGTAAATCTGTTGAACTAGATGTTGTAGGTGCCAGCACGAGAGTTAAAGAGTTATCTGGTGAAAAGGTTGCAGATCTCTTGCTTATCAATGACCGCGATCTTTCTTATGCCAAGCTGCGCTTTGATGATCGCTCTATTGCAACGCTGAAGAAATACTTGGGCCGTTTAAATGATCCATTGGCCCGCGCACTGAGTTGGGCATCTATTTGGGATATGCACCGAGATGCACAAATCTCTTCCGCAGATTTCATTGAAATCGCATTATCAGGCCTAGCTGGAGAAAATGATGATGCGATCGTAAACATTGTTATTGGCCAACTTGGCACATCCGTTGAAGCCTACGCATCTGATGCTAATCGAGATAAGTATCGTGAGAAGCTGGCTGCTGGATTCTGGAATCTCATGCAATCAAGTGCACCAGCAAGTGATCTCCAACTTCTCTATTCACGGGCATTTGCCGCTAACGCCCACACGCCAGAGCAGATTAAAAATGTGCGCGGGATCTTAAATGGCGAAATCAAGGGTCTGAAAGTTGATACTGATCGCCGTTGGGATTTCCTCATTGCACTAACTGAGCGTGGGGCAACTACCCAAGCAGAGCTAGATGCAGAATTAGCAAGTGATAACACCACTTCAGGAAACTTGATGTTTGAGACTGCAAAAGCTGCAACACCAAGTGCCGAAGCGAAGGCATATGCATTCAATACAGTGATGCACCAAGATGCTCAGACTTCAGTTCGCTCTGCATTAGTTGCAGGCTTCCAACGCCCTATCCAGCGCCACCTTTTGACTCCATTTGTGGATCTCTATTTTGAGAACTTACTCTCAGAATGGGAGTCAAAATCCTATGAAGGCGCAGCCAAGTTTGTGACTGGAATGTATCCAAGCTGGATTATTAGTCAGAGCACATTAGATAAAACTAATACTTGGTTAAATGGTGTGGGTAAAGATGCACCTGCGGTGCTTCGCAAGCTAGTTAAAGAATCACAAGACGGAGTTATCCGTGCATTGAAGGTTCAGGCTCTAGATAACTAGTCAATTGAAGAGACTGAAGATTGTGCTTTTTCTTTTCGCGGCGCTGATGCCAACCAAGAAGCAAGTGCGATCACAGTAAAGAGTCCAGCAGGAATTACTACGTAGGTAAACACTGTTTGTGCAACGCTCAAGCCTGGGCCTGGGACATAGCCATCTTCAAATCTGCTGGCAAGAAATTGCATGGGTTAAGTGTAAATGCTTCAAGCAGTTGCTGCTGCCACACCAAATGGCTCTAAATACTGTAACCATCTGGTATTGGTCTGACCGGTTCCAAGAATTCTCCATGCAGCCCCCACTGGCTCACGCGGAAGTTGGCGCAATCTCCAACCAATTTCTTTGAGCTGCTTATCTGCCTTTAAGTGATTGCACTTATGGCATGCAGAGACAACGTTCTCCCAATTGTGACCGCCGCCACGGCTGCGTGGAATAACGTGATCAATGGATGTGGCAGGTGCACTGCAATACACACAACGTCCACCATCTCTAGCAAAGATTGCCCGGCGAGAAAGTGGAACTGCGTGGCGATAAGGAATACGAACAAATTTATTGAGGCGAATTACTGAAGGCAGTTCTATTTCTCCGCCTGAGAAATGTAGGACGGAACCAGACTCTTCAATCATTGTTGCGCGGTGATTGAGCACAAGGATGAGCGCACGACGTTCAGTAATGACACCTAATGGTTCGTAGGTGGCATTGAGCACCAGCGTCCGCGACATCGCAATCCTCTCTTTGGCTCTGAGCGATTGGTTTATCTTGCACCAAAACACCCGAGCGCGTGGGTATTGACTAGCGATATTTAGGTAAAGATTTGGATAAAGTCTGACTTCTATGAACGATTCACTTCAAAACGCCCTGGACTGGATAAGTGGAACCCCCCTGCGCGTAGCCATCATTCTGATCTCAGCCATGATTGCCCAGGCCTTTGGAACCCGCGCAATCGAGCGGGCCATGAATCGATTAGCAACTGCTGATCTAGTTCCAGGTCCGCGCAACATCGTTTCTCGTCAAAAAGAGCGCGCTCGCACAATTGGCAGCGTCCTATCTAGCACTTTAAAAACTGTTATCTGGGTTGTTGCAGCAGCAATGGCTCTAGGTGAGTTTGGTTTTAATTTAGGACCACTTATTGCATCAGCTGGAATTCTAGGTGTTGCACTTGGTCTTGGTGCACAGACCCTTGTTCGAGATGTTCTCTCTGGAATCTTTATGTTGGTTGAAGATCAATATGGAGTGGGTGACCAAGTAGATGTTTTAGAGGTTCAAGGTGTTGTTGAAAAAGTTGGTTTGCGCGTCACAAGTGTTCGGGATAAAAAGGGAACTCTTTGGTATTTGAGAAATGGCGAAATTCTAAAAGTTGGAAATCAATCTCAATCTGGTTGATTAATCATGGCAGCTGCTGCCATCTCTAAATAGCCCCACAACTGCTCTTTGTGTTCTGGTTTCATTTCCACTCCATCAACGGCTGTGCGCATTGCGCTAAGCCAAGCATCATGTGCTGCGAGATTGATATGAAACTGCGCATGGCGCATGCGAAGTCGTGGGTGTCCACGGTTTTCTTGATAAGTGGTTGGTCCGCCCCAGTATTGTTCTAAAAACCATTGCAAGCGCTTTGCTGCGGCTTTTAAATCTGACTCTGGATACATGGGGCGCAAAATAGGATCAACGGCCACCTGAGCATAAAACTGCGCGGTTAGATCAGCAAAGAAAGCTTCTCCGCCAATCTCCTCATAAAAGCTGCTCATGTTCTAAGGCTAGCCATGTCTTTGCCTTTGGCAATCTGCAAAACGAAATATGTAGTGATCAGACAAAGGGCACCACTTATATAAAAAGCAGCTGCATAGTCACCAAACTTCACTCGCACAACAGCTGCACCAAATGCTGCTATAGCACCGCCGATTTGGTGACCTGCAAATACCCAACCATAAATAACTGTTGCCCGCTCAGGACCCAAAATTGATCTACACAACATCACTGTTGGCGGAACTGTTGCTACCCAGTCAAGGCCATAGAAGATAACGAAGACGAGTGTGGATGGGTGAACGGATGAGAAGAGAATGGAGGGAAGTAAGAAGAGTGAAAGCCCACGTAGCCCGTAGTAGAAAAAGAGAAGTTTGCGTGGATCATATTTATCTGTAAGCCAGCCTGAGAAAATAGTTCCGATAACATCAAAGACACCAACTAATGCCAAAAGAGATGCAGCAACTACTTGGCCCATTCCATGATCATGGGCTGCTGGAATAAAGTGAGTTCCAATTAATCCGCTAGTAGATAAACCACAGACAAAAAATGAACCAAAGAGATACCAAAAATCTTTATGGGAACTAGCTTCTTTCAATGTAACAATTGCTAAACGTGCTGCGTTCATTTCAGAGCGTGCTGGTGGAGTCCAATCTTCAGGGGCCCCGTATGGCAAATATCCTAAATCTGCCGGTCTTTCACGAAGGAACACAAAGATCATAGGAACCATAAACAATGCAGCTGCGCCAATTGTTAGACCAATTGATTTCCACCCATACATCCCTGATAGATGTGTAAGACCTGGCAAAAAGATCAACTGTCCCATGGCAGCGGCTGCGGTTAATCCGCCAATAACTAAGCCACGGCGTTTAACGAACCAGCGGTTTGCAACTGTTGCCGCAAAGACAAGTGCCATTGATCCAGTGCCAATACCAACGATGACACCCCATGAGGCAATTAACTGCCATGGAGCATGAATCAGAGTAGTTAAGAAAGCACCAATACTCACTGTTGTAAGGGCTCCCATCACTACTTTTCTCACCGTGAAGCGCTCCATCAAAGCTGCAGCAAAAGGAGCAGTTAAGCCATAGAGAAGGACGTTAATTGCAACTGCGAGAGAGATTTGATCACGGCGCCAACCAAAGGCATCTTGTAAGGGAATGATTAATACAGAAGGCGCAGATCTAAACCCTGCAGTTGCAACCAGAGTAAAGAAAGTAACAATGGCGGCAATCCATGCTGGGTGAATTCTGCGATTAGTTTTCAATCTTCATAATCCTTCGCGCACCAACAGCCAATCCCAGTACTGGAATTGCTGCAAAGAAACATAGCCAACCGTAACTCAATGTTCCGATGATTACACCAGCGAGTGCTCCCCCGCCAGCTCCAGCTAAATTCATCACTAAATCACTGGCACCTTGAGATGCAGGACGCATTTCAACTGAAACAGATTCAGAGAGAAAAGCAGAACCTGCGATGAGTGTGCAAGACCAACCCAGGCCAAGTAGAAATAAACCAATTCCAAGACGGAGCGCATCATCTGCAGCTGCTGCACCAGAAACAAGAGTTGATAGCAACAAAATAGTGATACCTATTTGAATCACTCGCACGCGCCCAAGGCGATCACTTAAAGATCCAACCAGAGGTGAAAATGCATACATTCCTAAAACGTGCACACTAATAACAAAACCAATAATTTGAAGTGAAACATCAACGTGCTTCATATGAATAGGCGTCATCACCATGACAGAAACCATGGCCACATGGCCAATTGCGATAGCGCTAATAGCAAATAGCGCCTTTGGGTTGGAGCGAATATGTGTAAGAGCTGCCTTGGTTGAACCTTTATGTTGTTTCACCTTCGCCTGCTTTTCCGCTAAAAGATAAGGATCAGGGCGTAGGAAGAGTTGAATGACAATAGTTGCAAAAATTAATGTGGCAGCTGAAATCATGTATGGACCCACAAGTGCTGGCAGGTTGAAATGTTCTGCTAAGCGCCCTGCCGGATCCATTAAATTAGGCCCAGCAACTGCGCCAATAGTTGATCCCCAGACTACAAATGAGAGTTGTTTTGCACGGGTTTCATCAGTTGCTAAATCAATTGCTGCAAAGCGGGCTTGATAGCCAGAGGCAGATGCTGAACCAACGAGAAAAGTTCCAAGCAACATCAGAAAAATGTTCTTATGGGCTCCGCCCAGGATTGCACTTACTGAACCAAGAACTCCGGCCAAATACCCAAAAGAAAGTGAAAGTCTGCGACCGCCACGAGCAGTTAAACGTGCAAGGGGCAATGCCATAGCAGCTGCGCCTAAAACCGAAAAAGTCTGAGCAAGACCTGCCAATGTTTCAGAGTTAGTAATAGATGAAACTAGTAGCGAGCCAGCGGCAACCGTGCCTGCAACACCAATGCCATTTAAAACTTGGGCGGTAGCAAGAGTTTTTACTACTTTTTGTTGCAGCGCTGTATTTGGCATTAAGAAACTAATCTGACCCATGCAGCGGTGTCAGTTGGCAATGTGTGACCTGTTATTGGTCCACTTGAAACTAATACCTGTGAGTTAGATGGAAGTTCAATAGGTGCACCAAAGTTGATGTAGCAAGCAAAATTTCCGGGACGCTCAAATGCAACAACATCTTTGCCTGCTTCAATCCACTCCATAGGTCCATCGCCTAAACCTTCTTCGCCTTTGCGAATAGCTAAAGCTTTTCGATACATAGACAAAGTCGATCCTTCAACACCATCTTGAGTGTCAACGGCATATGTGCCCCACCATGGTGATTGTGGCAACCATGCTTGCTCTGGCTTGAGCGCAGCATTGGTTGAGAAACCAAAAGCTCCTGCTGGATTGGAAGTCCATGGAATTGGAACACGGCAACCATCACGACCGCGATCTAAATAACCACTCATTTTCCAACGTGGATCAGTTAAACGATCTTCTGGTATATCGCGCACTTCAGGAACTGCAAGCTCTTCACCTTGATATAGATATGTCCCACCAGGCAAGGCAAGAGTCATGAGTGCAGCACTGCGAGCACGCAATGTTCCTCGTGCAATATTGAGCTTCTTCG
>Ga0214919_10012692_pt1 | contig 10319 bp, 9 predicted proteins | sample LL1503_MetaG_FD_177994 | JGI IMG/M metagenome (GOLD analysis project Ga0214919, IMG submission 177994) | Freshwater microbial communities from Lake Lanier, Atlanta, Georgia, United States - LL-1503 | ecosystem: Environmental > Aquatic > Freshwater > Lake | place: USA: Georgia | collected 2015-03-15 | reverse complement strand
AGATTATGTATTTGAACAAACCCAAAACACAATTCTAGATCTTCAAAAAATTTACATGCTTTCAGACTCATATCTCAATAGCGATGGCAGTAGCCAATATGCCTTGGTTGAGACACCGGATGACTTACTGGTCATTGCTGCAGGTGGTTTTGCTGGCGTGCAATCTGCGTTCATACCAGGCTGGGGAGGTAAAAATGGCTCGCAAAGCGTTACCTACCCAATCAAAAGTATTAAGTAATATCAACAATGATTAACAACCCTCAACAAAAAAATTTCCTCTCCGATTGATCACCGTATTACCCTCATCACAAAGGAGTCCTAATGACTATACAAATTTATGATCCAACCACCGAAGTCAAAGGTCGTCAGATTCAATATCAGAACAGACCTAAATCCCTTAAAGGTTTACGCATAGGCCTGGTAGACAACACCAAGCACAATTCTGATCAAATTCTAATTCGCATAGCCGGTATCTTAGAAAAAGAATATGGTGCAAAATCGCATATCATCCGCAAAAAGAAAAGCGCTGGCGCTGCACCCCATCAATCCATCGTTGACGAATTCAAAAGCCAATGCGATGTGATCGTCGCAGGGATTGGTGATTGAGGTTCATGCAGCTCGGGCAGTGTGCTCGACAGCATTGTTTTCGAACAACAAGGTATCCCTTCGGCTTCAATCGTCACCCACGTATTTACTGTCACTGGTAAGGCCATGGCCAGGACTTGGGGGCTACCCAATTTTAAATTTTTATCTATGCAACACCCTATTGCTAATTTGAATGATGCAGAACTTAATGAACGTGCAAAATTAATTACGCCTCAAGTAGTGCAATTACTTCTAGAAGGACAGCAATAGTTTAAAAATTAAAACTGATATTTTTAATCAATTGATTATTTGATTATTAATATCTATAAATTTTAATACATTAAAAAAAACAGCGCATTTTCATGCGCTGTTTTTTCCTACGAATCCAGCCAACTCAACTGACCCTACTAACAATATCAACTACTGCAATCAATATACTTAAACAACACCTGTTGCATGCATATCTTTAATATCGTCAGCGCTATAACCTAACTCTTTTAACACCTCGTCAGTATGCTGGCTAAATCCAGGAGGGGCACTGGTTACTTGTGGACCGCCATGTGCAAATTTAAACGCCATTACTGGCACGGTAACCGGACCCTCTATACCTGGTACTTTTGCGTGTGTATGCAATAGGTTTCTAGTGTTTAATTGCGGATCTTTTAATGCCTCCGATAAACGTCGAGTACGAGTTGCGGGTACATGCTGGCTTTGCAAATAGTCCTCCCACTCCTGCGCAGTTTTAGTTGCAATAATCTCAGCGACAATAGCGGTTTGTTCGGCATATTGCTCACGTCTTTGCTTATAGCTTGACTGTTTAGCAATATCAGGGCGTCCGATTGCAGTAAAGAACCGTTCGTGCTGACCCTTGTTACTCGCAGCGATCATGATGTATTCGTCTTTGGCTTTGTACGCCTGACTACTTGCATGATCCATGCTGTTGCCCTTTGGCTTTGGTTCTTTACCAGTACGCATATAATTTGTAATGTGCGAACCCATCAAGATTAAAGCCACATCCAACATCGAACTATCGATATATTGACCTTTGTTAGTGCGTTCACGCTGGTATAGTGCTGCCGACAATGCAAATGCGTTCATAGTTCCCACTGCATAATCGATCACAGGCGATCCAACTTTAATTGGATTCACTTCAGGGGTGCCGCTGGTATACATCATACCCGAGGTTGATTGAATGGCGTGATCATAGGCGGTCATATTACCTCTTGGACCATCTTGACCAAAAGCAGTCATCGAGCAATAAATCAAACGAGGATTAATAGCTGACAACTCCTTGTAACCCAATCCCAATTTAGCAAAAGCTCCAGAACGGTAATTTTCTACAAAAATATCTGCATCCTTAACAAGTGCTTTAAGTATTTCACGACCTTTCTCAGACTTCAGATTCAAGGTGATCGAACGCTTATTAGAGCCTTGAGTCATAAATTGCAAGCCCATTTTCATATCAGCTAAATCATGATCCGAACCACCTTCTCGACTCTGATCGCATTCGTGAGGATCTTCAACCTTAATCACATCCGCACCAAGAAGCGCTAATTGATAGGCAGCAAATGGACCTGCAAGAACATGAGTTACATCAATAATCTTTATACCTTCAAATGGTCTCATTACTATTTCCTCTATCTGGACTATTTAGTTTGCAATAAATTCACACCAATTAAAAATATAGCGTACATTTGCTGTATTCATTTAATTTATTTAATTTATTAAATTTATTTTAATTCCATAATCATATTGTTTTAATTCATTATTGTTCATATTTTTATCTTCGATATATTCAGCATCACCCTTGAAATATAGTGGACTATATAATAGCAACTCAACTCACTTTGATATGCCTAATTCTAAAAAAAATACCACAAGCACAGATGTAAATAGTGATCAATACCCGCACTGGGAACGCAACTTACAGATACTGCCGTGCGCAAATTTGCTCACCTCTATGGGTTTTGCACTGTCATTCCCATTTCTACCATACATGGTTAAAAGCTTGGGTGTTACTGACCACTTAGAAACTTGGGTAGGCAATATGATGTTGATGTTTTATATCATCAGCTTTATTTGCGGCCCAATTTGGGGAGGTATTGCAGATCATTATGGCAGGAAAATAATGATTTTGAGAGCCATGCTGGGCATGGGGATCTGTATGTCTCTTATTCCATTGGCACCAACACCCTTGTGGTTTGCATTTTTATTTTCATTAGTCGGCTTATTTAATGGCGCCACCATGTCAGCGCAAGCATTAATTGTGGCTAACACGCCACCCAATCGTATCAACAGTGCCTTATCAGTATTACAAACTGCAACCTTAATTGGTCAAACTATGGGACCTGCGGTCGCAACTACATTAGTCGCTTTAGTTGATAAACCCCACTGGCTTTTTTGGGTCAGTGGGGTTTTATTGCTCACCGGTGGATGTTTAGTGATTGCCTTCGTTAAGGAAATCAAACAGCTCGCACCTGGGCCATGGCGCCCTCTGTGGATTAGCAGCTTACGCGAATTACTTGCAATACCCAGAGTAGGATTACTCTATTTTTTATGCTTTGTATTTGCCGCACTCGGCTCCGGAAATACGACGATACTCAGTGTTTATGTATTGCAGCTACTCGGAACTGCGCAGAATGAACATGGCGCAGTAGCATTTTGGATTGGCATGGTAGCCATGAGTTTCGCAATATCCAGTGTGGTGGGATTATTTATTTGGAAGCGATTCATCGATAACTTAAACCCCTCCAAAGTGTTAATTTTTGCAAGCGCAGCCGCAGCGATCACTCAAATTCCTTTGCTGTTTTTACACTCTCCGCTACAACTCGTGATTGCAAGATCTGCGTTTGGTTTATCTGCATCGATCATGCTACCTTGCATCATTCGCTTACTGAAAAATTGCGCACCAAGCGGTATGGATTCTCGCGCTATTTCTTATGCGACATCATTCCAATTCATTGCCATGGGCCTAGCCCCGTTTGGGGCTGGCCTTATTGGACCAGCGCTTGGCTTACGCACTTATTTTGCATTCACTGCAGCGATGACCGCTCTAGCTACAATGCTTTGGATTCGGTCTATCAGAAAGGGATAAGGATCTCTCTTTAAACTCTTGCCATAGAATCAATCAGCCTTGACTCCAGCCTTCTTAACCACCATCAACCATTTAGCCATTTCATTTTTAATATAGGTCGCGTATTGATCCGCGCTGCTTGCCGCCGCCTCCGAACCAATCGCTAAGTATCGCTCTTTAACCACTGGGCTTTGCAGCGCCTGCACTATAGTGGCATTAATTCTTGTCACTAAATCTCGCGGCATTCCCCCAGGACCAAGCAGTCCAAAGTGCGAATACACCTCATAACCTTTTACACCTTGCTCAGCGATTGTTGGTAAATCTGGCAAAATCGCTGTGCGTTGTCCACCACCCAAACCGATAGCCCGCAGTCGACCAGACTTAATGTGTGGCAAGGTTGGGGGTAGTGCAATAAACATCATATCCACTTGTCCACCTAAGACCTCAATCATCGCCGGTCCTGCACCTTTATACGGAATATGTAACATATTGATTTGAGTCATCATCTTAAAATATTCAGCACTCAAATGTAATGAACCGCCATTACCAGAAGATGCAAAAGTCAACTTGCCTGGGTTTTTCTTGGCTAACAGGATGAGTTCCTTCACCGATCGCACCGGTAAGGTTGGATTAGCAATCAATACCAGACTGCTACTAGCCACAGGGGTAATCGGAGAAAAATCTTTGATCGGATCAAAAGGTAGATTCGAGGTTAATGCTGGATTGGTTAGAAAAGAACCGCTAATCATTAGCAGGGTATAGCCGTCAGGTACTGACTTCGCCACGTGATCCGCGCCAATATTACCAGCAGCACCACCACGAAAATCTACCAATACCTGATAACCCCAAATTTCTGCAGCCCGTTGTGCTACTGGCCGCGCTATCGCCTCAGAAGGACCTCCAGCCGGGAAATTAACCACCAGACGGACTGGTTTCCCTGGAAAATCCTGCGCCAATAGCATGCCAGGGTTCACTACCAGGGCCAACAAGCAGATAACGCCCACCCATTTCAGGGTTCTGCAAGCGCGACTCAATCCCAGAGCATTGAAATGATTAGCGGACTGATGTAACAATCGTAACGAAATTCCAAACAATTCTGTCACTCCTCAAGTGGATAAATTTCGGCATAAAGCGGTCATGCGGCAATCATTTGCCGCTGTTACGGCAATAAATTGCATCTTCCCCCCCCCAGACTGCATGAAAATTGGGTAAATACGCTCTGCAATTGGTGGCATATTAATTGCTTATAAAAGTCACATCAATGTACTTTTTACATACATACATCAATCGTATTAAAAAAGATGTCCTAGCTCATGGAGTAACACATGTCCTACTACAGCGCTTTAACGGGATTAAATAGTGCCACCTCGCAACTATCCGTCACTAGCAATAATATTGCAAACGTATCGACTAATGGATTTAAGCGCTCTCGCGCCGAATTCGGTGATTTCTACGCCAGTTCAATTTCAGAATCATCGTCAGATATTGTGGGCCAAGGCTCAAAGCTAAAACAAATCAGTCAAGAATTCACCCAAGGTAGTATAGAGACCTCTGGCAACTCATTGGACCTTGCCATCACTGGTCAAGGTTTCTTTCCACTCAAGTCACCAGCCGACAACAATCAATTGCTCTACACCAGAAATGGTTCTTTCTCACTCAATGACAAGAATGAAATGACCAACTCTGCAGGTCAGCAATTAATGGTACCTACCACTAATGGTACAGGTGTAACTTTCAAAGGCATGAAAGGTCAATTTAGTCCCATGACTATATTACCGAGAACCACAGGACAAGCAAAGCCCACCTCAACAATTGATTTAGATATTAACCTTCCTGCCGACGCACCCGTTATTGATGTACCGTTTAGCCGGACAAATCCCCTAAGTTATAACCATTCAACCTCTTTGAATGTATACGATGCCAATGGAACCGCTTTTTTAGCAAAAACATACTACGCCAAAACAAAGTCTGCAGATGCCCAAGATCCAACAAATCACTGGAGCACCCACACCTACATTGGCAATACAGAAATTAAATCCGGAGAAATTAAATTTTCCGCACTGCCGGCTTTTATCAAAGAAAGCAAAGATGGGAACTCATTTAAGGTTGACGGACTTGGCAATCCGATTGACAAAGATCCTGACGGCAATCCGATTATTTCAGATAAGAATGGAAACCCGCTCACATTACACAATAATTTATACTACGAGGGGATCAAAATTGACTCTAAAGATGGGGAGCCTTTTCTGTACAAAGAAGGGGCAAAAGTTGCAATAAACCCTGATGGCAATTTAGCCCTAGACAACAGCGGCAACCCCATTCTGGACCCAAAAGGTAAACAGATTGCCGCCGACAAAAACGGCAATCCAATTTTGGACAGCAATAAAAAGCCAATAACTGTATACACAGACAATGAATTTATTATAAAGACCATTCCGCCCAAGGTTCCCATTGGCAAGTTAGACACTCCGAAAGATGGCATTGAGAGAGTTACTTTAGATCTAGAAACTGGCCCCTTAAATATTAAAATTAATTACTCTAACGTCACTTGCAAATCTACACCATTTGCAGTTAATGCATTACGTCAAAATGGTTCATCTGAAGGCGACCTAACAGGCGTATCGATTGCTGATAATGGCGAAATCAATGCGTCTTACTCAAACGGCACTGAAGCCGTACTGGGGACGATTAACCTAGTGAGCTTTCAAAATGTTAATGGCCTGGTACAAGTTGGCGACAGCACATACAAAAGCAGTGACTTAACTGGTGAAGCGCAAATAGCTAAGGCTGGAGATGCTGGCCTTGGCACAATACGATCTGGGGCACAAGAAAAAGCAAACGTTGATCTGACTCACGAACTCATCGACTTGATTGCAGCACAAAGGAATTTCCAAGCAAACGCAAAAGCGATCGAGAGCAATTCAACTATTGAAGATTCAATTATCCAAAAAGCATAACCAGATCTGGAGTAGTTGATCAAATATGATTAGTCAGCACATATTTAATTAATGGTGTAATGCCATATTAAATATGTGCTGATATGGTACGTTATTCACAGTATTTTGAATCGCTGAACGCAATTGCATGACCTAAACTGAGCAGAGCGTCTCCCGTCATGTCAGCAGCCCACTCGACTCTGAATTAAAATACGTCAACACTCATCACAGGCATAGCAATTGGGTTAATTACACGCAAATTTTTAATCTTACGAAAAAAATTGTAGCAGCCGAGCAAGAAATTGATCATGACCCTTGGGTAATGGGTAATGGGTAATGATTAATGATTAATGATTAATGATTAATGAGTAATAGCTAATTGCGAAAAGCTAATGGGTAATGTGGTTTCGCTATGACTGCCTCGAATTCCGTGAGGTACAGCGATTCTATACCAGGAAACCAGATTACAATAAAAATCCGCTCTTAAATTTGCATACCTTACCATCTCAAGCACACCTATATTCCAGGAGTATCCATTGTCAATTCCGATTTATGAAGTATTTGCTATTAAATATGCCATGCGCGATGCCAAAAGAACTGAGCATTTTATCGGTGGCGATCCACATGATGCACCCATGCCCATGGATTACTTTGTTTGGCTAATCAGAAATAAAGATAGGCTATTTGTTATTGATACTGGTTTTAATGCTGAAATGGCAGCACGTCGTAAGCGAACCTTTTTGAGATCGCCCAGTGAGGGTTTAGCTTTATTAAACGTTCAATCTGAAATGGTTAAAGATATTGTTCTAACGCATCTACATTACGATCATGTAGGCACTTTTAATGAATTTCCAAATGCGCAATTCCATATTCAAGATAATGAAATGGCTTATGCCACCGGTCGTCATATGCGTCACAGCCACTTCAATAACAGCTATGAAGTTGAAGACGTTGTCGGGATGGTGCGACTCACTTACAAGAATCGTGTGAATTTTTATAAGGGTGATGCTGAGCTTGCTCCTGGAATCAGCGTACATCATATTGGCGGTCATACTGCAGGCCTGCAAAGCGTGCGCGTGATGACAGCCCGTGGCTGGGTTGTATTAGCCTCCGATGCCACACATTATTATGAACACATGGAAACTGGGAAATGTTTCCCAATTACTTTTCATTTAGGCGACATGATTGAAGGTTATGACAAATTGCGCCGACTAGCAGATTCACCACAACACATAATTCCTGGGCATGATCCACTAGTCTTGGCACGCTATCCGGCACCATCTCAAGCGCTACAAGGCATCGTAGCAAGGCTAGACGTGATGCCAAAAAACTAACAGTATTAAAAAATTAATCAATCAAAATAAATAGAATCACCGCAGAAAAAATAATCGTACTTAAAGTCTAAAATATCCATGATGGCAAGAGAGGCAGAATGCCGCTACTCATGGGGTTTAAATAGATCAATAATACTGGCCACATTGCTCACCTGCTCAATTTTCCATAACTGAGACAATGCCTGCACAGTTTGCTGGCGACCCAAGGTATGGCTAGCCATTCCTATAAATTTAGCTTCAATCTCTACATCTGACATCGGACTTTTCTCATGCCCTTTAGGATAGCGAATTTCAGAAGTCATAACCTCCCCATTATGCAATGTAATGCTAACCCTTCCTGGAGCACCATCTGGATACCAATTTGATAAATCTACATCTTCAGTAACAGTTACTTTTTTCATTAGGCTGATCACAGCAGGATCAACAAGTCGATCATTAGAAAAAGAATGACCGGTAACCTCACCATCCAGTAATGCAATAGCAACACAATAAGGTAAGCTATGGTCTGCAGTTTCGCGTGTAGTCGGCGTCCATCGTGAAGCGTCACTGCCCATCATCAATACTGCAGTCTTATAGCCCTCTACATGTATGGCGGAGATATCACTGCACTGAAAACGATCGCGTAACTCAAAGGCTGCTAATACCGCAGACTGACCGTGATAACAAACAGGTAAGCTTTTCGTATGCGTTTTTACAATCATTGGACTTTCAGGTAATACCCAGTCAAATTCACCAATTGCCTGCCATAAGCCGCCAACGCCTTCAAACACTGCGGTCGGCCCAGTAAACCCATCTTGCGCCAATTGTGCTGCAAATACAGCGTTACGTGAAGCATTAGCTCCAGCGCACCCTTTCCAACTCGATAAATGTCCACGACGAGCTTGTGCTAATGCCATGTTAGAGGTCAATGCTAAGGACAATGCATGTCCTGTTTGATCGGGTGTAAGCTGCATGAGTTTAGCGATACCTAATACACAACCAATCACGCTATAAACCGGTTGATCCCAGCCCTTTGCATTCACATCCATCACATCACAAAAACTACAATATACATCGTATGCAATAGAGGTAGCGGCAATTAATAACTTTCCATCAGCGCCTATACTCTCCGCAACCGCAATTAAACCCGATGTCATATCACTCGGGTGGCCGCGACTTTTACCCAAGTAGGTATCACTCACATCTAATGAACGTGTCATGACTCCGTTCGCAAATGCCGCTAACTCTGGAGTAGTCATCGTATGCGTACCCCAAACACGTGCCATCTGGTCAGAGCGAGAGCGCGAAGCAATTTTGCAAGCCATCTGGCTTACCGGCTCTTCCCAGGCGCCCAGTGCACTGGCAAACGTATCAATCAATCGACGTTTTGTTTGATACACCACCTCATCAGATAAGGACTCATAACTAACACGATGTGTATGGGCAATTAACCGCTGGCTTGTACGATCCCACGCAACATTCTCTTGACTTAATTCAAATTTCAATTCAAATCTCCATTCAATCACCGATAAATTATATTATTCAAAATAAAAATCAAACACATACTCAGCGATAAATTTTGCACCAGCAATCACCCGACCTCATCTTGAAATATTGTTGCAAATCTTCTTTGCAAACGCTTAAGGGCACTACAGACTAAAATAATACTACTGGGTTGCTATGGATAAAATTAACATGCACAACCCCAAATTATAATGATCTAATCTGCAGCTTACGCCATTTTATAGGTCCACCTTCAGCACCATTCACACCTGCCCCGTACTGTAAAGAAACTGGACCTTTTGAAAATTTCGAATGGTTAGCCCTTACAGTAACAACGCTATTCAATGTCACTACCATTTCAGCACCTTGCGCTTTGATTTCCATAACATTCCATTGACCACCAACCTTATTCGCAATCGGTACCGGGACAGCAGCCACATCAACAATTGCACCTGTACCATACTTAGGATCAGGACGAATATCCCAGATATTGACCTCATAGGCATTCACAGAGCCAATATTTTTGGGATCAGTGATTCGGATAAAAATACCACTATTGGTATTGGTCGCAGCCCAAAACTCCGCACGAATCTCAAAGTCTTGATATGAATCTTTTGAAACCAAATGCCCACCCTTACCCTTGTCTGCAACGATAGCACCGCCCTCAGAACGCCAATTTGCATCACCGATGCGATTAAAGTTCTCGAGACCAACACCTGCATCGATTAAAGTATTCCACGAATTTCCGAGCGGATTGCTAGTGCAACCACTAACGATCAATACCAAAATAGTTAGCTGTAAAAAATTACGTATTAGTTTTTTCATAACACCCCCTCCAGTTTGAATGAAAAATTAAATCGATTACTATAGATTTAGCACCATTTTTATGATGGCAAGCGCTAAAAAATT
>Ga0214919_10012691_pt1 | contig 10319 bp, 10 predicted proteins | sample LL1503_MetaG_FD_177994 | JGI IMG/M metagenome (GOLD analysis project Ga0214919, IMG submission 177994) | Freshwater microbial communities from Lake Lanier, Atlanta, Georgia, United States - LL-1503 | ecosystem: Environmental > Aquatic > Freshwater > Lake | place: USA: Georgia | collected... | reverse complement strand
GTTGCTGGTGGCATAAATCAGCACATTGGGCGTCGAGGCCGAGACCGAGCCGTCTAAGGCCGACTTCAAGGCCTTGTAGCCGGTTTCACCCTCATCGAAGCTGAGGTCATCGCAAAAAATGATGAACTTCTCGGGCCGCGTTGCCACCAAATCGACAATCTCGGGCAGATCGACCATGTCGGATTTATCCACCTCGATCAGACGCAGACCCTGGTCTGCAAACGCGTGCAGACAGGCGCGGATCAGCGACGATTTGCCTGTGCCGCGCGCCCCTGTGAGCAAGGCGTTATTGGCCCCACGCCCCTGCACAAACTGCAGCGTGTTGCGCAGCAGGCGCTCTTTTTGGATCTCCACCTCTTTCAGGTCGGCAAAACGGATGTCTGCAATGTGCTGCACCGGCACCAGTACGCCTTGGCCGGACCGTTTGCGCCGGTAACGCATGGCGACCGATGCGTTCCAGTCGGGTTCGGCAATACCCTGGTCCAAAGAGGCTTCCACGCGCTCCATGAAGCGCTCTGCCCGTTGCAAAAATTGCGCGATGCGCGGATCGTTCTCCAAGGCCATGTCAGGAACGGTAATCCGCGTTGATGGTGACGTACTCGTGGCTCAGGTCACAGGTCCACACGGTGTCAGACGCAGTGCCCCGACCCAGATCGACGCGCACCGTGATCTCGGTCTGGCGCATCACGCGCTGGCCGTCCTCTTCGCGGTACGCCGGGTTGCGCCCGCCGCCGGTGACCACCAGCACATCGTCCAGATGAAGGGCAATGCGGCTCTGATCCAGATCGGCAATGCCGGCATACCCGACCGCCGCCAGAATGCGCCCCAGGTTGGGGTCGCTGGCAAAAAAGGCGGTTTTCACCAGGGGCGAATGGGCAATCGCGTAGGCCGCCAGCCGGCATTCAGCCGCGTCACGCCCGCCGTCGACCTGCACCGTGATGAACTTGGTGGCGCCCTCGCCATCGCGCACGATGGCCTGGGCCAGTTGGCGCGCCACGCCAATCATGGCCGTACGAAAGGCCTGCGCATAGGCGCTGTCCCAGTTGTCAATGACCGCATTACCCAATTGATTGGACGCGATCAGGGTGAGTGAGTCGTTGGTGGAGGTGTCGCCGTCCACGGTGATGCGGTTGAACGAGGCCTCGGCCACGTCGCGGGCCAGCACCTGCAAAGCCGGTTGGCTGATGTTGGCGTCGGTGGCTATAAAGCCCAGCATGGTCGCCATGTTGGGCCGGATCATCCCTGCGCCCTTGCTGATACCGCTGATGCGCGCCGTTCTGCCATCCAGCGCCACAGTCGCACTGAAGGCCTTGGGCACCGTGTCCGTGGTCATGATCCCCTGCGCGGCATTGAACCACTGTGAGGCCTGGGGCTCCGCATGCGCATTGGCAATCGCCGCAGGCAAGCCGGCCACCAGCCGGTCCACTGGCAGCGGCTCCATGATGACGCCGGTCGAGTAGGGCAACACAGACTGCGCCTCCAGCCCCAAGGCGCGGGCCAAGGCGGCGGAAGTGGCGCGCGCATCCGCAAGGCCCTGGGCACCGGTGCCCGCGTTGGCGTTACCGGTGTTGATCAGCAGGGCGCGGATGGGACTGCCGCTGGCCAGGTGCTCCCGGCAGACCTGTACCGGCGCCGCACAAAACCGGTTTTGCGTGAAAACGCCCGCCACACTTGCGCCCGGATCCAGCAGAAAAACCGTCAGATCACGCCGACCGGCCTTGCGGATACCCGCTTGCGCGGTACCGATATGCACCCCCGCAATCGGCAGCAAGGATTCGGGCGTGGGGATGGACAAATGAACGGGCATACGGGCTGCTTGCAAAGGGGATTCAGGAGAGCTTGCCGTGGCAATGCTTGTATTTCCACGGACAGGCTTTAGAGCGTTGATTTATATAACTTTTTACAACTAAAAAATTGATGCCAAACATATGCCAAACAATCTAATCAAATCACGCTAATTGCTACGCGCAAAAACGTAGCGCAAACACACGGCAACACCGCTAAATTGTGACACACACTAACAGCACGCAGAAAAACAATATCCAAGCCGGTAAGTACGACGTAAAAAAACCGACTCGGGTTTCTACTAACACAACAAATTCAGAAGAACATCTATGCTGGAAGCAAGCATCGCGCAGTCCGTCAATGCAAAATGCTGAAGTAGGTATAGTGAGCTCGCGGCAGGTACAGGCGCTGCATCCACTCCAAAAAACTCAACCATAGGTGTACTGATTGTTAGATTACATGTCAGTTTGCACGTTAAAGCAATCTATGTATCTCCGTAAAACACGAAAAATACCCACAATCAGCATTGGCACTGTGATTTTTGCTATTGCAGATGATGCATTTTCGCGACCATTGCTGGACATAATGGTGTTAGGTGCTGCGCAAGCGCTTTTGATCGGTATTTTAGCAACGACATTTTTCGTTGTGCGAAATTGGTGGAGAAAAGGCTATAGGAAAGAGGTTAAAGAAAAGCAATTATTGAGTGAACTAATGATTGCTGCTGCAGACGGCGATGATGTAGAAGTAGCAAGACTCTTAAGTGCTGGTGAGAATATCAATGCACAAGGCAAGTCCGGTGAAACCGCATTAATGTTTGCAGTCAAGAACAATCATCTATCTACTGTAAAATTATTAATAGAATATGGTGCCGACTTGACCATGAAAACTGCATTGGGAAATACTGCACTTGATATCGCAAAGAAAAAATCAAATGCAGATGTAGTAAAAATGCTAAATGAAATTATGCAGTAGCTCGATTTATTAGCATTTAATAAATTTAAGCACTGCAGATGCCAACACATACCACACCTATGAAACACATTGCGCAAATGCTCATCGCATTAGCAATCTGCACAAGCGTAGCGTGGGCCGATGAATTCGAGGATGGCGTTGCAGCCTACAAGCAAAAAGACTATGTAGAAGCGATTTTAAAATTTAAAAATGCGGCAAAGCAAGGAAATCCAATTGCACAAACAACCCTTGGATTTATGTATGAAAAGGGGCAAGGTACACCGAAAAATTATGATGATGCTGCAAAATGGTACAAAATGGCTACAGAACAAGGGAGTGCTATTGCGCAAGTCAGTCTAGGCTACTTGTATCGAAATGGTTACGGCGTGTCACAGGATTACAGAGAAGCAGTGCGTTTGTACAACCTAGCTGCCGCCCAAGGCGATCCAATTGGACAATTTAACCTTGGCTATATGTACAAAAATGGCTTTGGAATAACTCAAGACTATGAAGAAGCGATGCGATGGTATAGGTTAGCAGCACAACAAGGGAACGCAAGTGCACAATTAAGTATTGGCTCGATGCATGAAGATGGACACGGGGTGGTGAAAGATTACGCAGAAGCAATACGAATGTACAAGTTAGCAGCCGATAAGGGTTTGTCACAAGCACAACACAATCTTGCATTGATGTACGAAAATGGACGCGGTGTCGTCCAAGATCAAGGAGAAGCAGTGCGATTGTATAAGTTGGCAGCGGCGCAAGGTAATGCCGGTTCTCAATACAATCTTGGATTGATATTCGACATTGGAAAAGGTGCGATACAAAATTATGTAGAAGCGGTACGCTTTTACACATTAGCTGCCACACAAGGTAGTGTGAGTGCACAATATAATCTAGCACTAATGTACGAAGAGGGCCGTGGCGTAGTGCGGAATTACGCCGAGGCGGCTCGGCTGTACAAGTTGGCAGCTACACAAGGTAGTGTGAATGCACAAAACAATCTCGCATTAATGTACGAGGAAGGGCGCGGGGTAGCGCAAGATTATCCCGAAGCGGCACGACTATATAGATTGTTAGCAGAACAAGGTTTAGCTACAGCACAACACAATCTTGCATTAATGTACGAAAACGGACGCGGTGTCGTCCAAGATCAAGCAGAAGCAGTACGGTTGTATAAGTTGGCAGCGGCGCAAGGCAATGGTGGTTCCCAAGTAAACCTTGGACTTATTTATAGCAAGGGTCAAGGTGTTGTGCAAAGCTACGCTGAAGCGGTGCGTCTTTATAGGTTAGCAGCAGAACAGGGTTTGTCTCAAGCACAATATAATTTTGCGCTAATGTACTACCACGGACATGGTGTAGTAAAAGATTATTCACGCGCACATATGTGGTGGTCTTTAGCAGCTGAAAAAGGAAACACCGGTGCGGTAAAAGACCTTGACATTGTCAAAAAAAAGATGACGATACAACAAATAGCTGAAGCACAAAAGTTAGCGCGAGAGTGTCAAGCACGTAACTTCAAGAATTGTGGTTAGTTTTTTAACGAAGGAGAAAGCAAAAATGGCAACTGGTACCCGTAAGAAGAAGACAGCAGTAGAACTTAAAGCAGCATTAGCAGCGGCAAAGAGAAAAGTTGCAATGTTGGAACAAAAGGCTTATGAAGGTGAGTTAATTGAGTTGATTAACGCTACACCCTTCATTTCTGAGTACAACAAACTAAAAGAATCATTTGCAAACATCACTAACGTAGCAATACTGTCTGCGATTGCCAAGGCTGTTGGTGCAAAAGGGATTCAGATTACACAAGCGCCAGCAGTTAAAAGAAATCCAAAAGCAACTGGAACAACAAAGAGTGCAAAAACTTCTGCTAAACCGAAAACTGCTGCAAAGTAAAAATGATGAATTAACGGATAGCGTGAGCATAAAAACTCACGCTATTTTTATGTAATAAATTAATGGAATACACAAATTTGAGCGTTTAAGTGAGCGAACAAATGAATTGCAACAGGGTAAAGAAGTTGCTCCATGAGATTCGCAAAAGTTGCTGACAAATGAACAATCGGCAAATCAGAGGGGCTTGATTTATGGATGAAGCATTTGAAACTTTGCATTTTAAGTGTTACTTTAAGTAATACTTTATTACGCCGTTAATTAACACTGAACCCACGCTCAAGAGTTTGTCCAATGTCAACCCAAAAGCCTACCGATAAAAAACCGATAAAAGAAACCAAACCCGCTTTGAAAAATTCACCCAAAGCAAAGGCTAAAAAACCACCTGAAAAAAAGACCCGTGTAAAGCGTGCAACTGCGGTTAAGGTAACGGTCAAAAACCTCCCAAAGCAATCCACCTCAACAGCAGTGACTGTAGTTAAACCAGTCACTGTTAACAGCCAGAACCAAGCAAGAGACGCTGAATGGGAATTGGTGGAAAGCAACAGGAACGAGTTGGTTAGAGGTTGGGCGAAAAGACTGAACGACGCCAGATACAAAATTCAAACTGTTACGCAGCAGTACAAAAAACTGATGCTTAATTATTTACAAGAAGCATACGCGGTGTATAGGGAAGTAGAGAACTGCGACTTTGCCGACCAGTTCTATGGCAACGTGCGCTTGCATTTACACATGGCAGAAATCAAAGTGCAAAGTAATACACCAGATGCCAGTTTGCTTATACGTTACGTCTGCGGTAATGAATTTTCAACCAAATCAATCAGTGAATACAGCCGAGTGTTGGAAGGTGCAAAGCATAACAATATTGCCGCTGATGACTTTGTTGACTGGGTTAAGCAAAAGACGATGACCAAAGTTATTGAAGAACAACGTGCGTTGGAGAGCGACAAAGAAACTTATGCTGAAAGGCTGAAACGTGCACGTTTGGTTATATTAAGATTGCTGGAAGTACGTGAGGCTTATCCGATTATTTCGCAAAAAAGTACGTCGTGGGCAGCAGGGCAGCATTTAACCGGTGATGGATTGTGGTTTGGTATCGGAACTGCGCTGAGACGAAACGACAGAGAAAGTTTTTATGCGGACATCATAATGACATTGATACTGCCGCCGAATGTTGACTTAGAAATATACATCATCAACCATTTAGCCAAGTCTATTGTCAGCGCAGTTGAGAGATGGGAAAGCAAAATAAATGAACTTGAGGAACGGGTTTGGGCAGACGAGTTATGGGAAAAAGTTGTCAGTGCCGGCAATGAAGAAAGCGAGAAAAGCAATACTTGGTGGGCAAACAAGCAGCAAGCATCACGCTTTGAAGATGAGGGAGAATTTAGAGACTACTTAAAAAATAAAAAGAAGAAATAGTTAATCGGAAGCGTTAAACCAACTCAACAGCACGCCGTTTCACATCATCATTAACAGTGATGTAGCGCTGTGTCGTAGCAATGCTCTTGTGTCCAGCAAGTGACGCAAGAACAAAAACCGATACGCCTTGACTTGCAAGACTGGTGAGAAATGTTTTGCGACCGGAATGACTACTTGCACCAGCAACACCAGCACGCTTGTAGACATAGTGGAAATGTTGTGACAGTGTGTTGGGACTGAATGCACAACGCGGTCCGCGGTGTGTGGGAAACAACGGAAGATGTGCGGACTTGTTGGAGCGTGTTGCGATATAGGCTGCTAATTCCTGCTGCAAGCGTGTGTTGAGATAAATGGTGCGGGCGTGATTGTGTTTGACACGATCTGCTGACATGAAAATCTCACCACGCACTGCGCCATCTGCATCAAGTACATCACCTAAAGTAAGTCCTGCAACTTCGCCGACACGGAGTCCGGCGCCAACTGTCAGCATCAGCATCGCCCGATTGCGCTGTGCGTTGGCTTTAGTTGCGGTGTAGCGCAGTACACGCTCAAGTTCTGTGGGGGTGAGTGATTTTGCTGCAGTCATCTGTGTTCTCCAATAAGTTTGTGTACATGTATTGTGTTGTCTTTGGTACTTGTGATGCAACCGAAACCCGACAACTTGGCGGTGTATTACTGATCTGTTCAAGATCAACAAGTTAGTGCGCCGAGCAAGTACTTTGTGTATTCTGTTTGGTCGCATGTATTTACAAAAATATGTGGTGCAGTGGACACAAACAGAGTGCAGCAGCGTAGTTGCAGCGTAAACAGCCCTACACGCTGCTTCGTACGCTGTCAGCACCCAAACGCACACACTGCTGCTGTGTGCTGCATGTATGCGTGATTTGATGTGCTGCTGCGTACAGCAGTCAGACCGAGGTATAGAGAAACTGAAAAAATCGCTGCGCAAAATCAGCGCAGTTTCGGTTTTAGTTCGGGTACCACTTTTAATCTAAGTCGGGTTTTAGTTGGTGCAGTGCAGTTGCAGTGTAGAAGTGAACTGCGTTCACTTGTGTTTCGCTCGCGCTCACACACATTGCTACGCAGTTGATGTGTTTGATGTTGCACTATGAGAGAAAGCCGAATGCAACGCAGTTGGATGAGGTGCATTAGGTTGATTTAGATAGAACGAAATGAGCGCACGACGGCTATAGCACGAACATAAATGTCAGGTGCTATCAGCCGCCGTATCGTGTATTTGATTTGAGTGTCACTTCATTTCGCTACACGCCTGTAAAAGAGTTGATGGAAGACTGATGTATTGAAACTTCCAAGCAGCACTAATGCTGAAACTCTGCGGCATCTACTTGCGCTACAAGCCTTTACAGCGACCTGTAGCAAGTCCAGTCTCATTAGCCGTCATATTACAAACTGGGTTTATCCACTGTTAGCGTGTTGGTTATCACGGTGTTTTCGGATTACAGTTGTTTGTTGATTGAAAAAAGTTGCCTGTTGATTTTGGTGCTGATGTTGAGTACTGTGTAAGCGGATTCGGGTTTCAGTTTCGCTCGTATCTTCTTGCTTGCCATCTTGCGCTGAAATGCTTTTAGTGCCTTGATTTGGTTTGATGTAAGTAGGTTTTTGTTTTGGTTGAGAAGTGTGTTTGCTGCCTGTTGTGCCTGTAGTAGTCGGATGTGGGTTGTACAAAACGCTTTGTCGCCAATTCCGTTGTCACGCAACCAATCTGCTGTCAATGCATCATCCCGTTTGTTCTTGTATGGGTTCATGCATTTATTTATACAAAACCTAATAGTTGATTGCAGAAACTGACTAAAGATTAGGTCGTGTTAGGTTAGGTGTAGGAAATGTGCGGCAATCGGCAAAAACCGGTTGCTCAACCATGCAGACCGAAACTACAGTTTGTGCATTGCTACACAGAAAGGAATACAGCAATGACAAAACTTACGGAATTGAAACTGACAGCAGCACAAAAGCCCACGCATATCAGCCCAGTGCTGCAACGCAGGAACAAATTGGTGCGGCGCTTGTGGGAGCAGACGGAAATGGCACGGGCACTGGCTGCTGGTACGCAATACGCATCAACAAAGTTGCGGACTGTGCTGGACAAGGAAACCGGAACACGCCAGCAGGTGCAAGTCAACAAGCGGTTGAAGCAGTGGTGGTTTACTGCCGATAACGGTAAGGTGTGTCTGAGTGTGCGTTATGGAACGCGGGTGCTGGAACTTGCGAAAGGCAAGTACGCGGTGGAAGTGGGTGCAGAAAAGGACTTGGTTGCAACGCTGGATGTGATTAAGGCAGCGGTTGTTGCTGGTGAATTGGACGCAGCAATCGAAACAGCATCTACAAAACTGCGTTCTGGCTTTGGGAAGTGAACAAATGTTTGATTTTGGTACGCAGTAGCGTTTTCTAAACTGTACAGACGTTTATTTGTGCTGACAATGCTTTGGCTGCTATGCAGTTAGCTGAAGCACAGTATGGCGCTGGTATGGTGCTGGACTGCACATAAGTGGATTGAGTGGGTAGGCTGGAAAGGGGTGGTTTTTCAAAAATCAGGTTTTTTGCCAAGCATTGGCGCTGGGTGAAAAACCATGCTTTTCTAAAAATCAATGCCCATTAAATACGTTATGCGTATTTCTGAAATTATTGAAAACACCATTAAGTCAATAAAGCCAAAGCCACCACTTTCGCTTCCACAAGCGCGTATTGCTGGACTTAAGCAAAACGTAGTGCGGGACAGGCAGCGCTTACAGCAAGAACGGGACAGGCAGCGCCAGCAAAGTTTTGCGCATCAACAGCGTAAGCAACGTGTATCTGCTAATCAAGCTGCGTAGCAACTGCGCTTATCATTTCCTTCAGTCTTAAAATTGTAAAAAAGTGGCAGGAATCGCCGTAATTACGGGGGCTACTGTTGGAAATTTTGCACGTTGCAAAATCACAAACAGACCATTGACATGCATAGCGCGAATGGTTGGGAACACACTTAAAAGTTAACCCAATTTTGTTGCAAGCGTTAATGGTGTAGCTTGCTTCCCGTAATATTTCTCTATGATTTGCACACTTGTTCCCATGTTTCTTGCAATGTCAAATATTGGCACACTTCTGCTAATCATTCGTACCGCATAAAAATGGCGAAGACTGTACAACGTATATTTCTCACCATATCTATTGTGTGTAATCCCTGCTGCTTTCAGGAGTTCGTTAAATTGATCAATTAATGTGATTACTTTGTTACCGTCATACATACTAAAAAACCAATCGCCTTCCTCAATGTTTTTTCGCTTTGGACTTCGAACTTTTCTTGAAAGTCCAGCGCTTATTCTTTCTGCGTTTCTAGCTCTAACACGTTCAACATATTTCACAACGCTTGTGCGTGGTATTACCGTGCGTTTGCCTGTCTTACCCTTCACCGCAAACATAAAGTTACGGCGTCCAATTTCATCTCTAAATTCCACAATGTCTTTATCTTGCAAGTTGTTAGCCTCTCCTACTCGCATTCCGCTGCGCGCAAGTATTAGTACGTAGTCTCGCAGTAGTTCCTTTGTGTATTTCCATTCTGCATTTTTTGACTCTCTTATGCTTTTACGCATCCCGACTATCAGTTTCCAGTATTCTTCTGCTGTAAATGTCGGACGCACTATCGCTTTTTCAGCTTTAAAGCGATATGTTGGTAGTTGCGTTGTGCCTCTGTAACCCCGCTCATAAGCATACTTGAGCAATGTCTTTGCTAAAGTTGTCTCCCACTCAATCGTTTTGTCAGCAGGGTTGAGTTTGTAGTTGCGTGGACGCTTTTCCTCGTCAATCTTGTAGTAATAATTTTTTCGCCATCCCACGTAATCTTGTAGAACCGCGTTGTCAATGTTGTTCACGCCAGTATTTCCGCAGTATTCTTTCCAAAACTTAGATACACGCTTTATCTGACGAAGCATGTGAATGCTTGTCTGCTGCTGGGAACTGGTGTTTGTCTTGACGTCTAAGCCTTTTTGGTACTGGCTTTGACGTAATGCGATGTATTCGTCGATGACATCACTGAAGGATTTTTGCTGCAGTGGCAGTCCTTCGCGTTGCTTAAATTCCATTTCGTAAAGGTACTTCAACGCTAACTTACGCGCCTCGTCTACCTTACGTGTCTTTAAGCTTTTGTATATGTACTGCCTATCGCCTTTGTAAAAGCGGGCTTGGAAGATGCCGTTACGACAGAATAAAACGACTTTGCCGTCCTCTAATTCTTCCTTAAATTCTGTGTCTAACATCTGCCTAACTTATTCCATTAA
>Ga0214919_10012690_pt1 | contig 10320 bp, 7 predicted proteins | sample LL1503_MetaG_FD_177994 | JGI IMG/M metagenome (GOLD analysis project Ga0214919, IMG submission 177994) | Freshwater microbial communities from Lake Lanier, Atlanta, Georgia, United States - LL-1503 | ecosystem: Environmental > Aquatic > Freshwater > Lake | place: USA: Georgia | collected 2015-03-15 | reverse complement strand
CTGAAGCTTGTTTCATGATGCATGAGGTGGCCAGTCATGGCGGTGGCATGGCCGCAGCATCATGTGTACACATCAACTTGTTTGGGCCACACCCGATTGTTGTTTTCGGCACAGACGAGCAGCGCAAACGCTGGCTACCGCCGCTCATCGCCGGCACCGACCAATGCTGCTTTGGCTTTACAGAGCCTGATGCAGGCTTGAACACTACCGCCATCAAAACCTTTGCTGAAAAAGTTTCCGGAGGTTACATCGTTCATGGCCAAAAAGTATGGACCTCAACTGCTCAGGTTGCCAACAAGATCATGTTGCTGACACGAACCACGAAGTTGGAAAACTGCAAAAAGCCCACAGAAGGCATTACCATTTTCTACACCAATCTCGACCGTAGCAAAATTGAAGTACGTAAGATTCCCAAAATGGGTCGAAAATGTGTTGACTCGAACGCCATCTTCATCGACGGCTTGTTCATCCCTGATGCAGATCGCGTTGGTGAAGAAGGTAAGGGTTTTTCTTACATCTTGCACAGTTTGAATCCGGAGAGATTGTTGGTGGCTGCAGAAGCCATTGCCATTGGCGAAGATGCACTGCGCCGCGGCACTCAGTACGCTCGTGACCGCATTGTGTTTGACAGACCCATTGGACAAAATCAAGGTATTCAACACCCCTTAGCGGAGCGTTGGATGAACTTGGAAGCTGCATGGACGATGGTCATGAAAGGTGCATGGCTGTACGACAATCACAAACCCTGTGGTGCAGAAGCCAACACAGCTAAATTTTTGGGGGCACGCGCGGGCTTCGAGGCCTGCTTGCAATCAGTCCTCACCCACGGTGGGTTTGGGTATGCCAAGGAATACCACGTTGAACGCCTTTTGCGGGAGGTGACTGTGACTCGCATTGCCCCCATTACGGAACAACTTATTTTGTCCTACATCGCCGAGAAGGTTCTCGATCTTCCTAAATCTTATTGATATACAGGCCAAGACAACACCATGATTAAACGCGACCTCTTCGATGCTGAACATGACGCCTTCCGTGACACTGTTCGAAAATTCATTGATAAAGAAATTAGCCCTTACCATGCAGATTGGGAAGAAAAAGGCGTAGTACCTAGAGAACTTTGGCTCAAAGCAGGTGCAGCAGGGATGCTGTGTTGCACTGTTCCTGAAGAATATGGGGGCTTAGGTCTTGACTATCTTTTTGATGTGGTCGTTTTCGAAGAAATGGCGCGGTCTGGATTTACGGGTCCAGGTTTTTTAATTCATTGTGATTTGGTGGCCACTTATCTCAAATCATTTGGCACTGAAGCTCAAAAGCAACAATGGTTACCCAAAATGGTCAGTGGAGAAGCCATTGGCTCTTTAGGAATGACAGAGCCGCATGCAGGCTCAGATTTGAAAGCCATCAAAACACGGGCTGTACGAGATGGAGATGACTTTCTCATTTCAGGACAAAAAGTTTTTATATCGAATGGCCAACTCTGCGATTTGATAGTTCTGGCCACCAAAACAGATGCCAGTGCTGGCGCCAAAGGCGTCACACTCTTCTTGGTCGACACGAGTTTGCCTGGTTTCCGCAGAGGAAAAAATCTGAGCAAATTAGGCATGAAGGGCCAAGACACTTCGGAACTCTTTTTCGACGAAGTCAGAGTACCTGCCTCGGCAATGTTGGGTGAAGAAGGTCAAGGTTTTTCACTGATGATGACCAAACTGGCCCAGGAACGATTGGCGCAAGCAATTCGCTCCGCCACAGTGTGTGAAACCGTTGTGGAATACACCCTTGCCTACACTGCAGAACGCAAGGCGTTCAATCAAACCATCGCCGACTTTCAAAATACCCAATTCAAATTAGCCGAACTCAAGACTGAGGCTGTGGTGGGTAGAACCTTTACTGACCAATGCATCAAATTGTTTTTAGAAGACAAGCTAGACCCAATAGATGCAGCCATGGCAAAAATGTGGCTCAGCAACACACATTGCAAGATCGTCGATGAGTGTCTTCAACTTTTTGGCGGCTGGGGATACATGTGGGAATACCCGATTGCCAGAGCTTATGCAGATGCGCGTATTGTAAAAATTGCGGGTGGCTCCATTGAAGTGATGAAGCACATCATTGGTCGACAAATGGTTGCTGAATATCGTCAAAAAAACAGCTGATTCTTATTGTTAAGGAAATATATATGTCAATGGCGCCTTCAATTTTTAAAGATGATGTTCTGACAGGAAAACGTATTCTGATCACAGGAGGTGGCACAGGGCTTGGAAAAGAATTGGCTCGATCCTTCATTTCGCGAGGCGCAGCAGTCTACATCTGTGGGCGCCGTCAAAATGTTTTGGATGCAACAATTACAGAACTTCAAGCGGAAGCCGCTCACGGAGGATCCGCGAAGGCCTTTATTTGTGATGTTCGTGAAGCTGAACAAATTGAAGCAATGGTCGATCAAATTTGGCAGGAGGGTCCGCTAACCGGCCTGGTCAACAATGCGGCTGCCAATTTCATATCACCTTCAATTGATATCAGTCCCCGCGGTTTTGCTGCCGTTCGATCCACGGTAATGGATGGTGCCTTGTTTGCAACCTTGGCATGTGGACGTCGCTGGATTCAGCAAGGCCTACCAGGCTCGGTGGTCAGCATGTTGGTAACCTGGGTTTGGACAGGATCTGCTTATGTCTTGCCCTCGGCCATGGCCAAAACAGCCGTTCATGCCATGACCATGTCTTTGGCTGTTGAATGGGGTAAGCATAAGATCCGTGTGAATGCCGTAGCGCCAGGTCCTTTTCCAACAGAAAGTGCTTGGGAAAAATTAGCACCCATTCCAAAAGCAAATGTGGGAGCAGCCTCAGCAGATCAAGTTCCTTTGGGGCGCTTTGGAAAAATGCTAGAACTTTGTAACCTGCTTACTTTCTTGCAATCAGACGGATGCGACTACATCACTGGCGCAAACATCGCCATAGATGGTGGGCACCACTTAGCTGCACCCAGTACTTTTGCCGAACTGGGCAAACTTACAAGCGAGGATTGGGCTGAGGCCAAGGCCTTGGTCCGCGGTCGAGCCGAGCAAGAGAAAGCCCAACGAAGCGCTGGTTGATGAATTCAAAACCTCATCAACCAGACAAAGTCTGGAATCTTCGGCAACACGCTCAACAATCACCGCAGCGCGTTGTGGTTTCATGTGATGATAAAAGCTTAACCTATGGGGAGCTAGAGTCACTTGCCAACAAAATGGCAAGATACTTTCGATCTCGTGGACTTTTTCGTGGAGATCACATTGCCTTGTTGATTGGCAACTGTCCCGAAATGCTAGCCGTGGTCTGGGGTGCATGGCGAGCGGGGCTTTACATCACGCCCATGTCCACCTCACTGACGCTGACTGAACTTACTTACATGGTAAGTGACTGCGATGCCAAACTAGTCATAGTGGATGTAGCCTTAGGAGAAACATCTTTACAACTTGCGAGTCAACTGAATACAGAAGAATTGCAATTTGCATCGGTCGGAGGGGCGACACCAAACTGTACAGATCTGAATGCAATTTTATCTACCATTTCTGATCAGCCTATCCAAGATGAGAGTCCTGGAGCTCTGATGATGTACACATCAGGCACAACAGGCTACCCTAAAGGCGTTATTAGGCCCTTGCCAGACGCATCTCAAGTTGCAACTCCCGCCTTTGCCGCTGACCTCATTACTCTGTTTGGTATGGGTGGTAACGAAGTGCGATATCTTTCAACACAGCCGCTGTATCACGCTGCAGCTTTGCGATTTGCTTTGGCAGTAACTGCTGGTGGTGGCTATGTGCGAATCATGCCGCGATTTCATGCAAAGAAAGCACTGACACTGTTGGAGTCAGATCAGATCACGCACAGTCAGTGGGTACCAGTGATGTTTCAGAGATTAATGGGTTTGCCAGAAAATCTACGTAAAGCTTTTCATGCGCCTAAACATCGTTGTGCCATCCACGGTGCAGCCCCTTGTAGCGTCTCACTAAAGCAAGACATGATCGAATGGTGGGGACCTATTTTCTTGGAGTATTACTCGGGCAGTGAAGGCGTTGGCTTGAGCATGATTGACTCACACGAAGCCCAAAAACATCCAGGATCAGTGGGAAGAGTAGTGAAAGGCAAACTGCATGTAGTCGAAAATCCCGACTCTACGACAGAACTACCCCCGGGCCAAGTGGGTATGCTTTTCTTTTCTGGCATTGCGCCATTTCAGTATTACAAAGAACCAGGAAAAACTGCCGGAAGAACTCATGTCAATGGCTGGCAAACACTGGGGGATCTAGGCCATGTAGATATCGATGGATATGTTTACTTGAGCGATAGACTCGACGACATGATCATTTCGGGTGGAGTCAATGTTTATCCACAAGAAATTGAAAAAATTATTTCTGAAGTTTCTGGCGTCGATGATTGTGCCGTTGTCGGTATATCCAATGCAGAGTTTGGTGAGAGGCCAGTAGCCTTTGTCGTGCCTGAGTCTGCTCACAGTCCCGCCAGCCTCATTGACAGAGTTCGAAAACACTGCGAAAAGCATCTAGAAAGGATCAAGCGGCCGGATCGATTTGAGCTGATTGTCAAATTGCCGCGAACACCCACTGGAAAGCTTCTGAGAAAACAACTTCGAAATTACATTTAGCGCATTCAAAGTTGTGGCCCTTCAACAAACTTAGGAACATGATGAATATTCAACGCAGACATTGGATGATCAGCTGTCTTGGCATGGGACTTACTGCACCGTCAATATGGGCCCAATCAAACTGGCCCGATAAGCCTATCCGGGTTATTTCTGCAGGTAGCCCAGGTGGTAGCAGTGATATTTTTGTTCGCATCATCGAAAATCGAATGAAGGAAAAGTTGGGACAACCACTATTTATTGACAACAAACCTGGCGCAGGAGGGATGACCGCAGCGGGCATAGCATCAGTTGCAGCGCCCAATGGTCTCACATTGTTCGTTAGCAATCTCGCCACCAATGCCATTGGCGTGACTTTGTACTCGAAGCCCAGTTTCAATCCTCAAAAAGATTTGCCACCCGTTGCTCGCATTGCAACAATGACGAATGCAGTGGCCGTTCGATCAGACTCTGGTATTCAAAACATGCAGCAGCTCATCGCTATTTTAAAAAGCGACCAAAAGAAAGCTTTTTATGGTTCCGCAGGAATCGGCACCTCATCGCACCTTACTGGTCACATTTTAGGGAAAGCCATGGGTGCCAACTTAACCCACGTACCATACAAGGGAACTGCAGCCAACCTCAATGCATTGTTGGCAGGTGAAGTCTTATTCTGTGTCGACAATTTACCTGTCTATACATCTCACGTGAAAGCTGGAACTCTGAAGCTGTTGGCAGTCACTCAAGCACAACGCTTGAACAGCATGCCTGAGGTCCCTACCGTTCAAGAATCTGCTGGTTTGCTCGGATTTGACGTGTTTTCATGGTTTGGACTGTCAGCCGCTACTGGCACACCACATGCAATTTTGGAACGATTAGGCAGTGAAGTTGTAGCAGCCCTAAAAGAGCCTGAGATTGCTGAAAAGATTAGAGCTGTTGGCGCTGAACCAGCGCCACTTGGTCCGAATGAGTACAAAGCTTTTATCAACGACGAAATACGAAAGTGGTCGACGATCGTGAAATCCTCTGGGGCAACAGCAGATTAATTATTTTTTTCAAAGATGATGTGTATTGATAGCTCTTGCAAGGGCTAGCGTCATAAGCTGACGATTTAACCTATAACAAAGGAGATATTTGTGAATAAAAATTCCAATACGTTCGATTACATCATTGTGGGAGCAGGTGCCGCAGGTTGTGTGTTGGCAAACCGACTCTCGGCTGACCCAGCCTGCCGCGTTGCCTTGATAGAAGCAGGACCATCTGATCGACACTTTCCCGTGAACATCAAAGCCACATTACCAATTGGTAACATCTTTTTATTACCGCACTCTCAATACAACTGGCAACACGTTTTCAGTGGTGGTGCAAGTGTGATGCATCGCGACATCCCCTGCCCACGGGGACGAATTTTCGGCGGCAGCACTTCGGTCAATGGCACTGTCTACATGCGTGGCCATGCCAGTGATTACGATGAATGGTCTGCCATGGGAAACCTCGGTTGGTCCTACAACGAAATTTTACCGGTCTTTAAGAAGCACGAAGACTATGATCGCGGTGAATCAGAATTACACGGTACTGGCGGAGAACTTTGCGTTCAGCGACCTGTTGAAAGCAACCCTTTAGCGCATGCTTTTGTAGAGGCTGGCGTACAGGCAGGTCATGTACGAAACGATGATTTTAATGGTCAACAACAAGATGGCTTTGGCATCTTCGACTTAAATCAACGAAATGGCATACGCTGGAGTAGTTCCAGAGCGTTTCTTCACCCTGTAATGCACCGCCCCAATTTGGTAGTATTTGAAAACACACTGGTTGAACGCTTATTGTTAAAAGGACAGCGTGCGATTGGAATTCGAACGCGTAGTGAGGGTCGCGGCTTCGAGCTGATGGCTGATCGGGAGGTTATTTTATGTGGTGGCGCCATCAATTCACCGCAATTGCTTATGCTGTCTGGCATTGGTCGAGCATCTGAGCTCGAAGCGCACGGCATAAGCGTTTCTCACACACTGAATGGCGTTGGTGAAAACCTTCAAGACCATCCGACAGTTTCCTTGGCAATGGAAAATCCCAGCGCTGAGTCTTATGCACTGAGTTGGAGAACCGCACATCGAGTGATAATGGCACCATTTCGATATGCCTTTGGTCATCGCGGCATGCTGGCATCTAACGCTGCTGAAGCTGGTGGCTTTATCCGATCTTCAGAGGGGCTTTCACGACCAGATGTCCAGTACACGTTTATGGTTGGCATGAAAGACAATCCTAGAACTCTTCCGCGTCGACATGGGTACTACCTTCACATGGCAGTGCTTCGCCCTCGAACCAGCGGGAAAGTCACACTGAGGTCGTCTGATCCGCAGGATAAACCCATACTTCATCCAAACTTTCTTGAGAATATAGCGGATGTACAAACCTTGATTCGCGCCATGCGCGAAGCGCGTCGCATCGTTAACATGCCTGCACTGAAAAAGCTCTCCGGGCTTGAACTCTCGCCAGGCCCAGGCGTCATCGACGATGCGGCTTTGGAAGCATTCATACGTGAACGTGTCGCAACAACTTATCACCCCGTTGGGACTTGCAAGATGGGCCCTGGCACAGATTCATCGGCCGTGGTCGATCCTCAGTTACGGGTTCACGGCATTGACGGCCTTCGAATTGCAGATGCCTCCATCATGCCGAACGTTCCTGGTGGCAATACCAGTGCGCCAACAATGATGATTGGGGAACGAGTTGCTCAACTTATTCTTCAACCCTGATAAGGCATCGTCATGAATTCCATTCAAAAAATCCATCCTGCTTTTCTAGATGGCAAGGTCAAGGGTCTTTTCATCAATGGCCAAAGCCAAGCGGCCCTTTCTGGCAAAACTTTCGAGACCATCAGTCCATCAAATGGCGAGCTGTTGGCACATGTAGCTCAGGCTGGCAAGGAAGATATCGATTTGGCTGTTGCAGCAGCAAGAAAGGCATTTGAAGGTGAATGGAGCCGCTTCAAGCCTTTTGATCGTCAACAAGTCATGTTGAAGCTTGCCGAAATCGTTGACAAAAATTACGATGAATTGGCTTTGCTTGACAGTTTGGACATGGGTGGTCCTCTCTCTCGCACCTTGCTTGGCAGACGTCGCGCGGTAGCACTCTTACGCTATTACGCTGGTTTAGCAACCACCCTTGAAGGGCAGACAATACCAAATTCTTTAGCGGGTAATGTCTTTGCCTACACTCAAAAAGAGCCAGTCGGCGTTGTTGGCGCTATCAATCCATGGAACGGACCCATTGGTTTGGCTATTTGGAAAATTTGTCCGGTTCTTGCCTCAGGTTGCACCATCGTTCTCAAACCAGCAGAACAAGCTCCTCTTTCTCCATTAAGGCTTGCAGAATTGTGCATGGAAGCTGGGATTCCCCCTGGTGTGGTCAACGTGGTCACTGGTTTAGGCGATGCAGGCGCCGCCTTGGCAGAGCATCCAGATGTCGACAAGATCGCATTCACTGGCAGCACCGAAGTCGGGCAAAAAATTGTTCGCGCATCAGCAGGTAACATGAAGCGCTTGTCAATGGAGCTGGGCGGCAAATCGCCGGATATTGTGTTTGACGATGCAGATTTAGATGCCGCTGTTCCCGGTGCTGCTATGGCTGTGTTCCAGAATTCGGGACAAATTTGCAGCGCAGGCACACGACTTTATGTTCAGCGTTCGATTTACGAGGAATTCGTGCAGCGTGTAGCAGCATATGCAAAAACATTGCGTGTTGGTGATCCCCTAGATCCAGATACCCAACTGGGTCCTGTGGTCAGTGAAGAGCAACTTTCCCGCATTACAAGTTACCTTGAGATAGGTAAAAAACAAGGTGCGCGAGCTCTTTCAGGTGGAGAACGTATCACGGAAGGTCAACTGGGTAAAGGTTACTATATTGCGCCCACTGTATTTGCTGATGTCACTGACAATATGCGAATTGCTCGAGAAGAAATATTTGGCCCTGTAATCTCAGCTATGCCATTCGACACAATGGAAGAAGTTATTGGACGAGCCAACGACTCCAACTATGGTTTAGGGAGTGGTGTCTGGAGCCGAAATATCAGCACCATTCATCGTGTGGCACATGGTTTGCGTACTGGTACTGTCTGGGCCAATTGCTATCAATTGATGGACCCCGCCATTCCTTTTGGCGGCTACAAAATGAGTGGTTATGGTCGCGAATCGGGCCAAGAGCATCTGCATGAATACGTTCAAACCAAATCAGTGATTGTGAAGCTCGCTTGAGTTGTTGCACAACAGCTCAACAGATTCGTGTAAATAACTCAATTACCCACGCGATTCGAAAACATCATGTCTGAAAGTTTTTAGGCTGAAACAGCTTGATTCACAAGTCCAATAGGTGGCTTTCACAGCAACTGTGATTTACAGTCAGATATTTTCACAATCAATCAGTCTTTCAAGAAAAAAATAACAGTATGAATGATCGAATTCGTGAGATAAGTTTCTTCCTTCGTGTTTCTGAGGAATCAAGCTTCTCTGCGGCTGCTCGCAGTCTAGAAATTGACCCCTCTACTGTCAGCAAGGTTATCCAGCGACTGGAAAACCGACTCGGTGTGCGACTATTTCACCGAACCTCTCGAGTTTTGCAACTCACACAAGAAGGAGAACAGTTTCTAACTGCTGCTAGAAAAGCTATGAGTGCGCTTGAGGAAGCAGAAGCCTCAGTCAGTCCGTCTATTACTGACGTAACTGGGGTACTCCGACTGTCTAGTACTCCCGCATTTGCACGTAACAGACTGGCCCCACACATGGCTGAATTCCTAAAATGTCATCCAGCGTTGAAGCTTGAGTTCCTGCTTACAGCCACTCCACCCAATCTTTTTGAGCAACAGATTGACATTTCATTTCAAAGTGGCAATATTCCCGACTCAACACTTGTCGCAAGACGAGTCACCAGTGCTAGATGGTTAATTTGCGCAGCACCCACCTATTTAGACATAGCTGGGACGCCTAAAACACCGGATGATTTAAACAAACACCAATGTCTTAACTTTCTTCACGGCTCATACCGTAGTCACTGGCCAACACAAGACAACAAAAATAACATCAAAATGCAAGCACCCAAAGGATTGGTAGCAGCCAATAATGGCGATATGCTGTGTGCCCTTGCATGTAAAGGACTTGGACTTGCACGTTTGGCTGATTACCATATCGACGATCAGTTAACCAATGGTCAACTAATCACTGTACTTGAAGATTACCAGCTTGAACGTGAGCCTATTTACGCAGTGTTTATGAGTAAACGAAATCTGAGTACTCGTGTTCGGGTATTTCTCGATTTCATCACTGAGCGTCTTGTTGATTAGCATGCCAACTTTAAGAATCTTTTCGTAAAATTCAACGGATTAGATTTAAGAAAATCGTCTATGCCGCAAGTGCACAGATACTGTTATCTGGCAGTCGTTGCAGAATTTATTTCAAAACGCGAAACTATACTTGTACCGACAATATTGGCTATTTCATGAAACAAAGTTTAGCTTCAAACCAACGCAGAGACGCGCTCGCAGACCTTTTAGTCATCGATTTTACTATCGTTATGTCAGGCCCCATGTGCACACGCATGATGGCGGATGCTGGTGCCGATGTTGTCAAAATCGAACCCCCAGAAGGCGACGTCGTACGACAACGCCCTCCCATGAGAGGAGGAATCAGCTCCTACTATGCATCTATGAACTGCGGAAAA
>Ga0214919_10012688_pt1 | contig 10321 bp, 9 predicted proteins | sample LL1503_MetaG_FD_177994 | JGI IMG/M metagenome (GOLD analysis project Ga0214919, IMG submission 177994) | Freshwater microbial communities from Lake Lanier, Atlanta, Georgia, United States - LL-1503 | ecosystem: Environmental > Aquatic > Freshwater > Lake | place: USA: Georgia | collected 2015-03-15 | reverse complement strand
CATTACCCCATTCCGCCGCATCACCAACAAGCCTACGCCAAGGAACTAGGGCATCTTAATTTACCACTAACGGAGCAGATGCACCGAGAGGTTGTTTCTCTACCCATCAGCCCGGTTATGACTTCTGAACAGGTTAGTTATGTTATCCAGAAAATTAATAATATTTAATGAGTGAATTGAATAATATTATCACTAATCCTAAGGTCACCGTTGTTTTATTAGCCTATAACCAAAATAAGTTTATCACTGAAGCAGTTAAGGCGCTCTTTGCTCAAACTTATCAGCCCTTGGAGTTAATTTTATCGGATGACTGTTCAGCGGACGAAACTTTTGAAACAATTAATAAGTTGGTAGATTTATATAGTGGCCCACATCAAATTAAAATTAATCGTAACATTGTTAATTGTGGTACGGTTCCAGCTCATTTGAACAATATTTCTCATCTCGTTTCAGGTGAGTGGGTCGTCCTCGCTGCCGGCGATGATATTTCCGAGCCGCAACGTGTGCAGAGTTTAATCAATACTGCTCTTATGAAAAACGGGTGCACTTTAGCCTATAGTGCAAGATCGGTCATAGATGAGCATAGTAAGATTTTGATTAATAAAGTAGATGTTAAGAGGAGAGACAAATTGGACGCACCGACACTCACTCTTGGCGGAACAAATATACTAGGTGCGGTACTTGCATTCCACAGAAGTGCTTGGATTTATTTTGGCAATATGCCCCCCCATATAAGATCCGAAGATAAGATACTCGCCTTTCGTAGCCTTTTGCTTGGTTCGAGTGTATATGTCGATGAACCCCTGGTGCGTTATCGTCGTCACTCCATGAACATGACGGAAAGTGAAAAACATAAAACTAAAACAAGTTTATCATTAAAGAATTACATGGCCTCGCAAGTAGCTAAATATCAAGAGCAACTAGCTTACTTTTTAGCTTTCGAAGTGGATCTTAAATTTTTTCTAGAGAGACAGGTTTCACCTAAAGCTAGTAAAATACAACTCCTCCAGGAGTTACAATGGGCTATTGTTTCTCGTAAAAACTATATTAAATATCTAAAAGCTTCTTCGTCCGAAAAAATTAAAAATTTTCTAAAAATTAGGAGCTTTTTTCCAATTTTAAAAGTAGAGAAAAATAGAACCATTATTATATTTAGTGCTATTCCGCTTCTAGGAAAAATAGTTAACGGAAGTATTTTCATAATAGAGAAAACAATGATTGTCATACGTCAAACACTAACGAAGATTCTTCAAAAGAATTAACACCCATTTTACCCACAAATACATTATGAATCCTCCTCTCGTTATCGCTGAAATAGGTTGCAACCATAGGGGCAGTTTAGAGACCGCCTTCGAATTAATAAAAATTGCATCTATCTATTGTGATGTTGATGCTGTTAAGTTTCAAAAAAGAAATCCACGCGAATTACTTTCGCCTGAGCAGTATAGCGCACCTCACCCTAACCCTGCTAACGCGTACGGAAAAACCTACGGCGAGCATAGAGAGAATCTAGAGTTTAGTCTCGATCAACATCGTCAGCTAAAGGCCTATTGTGAAGAAATGGATGTTATTTATAGTACCAGCGTTTGGGACTTAACATCGGCAAAAGAAATTGCATCTTTAAAGCCCCAGTTCATTAAAATACCTAGTGCCTGTAACCTTAACTTTGAGATGCTTGGTTGGTTAGCTGATAATTATGATGGTGATTTGCATATTTCTTTTGGTATGACTACTCATGAAGAAGAGGAAAAAGTTGTCCGCTTTTTTGAGCAAAAACGTAAGGCAAAAAATCTTGTTATCTATAGTTGTACTTCGGGTTACCCAGTATCTTTTGAGGATATTTGCCTTCTCGAAATTACTCGCCTTAAAAATACTTTTGATTCCCGCGTTAAGGAAATCGCATTTTCTGGCCATCATCTAGGAATCGCTGCTGATATCGCAGCTATGACGCTTGGAGCGCGATGGATTGAAAGACATTATACCTTGGATCGTACTTGGAAAGGCACTGATCATGCAGCATCTCTCGAGCCTGACGGGTTACGTCGACTTGTTAGAGACGCCCGAAATGTAGCTCACGCACTTAATGCTAAAAAAACAGAAATGTTAGAATGTGAATTGGTCCAAAGAGCTAAACTTAAGAGAACCTATTAGTTGCAGAATCTTTATTTTTTCTAGCTGTTAGATAGTCTATTCTGCGACTATTATTTTAGTTACCAATACACCTAAATATTTTTTGCTTAAAAATCATGGTTTATTCTGATGAAATATTAGCCATTGTACCTGCTCGGAGTGGTTCAAAGTCAGTGCCTCACAAAAATATTAAGATGTTTGCGGGAAAGCCTTTAATGGCTCACTCAATCAATCAAGCACTTGAATCTGGTATTGTATCTAGGGTGTTGTTAAGCACCGATAGCGAAGAGTATGCGAGAATTGGTAGGGAGTTTGGTGCCTATGTTCCATTTTTACGTCCAGCCAGTATTTCAGGTGATAATTCAACGGATTTAGAATGTTTTATTCATGCATTAGAATGGCTTTTGAAAAATGAAGGAAAAGTTCCTAAATTACTTATTCATCTTAGGCCAACTTGTCCCAATCGAAAGCCCAGTGATATAGTTAAAGCAGTCCGACTGTTAGAAAACAATCCTCAGTGGGAGTCTATAAGATCAGTTGTTCCATCACCTGATACACCGTTTAAGATGTGGTATCGCTGCGATGACGGTGAATTAAAGCCCGTCGTTGAGTCTAGTATTAAAGAGGCACATAGCAGTCCAAGGCAATTTCTGCCGCCTACTTATTTACCTAATGGTAATGTTGATGTCATCCGTACTCGAACAATTCTCGAAAAGGGATTAATTGCCGGTAGTTGTGTTGGATCTATGTTAATGAGTGAACTCCATGATATCGATACTCACGAGCAGTTCGCAGAAGCTGAACAGTCATTTATTTGGGCTAATGGGATTCCTTCCAACAAAACATTTGTTTTTGATATCGATGGGGTCATTGCATCTATAGTTCCCACTATTGACTATGCATTAGCTGGTCCGATTACAGAAAATATCAGCCGCGTAAATAGACTTTATGATGCAGGCAATAAAATTATTTTATTCACCGCACGCGGGACGGTCACAGGAATAAATTGGTCAGATATAACAAAAAAGCAGATGGCCGAATGGGGCGTTAAATATCATCAATTGCTATTTGGTAAACCCGCATCCGATTATTATATCGATGATAAAATGATTAGTTTAGATACATTGGCTCAATTAGATAAAGTTATTTAGAGAAAGTTTTTATGCTGACGATTGGTATACTTATTAATCACTACGACGCCCGTAATGACATCCGGGACTTAGTGGCAGAAATTGCCCGAAGTCATCGGGTGGTATTGTTGTCTAAAGAAAAAACTTTAGCACATCCATTACCTGCTGGGGTCGAACTTCGTCCACTGGTCTCGGTTCAAATTAATAAAAGAAATTTTTGGACAAAGGTGTTTAGCTGGTTTGGTAGGTTACCAAAATCCAGAGAGAATTACTACATTAACGAGCTCTTTAAGTTGGGTCGACTCAGTCCGTTTCGACAAGCCTTTGGAAAGTTTAAACTAAAACTCCAAATGTGGATGCCGAGGTTTATCAGTATCAATCAGCTTCTACCGATACTCGCTCCGTGTGATTCAACCAATATCTCAGACATCGATAGCTTTTTATTAATTACTGAATTCGCTGATGTTCCGATGCTGGCGCGAATTTGTGATTCAGGTAAACCTGCCTGGGCCTATCTTTATAGTTGGGATCACCCTTGTAAGCATACCGTTCTTACGGACCGACTTACCGGCTATCTCGTCTGGAATAAAAAATTAGCCCAAGACATGGAAGAACTCCAAGGAGTTTCCCTCGATAAGTGTAAAATTATTGGAGCGACTCAACTTTGCCCCATTGTTGATTACTTGGCATCTACTTCAACGTTGCCACGCCAAGGCCGTATTGAAGGTCGCCCTTATTTTTATTTTGGATGTGGCACGGGATATGCGCCAATTTCCCGACGAGAAATTAAACTAGTTGCGGACCTCGCGGATCTCTTGAGTAAAGAATTTCCAGAGCACCTCTTGTTAGTTCGGCCTTATCCGATGTTTAGTGACGATTCAGTACTCGCGGAAATTAAATCGAAACCGAATGTGCGCATTGATGACGAATTTAGATCATTTCAGGTGGGTCGCTCTCTGCGCTCAGTCGATATCTATAAGCGCCTAGATTTACAGCGAGGCTCGGCTTGCTTTATTCACGTTGGGACAACCATGGGATATGAAGCCGCTTTTTTAGGCTGCCCAGTAGTCTTCATTAATCTTATTTCTGATTTAAATAACGGGGGAGCAGTCGATACGGAAAGCTTGGCAACATTTGCCCGTCAATACCACGTGCAGAAGTACCTTGTGGGTAATTATCCATCCTCCGCTAATAATTTACCTGAAGCGGTAGCGGCATTAAAAACAGCCGTTAGTTTTCCCGATAAAATGATTCCTTATAATGATTATGTTTCTTCGGATACACCGTTACTAGCGATGCCCGAGTTAACTAAAAATATCTTAAGTCAGTTAGGCCAAAAATAGTTTCTATAATATGAGTCGTATTTTTTACGTTATTTTTCGTTTCCATGCCTATATTTTAAGGCGATGGGTTAGTTGTATTCCATTTCATTTTATCCGTCTTCAAGTCTATCGTTTATCTGGACTTAAGTTTGGCAAAAAATGCTCTATTTTAATGGGCTGCGAATTGCGTTACCCTCACAAGATTATTTTAGGCGACCATTGTGTAATTAATCGCGATGTCTTGCTCGATGGAAGGGGTGGGCTATTAACCTTGGGTAATAACGTCGATGTAGCCCAAGAGGTGGTAATTTGGACACTGGGCCACGATATACATGATGACCATCATCGCGATCAAGGATCACCCGTAACCATTGAAGATTATGCATGGATTGGCCATCGAGCGATTATTATGCCAGGAGTCACAATCGGTCGCGGCGCCGTCGTAGCCGCTGGGGCGGTTGTTACTAAGAATGTTCCTGCCATGTCGATTGTTGCAGGTGTTCCAGCTCAAGTCATTGGTCAAAGACGAAGCGCATTGAGTTACACTAAGTTTCACCGTCCGTGTTTTGAATAAAACCAATGAAGAATACTGAATCAGTTTTTAGAAAATCAGAATTTAATCTCTGGGCGCAACGTGCCACGCTTGATTCGGGTGAGCGATATATGATTTCTCGGTATCTTAATCCGCAAAAGTCTACTCTGGAAGCAGGTGCGGGCGGCGGACGTATTTTACTAGCGATGCAATCTATGGGTTTTAGCCAATTAAATGGATTCGATTTTTTACCAGAGTTTATCGAAGTGGCTCGCCAGCGCGATCAAACCAGAAAAATAAATTACCAAGTGCAAGACGGACGAAATTTAAATTATGCCAACAACAGCTTCGACCAATTAATTTATCTTCAACAGTTGGTGTCTTTAATCAGCGACAAAACGGATCGCGAGAAAATGGTTACGGAGGCCTACCGGGTTTTAAAACCTGGTGGATTAATCATAGTGAATGTACTTTGTATGCGAAGTCGTCGGGGCCTATATGGCCTAATGCTTTTCTGGCTGAAATGCTTGCGTGTTATTTTAAATAAAAAATTAAGTATACAGAACCAGCCCTGGCTAAGACTTAAGGGTAAGCCAAATTTCAAAGCCTTATTCGATTTGGGTCCTTATATTTACTGGTTCAGCGAAAATGAAGCTGTTGAATTATTTAAGTCGGCTGGATTTGTCATCGAAGCTATGGGATCCGATGCTCAAATTAAAAACCAAGGTTTATTTTCAACTCTAAGTGTTCCCGCCAATGAGCCATTTTCTGGCAGCCTCTATTTAGTTTGTCGCAAGCCTCTTTGATATAACAGCTAAATTAAAAAACTAAATTTCATAACCTTCAGTTTTAGTAAATGACCACAAAATATAAAATTGGATTATTTCCATTTGGGGGAAAGGAAAATCCATACACTAAAATGGTGGCGGATGCCGTTGAGCAGGGTGGAAATTCGCCTTTACCACTTCAGGACACTAAATTTTTCCCTATTCGCCGAGCCTGCCAATCAGGGGTGGATTTAATCCATCTGTTTTGGCCAAGTAATTTCTATCATTCGTCAACATGGTTCGGCACGCTGATTAAGAGAATCATGTTTGCCGATGGCTTAAACTGCCTTAGCCGCATTCCCTTAATTTATTCGGCAGATAATTTGTATCCACACGACGCCGCCTCGCCCGATTTTGAAAAAAGCCAAATCCAGAAAATCGTAAACCAAGCCGACGGAATCATTGTCGCTAGTAAAGCTGCTCAAGAAATTTTCTCTAAATCTTACCAAATTCCTGAAGCAACGAAGTTTTTTATTGTTCCGCACTGTAACTATATCGGAAAATATAAAGATACTATGAGTCGCAGTCAGGCTCGAGCCACGCTCGGCATTGGCCCACAGGAAAAAGTGATGCTTTCGTTGGGGCGCATTAATAAGTACAAAAACTTGGGTTTATTGAGCAAAGCCTTCTTTGCGGCCGATGTTAAAGATGCCCACTTACTCATCGCTGGATCCTGTAGTCAGCCTGACATAATCGAGGAAATAAATAGTAATAATAAACCTCAGTCAGCACGGGCTAAAATGACCATACATGCTCGGTTTATCCCCGATGACGAAATTCAGGTTTACATGAGGGCCGCTGATTGCGTGGTTTTAAGTTACGACGATATTCCCATGAACCCAGGTTCCGTTATCTTGGCGATGAGTTTTGGCCTACCGGTTTGCTGTGTGAATACAGGGTCAGTCGCTGAAATTCTTGGACCTCGTTGCCTGTTCCCATATCAGCCTAAGGATTTAGATTCCATGGTAATGGCGATTCGTACGGCGCTTGAATGTGAAGATTTACCCGAGAGGGGTCGTGAGGCTTATGATTTAGCCATTAAAAATCACTCGCCTGCGGTGGTCGCATCTCGTCTCCAGCAGGCCTATGCTGAGGTTATCAAATGAAGAGAAAAGTAATATTCATTACAACCGCTTGGGGAAAGGGTGGGACGGGTCCGGAAATCTATGCCCGCTATTTATGGGAGGCCTTCCGCGATGATCCGGAGATTGAATTTCATTTAGTCGCTACGGGCTCTGGTTCAGATCATCCCCGACTACATTTAATTCCTGCTCCCAAAGACTCATTAGCTCTCTATAAAGCAGTGGCGGAAGCGGGTTTAAATTTAGCTAAAACTCTTGGACCTTCCGGAATTTTACACGTTAACAGTAGTAACCTCCATTCCTACTTACTTCATTCACCGTGGCCAGTATGGGGGCAGATTAACGACTACGAAAACACCACAGTTTTTTCTCAGGCATTCAAAATAATTAAAACTTATGGAGTGCGACGCTGGGTCGCGTTGCTCCGTCGATGGTGGCTGGAGCGTCAATTTGTAAATGAGCAGGCGTTGACCTTGTGTAATTCTCAATTCACTCAGCAGAATATTTCAGCAGCCTATAAACCGAAACATCCTGAGCGTCTTAAAGTTTTATACAAAGCGGTAGATACCTCTCAATTTGAACGTCCCGCAGTCTTACCAGCCAATCCACATGGTATTATAGATAGTCGTCCGGTGTTATTATATGTGGGGTCTGATTTTCGTCGGAAGGGCTTAGACGATTTAATCAAAGCCTTACCTTTAATTAAAACTCCGCTCCATTTATCAATTGCCGGCGTCACCGAACAACAATTCGTTAAGGAGTTTCCTGGATTAGCCCCTACATTAAACAACACGGCTCACACCATTCAATTTCACGGACAAACCCCGCGTGAAATAACGAAAGCACTTTTCTGGCATGCGAATTTATTTTGCTTACCCTCTCGATCGGAGGCGCTCGGGGTCGCAATTTTAGAAGCCTTAGCTGCGGGCTTACCCTGTGTGGCCACCAGCGTTGGCGGCATTCCTGAAATTGCTCAGCCACTTGGTGGATGTATTTTGGTTCCAGCTGATAATCCACCGAAATTAGCCTCTGCAATTAATCAAGCGATTACACATCCGCCAGCAGTTTCAAAATCAATCTTGAGCACCTCGCCTTTCTCCGTTTTGGCCATGACCCAGTCTTTACGTAGTTTATATTTAAAATGAATGAGCCTAGTTTAGCACCTCGGTATTTTTACACTTTCACCATTGGATATGCGTCGAGTTTAATCCTCGATCCATCGGGCAACCTCTTGCCCTATTTAAGTATGGGCATGATTCTTTATGGGTTAGCTTGTGGGCTTAAAAGTGCCGATGGAGGACAATTTTCATCAATTATTGTAATTATTGTATGTATATTTCCAATCGCTGCACTCAATTGCTTAGTTTCTACCAATCCGACCGATAGCGTTTTGAAATGGATTCTCTGGTTAGCTGTTTTAATGGGAATGTCTTTAATGGCCTTACGTTGTGGGGCAAAATTAGATGCGCAGTTGGCTAAAAATATCGCCCCTGCATTCTTTATTATATGGGCGATTTTAGCCTTAAGAGGAAATGCCACTGCTGATAACGCCAAAGAAAAGGCAACGGCGCTTCACCTCTCGGCGTTTTACGCAAATCTAGTTATTGCTTCAGGTATGTTCATTCCGAAGAAATCTTTGAGGATTTTAGTGGTTTCGATTGCTGCGGTGGGTGCGGTGACTTCAGGGTCTCGGGCCGCCTTTTTGTTTTTACCTTTAGTCTTCGCTCCTGGCTTAATCTATTATTACCGAATTAGAATCTCATCTTTAGCCCTGCTCGCCCTCGTAGTCGGTGCTTTGGCTTTTATTATGGATAATGAAGCCTTGCAGGCCATGACCTTCGGTCGCAAAGGCGAGGAAGTTACCAATATGAATGCATTGGAGTTGGCGCAAAAGTCAGCAGGAGGCCGCGAGGCATTGCGTGATATTGGGATAGACTATATTAAGAAGCAGCCTTGGGGGTATGGTTACGGACAGAGTATTGATATCGTTCTAGAGGGTAAGAGTATGGGAAATAATCTGCACAATGGTTATCTCAATGTAGCCAGCCAAATGGGCCTTCATGTGATTCTGTTTTATTTAGGCTTCTTTATTTGGCTAATCTTCAAATTACTCAGCGACCAAAGGGTATCCAGACTCTCACGATTTTTTACACTAAGCATAATAACGTGTGTTTCCTTACGCGCGGTCAGTGAAAGTTTTAGTCTGTTCGACTTAGGGCACCCCGCTTCGTTTCTATGTATTTTTCTAATCTCTGTTTTTATTATTCGCACAAACAACCCTCGCAAACAATTTACATAATATGCGGCCCGCGTTACTTTATATTTCCGTTAACGATGGTACGGACACGAGGATTTTTAAAGAAATTAAAAGTCTGAGTAGGAATTTTGATATTACCTTTATAGGTGTCATCACCCCCACCTCGACACCGTCCATGTTGCCCGAGGGTTGTCGTGCTTTTTTAATCCACGGACTTCGTCGATCTCCCCTGACTATTGCTAAAATATTTTTCCGCTTAGCCTATTTAAGACCCTGGAGCTTTAAGTCTATCCACGTTATTAACGAGAACCTTGCTCTCATTTTATACCCACTTTTATTGTTAAGCCGACACTGGGTACTCGATGTATTTGACTCATTCTTCTTAAAATCAGCCTCGCGATTAACTAGTTTCTTTAAAGCTCTTCTTCAGCGCATGATTTATAGTTCAGCGGACGTTATTTTAGTTACCGACGATGCCCGACTCAATTTATTGCCCGCCTGGTCTCGGACGAAGGCGAGGGTTTTACCAAATTATCCTCTTACTGATAAACATGCCATTACCGTCAAAGCCGAGCCTGCGGGTCCTTTAAAGATTTTCTTTTCTGGATCTATTGGGGTAGATCGTGGTCTTCCATTTTTACTCAATTTAATAAAACAGGACTCCCAACTACAGGTCCACGTTGCCGGTTGGCTATATGATCAAGCAGGGAAAGAGTTATGTAAGCACCCCCAAGTGACTTATCACGGAATTGTACATCAATCCGCCGCTGCCCAAATCGCCAAGCAATGTGATTATATTCTCTGCCTCTATGAGCCTAATATTGTTAATAATATCTATGCTTCCCCCAATAAAATTTACGATGGAATCCAGGCCGGCGTTCCTGTGATTATTAACCAAGAAGTTCTAGTTTCCACTTTTGTGCGCACGGAACGTCTAGGTTATGTACTGGAATCTTATAATCCTCCCGATGTGGCGATTATACTCGAAGAGTTAAAAGCGCAACGCGGTCAATACGGACATATTTTAAAACTCCACGGAAA
>Ga0214919_10012687_pt1 | contig 10322 bp, 8 predicted proteins | sample LL1503_MetaG_FD_177994 | JGI IMG/M metagenome (GOLD analysis project Ga0214919, IMG submission 177994) | Freshwater microbial communities from Lake Lanier, Atlanta, Georgia, United States - LL-1503 | ecosystem: Environmental > Aquatic > Freshwater > Lake | place: USA: Georgia | collected 2015-03-15 | reverse complement strand
GGCCACGAAATAGGCGCGGTTCCCCCCTCTTTTCCAGGCACTGCCGTAACCGCCGGTGCGGAAAAATGGCGCCATTCGGATTCGCACACGAATTTCATTTCAGGTTTTCCGCGTGCCAGCCGTAGATCAGGTGAGCAGCCCGCGCAGGAAGGGCTTTGTCATTTGCCAACTGGAGGCAGAACCTTGAACACCACTGACCGGACGCCGTCCTGCCAGCTCTACACCATCGCACTGGGCCTCGCGGGCGGCATTGCCGTGCTCGCGTTCGGCGGGCTGGGCTGGATCACCGCGGGCGCAACCGCTGCGCTCGGCGCCGCAGGATTCGTGGTCGGGCGCCACATCGCTGCGCAGTGCCAGGCCGAACTCGCCCTCGCTCGCGGCAATGCCCTCGCCGCCGGACAGGAGGCTTCCACGCACGCCGTAGGCCAGTACGTGGCCGCGCAGCAACGCTTCGGCGAGCAGGTGGCGCCGGTCTGGGCGCGCCACATCGAAAACTCCCGCAGCCAGATGGAAGTCGCCATCTCTTCGCTTGTCGGGCGCTTCTCCGGGATCGTACAGAAACTCGACGCGGCCGTGACCGCCTCCAGTTCGGCTACAGAATCGGTCGAGGGCGGCAGCAACGGACTGGTCGCGGTCTTCGCGCGCAGCGAAGAGGACCTGGGCTCGGTGCTCGATTCGCTCCGCTCGGCCATGGCGAGCAAGACCGCGATGCTGGACAACGTCCACAACCTGCACCAGTTCATCTCCGAACTGCAGACGATGGCGGCCGACGTGGCCAGCATCGCCGCGCAGACCAACCTCCTCGCCCTCAACGCCGCCATCGAAGCGGCCCGCGCGGGCGAGGCCGGCCGCGGCTTCGCAGTGGTGGCCGACGAGGTGCGCAAGCTTTCCACCCTCTCGGGGGAAACCGGCCGACGGATCTCCGAGAAGGTCGGCGTGATCAGCAGCGCGATCGAGTCGACCTGCGAGAACACCGAGAACTCGACCCAGGTCGAGCTCAAGTCGATGAACGCGTCGGAGGCCATCATCAAATCGGTGCTGGGTGAGTTCCGCAACGTCACTGGCTGCCTGGTGCAGTCCTCCTCGCTGCTGAAGAACGAGAGCATCGGCATCAAATCCGAGGTGGCCGAAGCCCTGGTCCAGTTGCAGTTCCAGGATCGCGTCAGCCAGATCATGAACCATGTGAAATGCAACATCGAACGCATGCCCGGGGTCTTCGCGGAGAACCACCAGGCCTTTGAGCAGACCGGGTCCCTTGTCCCGCTGGAAGCGGGCCCGCTGCTGGCGGCACTCGAGAAGACCTACGCAATCAAGGAAGAGCGCGTCGCCCACGGTTTGCCGGTAACGAAGGCGGCGGCACACACCAGGCAGGAAGCAGAGATCACTCTTTTCTAGAGGCCAGCATGTTGTCGCGCGCCGCAAAGTAGCTGCGTGCGTGCGCAACGACCTGTCCGTCGGTCGGGTGGTCCGCACTCTCGACGCCGAGCACGCGCGGCACCATCGCGGCATGGTGCTTGTGGATATGCTTGACCAGTTCGAGCTTGGCACTGCCCGGACCGACGATGAGGATCTCCTGGGCGCCGCCGAGCAGCTTCACCACGGCATCGAAGTAAGCGACATCCTCGCCGCGGTGGCCTGACCCGGTCGCGCCCCGCTTGTGGTGCAGGTGCGGGTGCTTGTCCGAGGCACGCGCGGTGAATTTCTCGACCTCGTCCTTGGCAAAGTGCATCACGTGCGCTTCGGTGTGGTCGAGCCATACGACTGCGTGGAAATGGGGCATGGGACCTCCTTTGAAAGCCGGAAAGGGTGCGGTCAGGCCGCTGCATGACCCATTGTCGGCCCTGCGTTGCAAGGCACCTTGACCTGTATCAACGCATCCTGCCGGTGTAAGGAATCGTCAAGGGATTCGGGGACTTAGAAGCTCAAGTTTCCAGCACCCATGCCGTAAACATGGTTATACCCAGAACCGAGGCGTGCCATGCAACTCTCAGACCTACACCTCCTGGTGGCCGAAGACCACGACCTCCAGCGCCGGGCGATGGTGCTCCTGCTGAACAAGATGGGCATCCATCATGTCCGCGAAGCATGCGACGGCCGTACTGCACTGGCCGCCTTCGAGGACGAAGACGAAACGCTCGACCTCGTGATCTGCGACCTCGACATGCCTGAAATGGATGGCATGGAACTCATCCGCCGCATCGGTGCGAGCGGCAGGTCGCCCTCGATGATCGTGGCGAGCGCCCTCGCGCCGGACCTCTTGCATTCTGTGGAGCAAATGACGCGCGCCCAGGGCATCCGGTTGCTGGGCTCGATCGAGAAGCCCGCAACACCGGAGAAGCTCCAGCCGATGCTGGACTGCGCCTGCGCCGCCTCGCCGAGTGCCGGGGCGCGTGGCGGGCTGAAATTCTCCATTGGCGAAATCCGCGCCGGCCTCGAAGGCGGGGAGTTCGAAGCCTTCATGCAACCCAAGGTCCACATCCAGACCGGCAAGGTAGCCGGCGCTGAGGCGCTCGCGCGCTGGCGGCACCCGAAGCACGGCCTGCTCTTCCCCTCGGCCTTCATCGGCCCCATCGAGGCGGAAGGCGAAATCGATGCCCTCACCTGGGCGATGCTGCGTTCCGCCTCGGCGGCATGCCGGGCGTGGCGCAAATCGGGCCTTGCGGCGACGGTGTCCGTGAACCTGTCGCCTTCCACCATCGGCAGCCCCGCCTCCTGTGAACGGATCCTGCAAATCGTGCGCGATGCCGATCTCGAGCCCGGCGCCGTCGTGCTGGAAATCACCGAGACGCTGGCCATGACCAACGTGGCCACCTCGCTCGAGAACCTCATCCGGCTGCGGATGCGCGGCTTCGGACTTGCTATCGACGATTTCGGGACCGGCCATTCGTCGCTGCAGCAACTGTCGCGGATCCCGTTCACGGAACTGAAGATCGACCGCTCCTTCGTCAACGGCGCATCCGCGCAGCCGCGGCTGCGCGCGATCCTCGAAACCGGCATCGGCGTGGCTGCGCGGCTGGGTATCGAGTCGGTCGCCGAGGGCATGGAAACACAAGAAGACTGGGACCTGCTCGCGCAACTGCATTGCAACATCGCGCAAGGCTACTTTGTCGCCAAGCCGATGGAAGCGAAAGCCTTCCCGGACTGGGCCGCCGGCTGGAAGACCCCCGCCTAGGGTGCGGGCTTGAGCGGGCGGTGGCGCGCGTTACGCCCCGCCGGGATCGGTGGCTTCAAGGACCGCGAACAGTTCGCCAAGAAGCTGCTCGAACCCGGGCATGCCTGCCTGGGCACCGGCCCAGTCGCCATTGCGCGTGGCAGTTTCCACCGAACTCGCGGCATCGGCGGCAGGCAGGGCACCGATCATTCGTGCAGACCCGTTGATGCGATGCGCTGCCCTTGCGAGGCCTGCGGCATCGCGCCCTGTGAGCGCTGCGCGCGCGGCTTCGAGGTCGATCCTGCCGAGCTTGACGAAATCGACATAGATTTCGCGTGCGATCGCGGGATCTCCGCCGGTAAAGGCATCGAGGGCCCGCGGATCGTAGGCTGGTGCGGAATCGGTTGTGGGCGACGTGTCCATGTTCCAAAGGGAATCAAGCTTCCCCTGCCCGGCATCAGGCGGCAAGCCGGTTACGCGGCCCGGCGTTGGAAGCGGCCAGCGCACGATCGATCGCACCGTACAAATCGACCGCGGTGGCCGGTTTGGCGAGGAAATCGTCCATCCCCGCATCGATGCACCGCTGCCGGTCGCCCTGCAACGCATTTGCGGTCATCGCGATCACGGGAATCGCCGGATTGCGTACGTTGCCGTAGCCCGCGCGCAGCTTGCGTGTCGCTTCGAATCCGTCCATCACCGGCATGTGCACGTCCATCAGAACCACGTCGTAGTCGGCGCCTGCAAGCGCGTCGAGTCCGAGCTGCCCGTTCTCGGCGATCGCCACCGTGCAGCCATGCCGCTCGAGCATCAGCCGGGCGAGCTTCTGGTTGATCGGGTGGTCCTCCACCAGGAGAACGCGCGCCTTGCACTCCGCGCGCGCCTCCTCGATGTCGTGGCTGGTGATCATGGCAGGCTCGGCACCGGGCGGTTGCCCACGCTGCATGGCGAGGCACTGCCGCACGTGCTCTTCCTTCCAGGGCTTGGTCAGGTACCCGTTGAACCCCGCGTCACGCATACGGGCCGCATCCCCGCGCATGCTGCTCGAACTGAGCATGATGCAGCGGACCGCCGCGATCGTAGGCTCCGCGCGGATCGCCCGGCACAGGGTCTCCCCGCCCATCCCGGGCATCACGCTATCGATGATCGCAACCTCGAACGGCCGACCTGCGGCAGCGGCGGCCCGCAGCGCCGAAAGTGCTTCGTCCCCGCCCTTGGCTTCCTGCGACACGCAGCCCCAGGCGCGCAGCAACTCGCCCAGCACGCGCCGGTTGGTCGCATTGTCATCAGTGACAAGCACACGGCAGCCGTCCAGGTCGGCATCGATGGGCAACGGCGCACGCGCCATCCCGCCCGGCTGCACCGCAAACGGAATCTCGAAGTAGAAAATCGATCCCTCTCCCTGCTCGCTCTCGGCGCCGATTGTCCCGCCCATCAGCTCGACCAATTGCTTGCAGATCGAAAGCCCGAGGCCCGTCCCGCCGAAGCGGCGGCTGAACGAAGCATCGACCTGGGTGAACGGCGTAAACAGGGTTGCAAGTGCGGCCGCGTCAATGCCGATTCCGGTGTCGCGGATCGCGAACCGGATCAGCGCCCGGCCCGGACCCTGCGCCTGCAGCCTCAACTCCACCGCAACCTCGCCCTTCTCGGTAAATTTTATTGCATTGCCCGCAAGGTTGACCAGCACCTGGCGCAGCCGGCCGGGATCGCCGCGCAGCCGGCGCGGCAGCGCAGGATCGACATGGCAGATGAACTCGAGGCCTTTCTCGTGCGCGCGGGTGGCCAGGATGTCCGTCGCCTGGCCGACAGCGTTGGCCAGGTCGAAATCGATCACCTCGATGTCCAGGCGCTTTGCTTCGATCTTCGAAAAGTCGAGAATGTCATCGATCAGTGTGAGCAAGGAGTCCGCACTCTGCTTGATGATGTCGGCGAAATCGCGCTGCCGCTCGTCGAGCTGGGTCTGCCGCAGGAGGTGCAGCATGCCGAGCACGCCGTTCATCGGCGTGCGGATTTCGTGGCTCATCGTGGCCAGGAAATTCGACTTCACCTCGCTCGCCGCCTCCGCTGCCACCTTGAGGCGCACCGTGAGCGCCATGTCCGCCTCCCGCTCGCGCATCAGGCGCAGCAGGAACAGCAACGCCACCAGCAGCGCGACTATGGAGCCAGCCGCGACCAGAACGATCAGTTGGACGGAGTGGCGCCAGCTCTCGAGGAACTGCTCCTCGGTGATCGCCACGCTGACGATAAGCGGGTAGCGATCGAGGACGCGCGACGCGACCATCCGCGAGACCTGGCGGTTTTCCGCGAAGCGGGTGTTGTCGAGCAGGACGACCCCGTGGTCCTTCTTCTCGACCCCGATGATGTTGAAGCTGGCCCCCGACCGGTTGACCTTGCCGATGGCATCGTCGGTGCGAGGCCAGCGGGTCATCAGCGTAAAGTCGCGCCGGTACAGGTTGAGCGCTGCGCCGGAGCCGAGGTTCTCGCCGATGCGGGAAAAGAAATTCGTGAACGCGTCCACGGAAATACCCACCAGCACCAATCCGATGAATTCGCCCTGCCCGCCGGTCAGGCGACGGCTCAGGTAAAACACCCACTTGCCGTTGCCCTTGTTGCGCACCGGCGCGCTGATGAAGTCGCCGGCCGTGTCCATGGAGGCCTGCAGCTTGAAGTAATCGCGATCCGCCAGGTTGATCGGCGGTGCCGGGTGCGATCGGGTGAAATTGATGACATCGCCATTGGAGGCAACCACGGTCGCCACATCGATCTGCGGCAGGCCGCTGGTCCGGTCGCGCAACATCTTGTAGACCTGCTCCGTGCCCATGGCCTTGCGCAGCGTCGCGGCGTCCGTAACGCTCTTCTGCCGGACATCCTCCGATATGGTGTCCAGCACCTGATAGGCGGAAAACATCGTCTGCGAGGTGTTCTCCGCCATGATCAGCGAAAGGTTGTCGATCTGCCTCTTCCACTGATCGATTTCCTGCTCGCGCATGACGAATACCGACAGCGTCGCGCCGACGACGATCGCGCCGATCACGAGCACTGCAAGGCTGACGACGATGGCCGCCGCCGAGCGATTCTTGACGGTCTGGCTGTTCATGCGGGGCACTCTACCGTGCCCATCCGCGGGGTCATCGCGCGGAAAGCGGGGGAATTTCCCCGCTTTCCCGGCTAGGTGGCGCCCCGGACGGCGTCGATGACACCCACGGCCGGGTCAGGCTCCACCTCGGCCCGCCAGGCCACCTGCCCGTCGGGCCGCACCAGGACCAGCCGTCGCTCATAGAGCGCTACAGCGCCGGGATGCGCGATGTCCACGACCTCCAGCGGCATACCGCACGTGGCGGCCGCGGCCACCAAGCCGGCCACGGGCGGCGGATTGCTCCCGAACCGCAGCAGCACGAACCCCTTGCCGAACAAATCGAGCGTCGAACGCCCTTCCGCGAGCCACACATGCGGCGCGCGTGACCCCGGCCGCGCCGTCTGCGTGTAAGTCGACACTTCATCGGGCGGTTGCGGCGTGCCGTCGGGCACGATCACCGGCGAACCTTCGTACATGTAGCCGAGGTGGATGCCGTTGGAAAACCACTCGCGGCGCATCATCTCGGTGTAGCCGTCACCGAAGACCTTCCTCGCCGCGTCGCCGGCCGGCCCTTCGTCGAACATCTCCGTCGGCACCGATTTCACGCGGGGCGAAAGCATCCGCTTGAGGTTGCCGGTCGCCTCCGAAACGTTGCGTATCCCCACGGGCCTGCATTCGAGTTCATAGGTCGGAAGCAGCCCCGGCCCGCCCCATCCATGCAGGCAGGCCTCGAGTTTCCACGCGAGGTTCACCGAATCCTGGATGCCGGTGTTCATGCCGAACCCGCCGGTGGGCGAGGTCAGGTGTGCGGCATCGCCCGCGATGAAGACCCGCCGATTGCCGTAGCTGTCGGCCACCAGCTGGCGGCGTACCCAGGGCAGCACCGAGAGGATCTCGAAATCGAACTCGCGCCCCATGGCCCGCACGATGGCCCGGCGCAGTTCCTCCTCGGTGAGCGTGCGCTTTTCCGCGCCGCCCACGAGGGAGAAACGCCACTGGTCGCGGCCGTTGATCGCCACGAGCGTCGCCCAGGTGCCTTCGGGCCCGATGAAGATGAAGCGGTAGCCGGGCCGCTTGTCATGGAGCTTCTCCAGCCCGTCGCAGCGGAAGATGACATTGGTCGTATAGGTGAGCGTCGGCGTCCCGGTCATGCCGATGCCGAGCCCCTGGCGCACGGTGCTCGACCCGCCGTCGCAGCCCACGAGAAACTCCGCCTCGATCGTTTCCTCGCGCCCGGAGTTCGCATCCATGACCCGTGCCGCGACCCCGTCCTTGCGCTCCTCGAACCCCTCCAGCTTCGTGTCGTAGCGCAAGGTCACGTGCGGGAACTGCCGCGCAAACCGCGCGAGCACCGGGTCGAAGAAATTCTGCGGGCAGCGCTCGCGCTTCTGCGGGCTTTCCGGCGGTGGCAGTTCCTCGGCCGGGGTGGGAAAGTGCTCGCGCCCGAGTTCCCAGCCGTTCAGGCTGGTGACCCACGCGCAGTCCTGGGGGTAGGTGCGGTCGTAGCCGCCCTGCTCCACCCAGGGCACGATGCCCCAACGGCGGCAGTACTCCATGGTGCGGATGCCCACCATGTCCATCCTGGCCTGGTAGATCGCGCCATCGCCCGCCTCGATGAGCGTGCAGGCGATGCCGCGCCAGCCGAGGTCCCCGGCGAGCGCGAGACCCACCGGCCCGCCCCCGACAATCAGCACCGAGGTGGCGGCCATGGCTATTCCGGTTCGATCCGCGCGGCGCGGACCATTTCGGCCAGCACGGCGACTTCGTCACGCACCACACCGGCCACGTCCTGAGGACTGCTGGCCACGACTTCGAGACCCTTTGAAGTCGCATGGCGCTCGGCGAAGGCCGGTGTGCGCAATACCGCGCGCACGTCCTCGCTGATCTTCGCCACGATGGCCGCCGGCGTACCCGCCGGTGCGAAAACGCCGTACCAGATGGAAACATTCAGCCAGGGGAAACCCAGTTCGGCGGTGGTCGGCAGGTCGGGAAACTGCGCGAGCCGGTCCTTGCCGGCGGCGGCCAGCGGCTTCACCTTGCCGCCCTTGATGAGTCCCATCGCCACGTTGGCGCTGCCGGTCGCGAGGTCCACCTCGCCTGCGGAAAGTGCCGTCAGCAGCGGAGCAATGCCCTTGTAGGGGATGTGCACGATCTCGAGCTTCTCGCGGTTGTTGAGCAGTTCGAACGCGAGCTGCGGCTGGCTGCCGTTGCCGTAGGAGCCGTAGTTGAGCTTGCCCGGCTCACGGCGCGCGAGCGCCACCAGCTCGCGCAGGTCCTTGACCGGCAGGGCCGCCTTGGCGAGGATCATCTGGTCGCTGCGCACCATGATCGTCACCGGCGCGAAGCTCTTGTCCGGGTCGTAGGGCAGCGACTTGAACAGGAACCGGTTGGCGGTGAGGGTCTGGTTGACCGTGGCCAGCAGCGTATACCCGTCGGCCGGGGACTTCGCCACGGCCTCGGCGCCGACGATCGAACCGATCCCCGGCTTGTTCTCGACGATCACCGGCTGCTTCCAGCGTTCGGTGAGTTCGGCGGCCACCGCACGAATGACGATGTCGACGCCGCCGCCCGGAGGGAAGGGCACGATGAATTTCACGGTGCGCGCCGGGAAAGGCTGCGCAAGCGCGGGGAGTGCCGATCCGGCGAGGACCAGTGCGGCGAAGAATACCCGGAACTTCATGGGCGCCCGCCTCTCAGAACCGGCGCGGCGAGAACGTCGCCGCCTCGACGACCGGCAGCGTCATCTCGCCGACCGACTCGATGCCGATGCGGATGCTGTCGCCCGGCACGATCGGCCCGACGCCCTCGGGCGTGCCGCTGGCGATCACGTCGCCGGGGTTCAGCGTCATGACCGAGGAGATGAGCTCGATCAGCGTCGGGATGTTGACGATCATGTCGCGCGTGTTCGCGTCCTGCTTCGATGCCCCGTTGACCCACAGCTGGTTGCGCAGCGCATGCGGGTCGGCGACCTCGTCGGCCGTGACGATCCACGGCCCCAGTGGCGTGAAGGTCTCGAAGGATTTGCGCGTCACGCGTTCCTCCTCGGCCACGCCGGGCTCGATGCGCATGGTGATGTCCATGAGGCAGCTGTAGCCGAACACGTAGTCCATGGCCTCGGCGCGCGGCACGTTGCGGGCGCGCTTGCCGATGATCACCGCCAGCTCGGACTCGTGGTCGAAGCGCCGCGTCGAGCCGCGCGGCAGTTCGATTGTGCCGCCCGCGCCGACCAGCGAAGCCGTGGCCTTCATGAAGAAGCCCTGCTGCTCGGCCGTGCGACCTTTGCTGACCGAACGTGCGCCGATCTCTCCTATGTGTTTCCTGTAGTTCGCCGGGGCCGCGATCACGTGCACCGGGCAGGGGTTGGGCGGCAGCAGCTTCATCGAAGAGAGCGCCACGGCACTCGCAGCCTTGCGCGCAGCCGCGACTTTCGGGCCCAGTTCGGCCCACTCGGCGATGAGCCGGTTCATGTACATCGGCGGCCACGCGGGGCCCGCGCCGGGAACCGCGTCCGTCACGTCGTAGAACTGGTCGCCTTCGACGACCCCGATGCGGTGTTCCGTATTGACTGCGAGTTTCATCTGGATTCCTTGGTCCGGCGGGCTGCCAGCATAGCGGAGGCGCGCGGCCGTGGTTCGCGGTTTCGGCGAGCGAAACGAGGCCCCGGGTTACACTCCCCGAAAACGCAGAAAGTGCGAGGAGACTGCGATGGACAAGACCCCCGGAGAGATCAAGCCGGAGCGCCTGCTCGAAATCGTCGCCGAAGTGGCGAAAGAGGCGCGCCCGCACGTCACCCCCAACGTGACTCTGGACAGCTCGCTCGAGCGAGAGCTTGGGCTGGACAGCCTTGCGCGCGTGGAACTCGTGCTGCGTCTCGAACAGGTGTTCGGCACCAGCCTGCCGGAGCAGGCGCTCGCCACGGGCGAAACGCCGCGCGACCTGCTGCGCTTCCTGCTTGCAGGCGCAGGCCACGCGCGGGAAGCCGCGGACCGCAGCGTCGCGAGCCTTGTCCAGTCCGAAGGCGTGCCCGCACCGACCAACGCCCAGGCGCGCACGCTGACCGAGGCGCTCGAATACCACGTGGAGCGCCAGCCCGACCGG
>Ga0214919_10012686_pt1 | contig 10323 bp, 12 predicted proteins | sample LL1503_MetaG_FD_177994 | JGI IMG/M metagenome (GOLD analysis project Ga0214919, IMG submission 177994) | Freshwater microbial communities from Lake Lanier, Atlanta, Georgia, United States - LL-1503 | ecosystem: Environmental > Aquatic > Freshwater > Lake | place: USA: Georgia | collected... | reverse complement strand
AACTTGTAGATTCCAAAAGAACCTCACCAGTAAAATTAGAAGGGTTACAAACCAAAAGTCTTGGGAACTCATCTGAACTCAAAGTAATAAACCAACGACGAGAACGATCATCTTTTGCTTTGATGTTATATTTTGGTTTGTGTGATTTTATAAGTTCATCTTCTAACAAAAGAGCTTGAGACTCATCATCAGTAGTCATGAACTCAACATCACGGATTTCATTTACCAAGAAAGTTGTTTTTTTATCTTTGTGATTTTTTTGAAAGTAAGATTTAACTCGTTTAGGTAAAAACTTTGACTTACCCACATATATGATCTGACCCTTCTCGTTTTTGAAAAGGTAACAGCCACTAGATTGAGGTATGTTTAAAAGTTTATCTGTAATCATAATACAAATATAGTAATTTTTTATGTTAACTAAAAGTTAAGACAGCTACAATACTGCTAAGATTGACTTTTAAATCGTATTTAACTAAATTTATTACTATCTATTGGTAAAAAGATTTATGATTTTTAGTTCAATCATATTATTACTAATTGTTAAAATAATTTTAAAAGACCGCAAAGATTACTTTGAGTGGCGTAATAATTATGAAATTAAATGAATATATAACCATAGTAATTCCTTGTAAGAACGAGAAGGGAATTATATTAAAAACATTGGATCTACTAAACTATCAGGTTGACATAAATAATGTTAAAGTTGTTGTATGTGACGCATCAAACGATGAAATTACAAAAACTGAACTATTGAATAGATTAGAGTATGATCACAATACCGATATGTTTGATTTATATTTAATAGATGGAGGTCTTCCTGCAATAGCAAGAAATAACGGATTCAAACTTGTAACAACACCCTATGTTTTATTTATGGATGCGGATGTATTTTTGTTAGATCCAAAAATTATCAAAAGAGCATTTCTTAGAATACACAAAAATCATTTGGATTTAGTTACAACTAAATTCAGAAGCGATAACGGTAAATACAACTACATTTACCGTTTGTTTGATTTTCTACAGTTAATATCAAAGTGGTCCACACCATTTTGTTTAGGTGGATTTATGATGATTAAATCAGAAACATTCAAAAATCTTAAAGGATTTGATGAGGAGATTAAAGTTGCTGAAGATTATCATTTTTCTAAACAAATTAAACCTAAAAAATTTGGTAGAATAAATAATGTAGTTTTTACTCCACCAAGAAGATTTGAAAAAAAGGGTATAATTTACATGGCTAAATTGTTTTTAGGGTCATTTTTTAATCACAAAAACAAAGAATATTTTACAAAAGATCAAAACTATTGGTAATGAAAAAATGGAAAACCGTAATAATGAGTGACCTTCACTTAGGGTCTCGTCAATCACAAACAGACAAGATATTAAAGTTCTTAGAAGAAAATGAAATGGAAACTTTAATATTAAACGGAGACATTATTGATGGATGGGCCATAAGAAGTAATGGTAAATGGACAAATGATTGTACAAGAATAATTAGAAAGATAATAAAACTATCCGAAGGTAAAACAAAAGTAATTTACATAAGGGGAAATCACGATGACTTCTTAAAAGACTTTATCCCATTTCAATTAAATAATATTGAAATTCTTAGAATGTATAACCATATTGGAGTTGATGGAAGAAGTTATTATTGTTTTCACGGGGATGTATTAGACTTTATTATTATGAAAGTAAGATGGTTGGCAGTTGTCGGAGGATGGTCTTATGATTTTGTTATTAAACTAAACACAATTTATAATAGGATCAGAAAAATATTTAATTTGAAATATCATTCATTAGCAAATGACATTAAACAATCTGTTAAAGGCGCAATCAATTTTGTTTCTGATTTTGAAATGGGAGCAAAAGGGCTAACACAAGAGAAGGGATATGATGTTGCAGTTTGTGGTCACATTCATCAACCAAAACTTGAAATTGATTATATGAACTCTGGAGACTTTTGTGAAAATTCAACATGTCTTGTTGAAGATAAAAAAGGAAATTGGAAAATATTAGAAATTTAATTTTCATTTGTAAAACCTATTTTCTTTATGGGTTTAAATTCCTATCATTAAAATAAAAATCATATGAAAAATTTAATCCTTTCTTTATTCGTGAGTTTATTTACACTCATGAGTTTTTCACAAACACCTATTGATGTTTATGTTATTAACCCTAACGGATGTCCTTATAGTATTACAAGTACATGGACAAGTCCTTTTGGTGGTGGTAACTCAACTATAATCTCAGTAGATAGTTTAATAAATCAAGAGGTATGGCATTTGGAAGTTGCAGATTCTAGCAATCAAACAATTATAACGGTATGTACAGTTCCGGCACCACCTTGTAATTGCCCTATTGAATGTATGGGACCAACATCAATTTTTCCAAACATGGCAATCACATTAATACTTTGTAATACTATAAATGTTGATGAATTGGAAGTTCTAACAATAGAAAATCCCTTAGTTGGTGTTGTAGTGTTCCCACTTTCTGAACCAACTAATTTTTATTTAATTAATTCAGAAGGAAAAATTATTAATTGGTCAAAAAACACCACTTTAGTTTCTTTTAATTCGGAAGACTTACCTTCAGGTTTTTACCATTTAATTTTGGAAACTCAAACAACTAAAACAATATATAAACTATTAAAATAAAAAAAAATGAAACAACTTGTAATTGACCAAACCCATTCTGATTTGGGATTTAAAATCAGACACCTTATGGTTTCTAACATAAAAGGAACTTTAAAAAATTATTCTGGTGGAATGAACTACACTATGGAAGATATGGGAGATGCCCAAATTCGTTTTGAGGCCGAGGTCAACTCAATCTCAACGGGAAATAGTGACAGAGACACACACCTTAATGCGGAAGACTTCTTTAATACTGAAAGATTTCCAAGAATGTATTTTGAATCAACCTATTTAAATCTTACTGATGGTAAAATGAAAGGTGAAATGACAATCAAAGATACAACTAAAATTATTGATTTGGTTGTTGATTATAATGGAAAATCAGTTGATCCTTGGGGTAATACAAAACACGGATTTGAAATTACAGGAGTTATTAATAGATCTGATTTTGATCTTACTTGGAATGCAACACTTGAGACAGGTGGTGTGTTGTTGGGTGATGAGGTTAAACTAAACTTGGATGTTCAGATGATGGAATTAGTTGGTGAAATAGAACCACAAACTGAAATTGCTGAATAATATAATTTTAGTAAAACATTAAAATATAGAATCCCCACTTAAACATGGGGATTTTTTTGTTAATAAAGTATTTATATAAGATGAAAAATTTGATTAGACAAATTATTGAGGAAGAGAACAAAAGAATCCTTAACGAAAGTGGCATTAGAGACATTGGATCACTCGCTAAAAGATACCAAATGGCAAAAATATATTTTCATCAAGATTTGGATGGAGTTACCACGGCATTAGCGATGAAGAATTATCTTGAACAACATGGGATTAAAGTTGTTGATGCTGAAATTATACAATATGGGTCTAAGGAGTTTGCAATTAAAAAAGTAGAAGGCGAAGGCGAAATAATGCCGGTGTTAGTGGATTTTGCTCATGGTAAACCAATGTTTATTATACATACAGATCATCATGACAGTCAAGCCGGAGTGGAACGAGGAACCGCAACAAACTTCAAATCATCTAGATCAAATGTGGAGACAATATCACAATCTATTTCACCTAAAGACATTTTTACACAAGATGATGTTGAAACAATTTCAATGATTGATTCCGCAGATTATGCAAAATACGATATTACACCAGAACAAGTTGTACAATACCTATTCAAAGTAGATAGAACCAAAGGGGTTAAAGAAAATAAAAAAATGATGGGATTGGTAGCAAATAAACTTTTGTTAGCATTTAAAAACAAACCAAACTTTTTAAGAAACCTTGTGATGAATTCTAAACCATCACTCCAAAGTATTCTTTTAAACATTAAAGATCAAATGGAAAAAGAAGGTTATGCACCAATCGAACAACTACAACAAAACCAAGAAAAGTATATTCAATCAAGAAAAGAAAAAGGTGTTACATATGAAGATGGTATCATTTCACAATATGGTTTAGGATCAATGAAACCAGGAAGTTATGATAGATATACACCATTCATCAACCATCCTGATGCTGAGTTTTTGGTGACAGGATTACCAATGGGAATGGTACAAGCATCTTGTAATCCATACAAAAAAGAAAGAGCATTGAAAGGTGTTGATCTTGGTGAAATTAAAAATGAGGTTTTAGAAAAATTTAGACCTGAGTTAGAAAAACAAAGAGTTACATTCTCAACTCTTAAAAGAATATCTGAGATGGACGCAGAACAACAATCAGTTGGGTTTACATTCAAAGACTTTATGGCAATTTATGGTAATTCACCATCAATTAAAATTAACGGGACAGAGAAACTTAACAGATATCTTGATTACAAGTCAAAAGATCTTTATAAGTCAATTCCTTTTGAAGACAGAAAAGTGTTCAATAAAGCATCTGTAAATGGGTATGATGTCATTATGGCAAATTCAGGTGGACACAAATGTATAACAAATATTTCAGGAATCAATTACCTATATTCAAATGTCAAGTTTGAAGAGCCTGAGAAAAGAGTTAGAAATTCTTATGTTGATTTATTAAAAGACATACAAGCTGAGTTTGTTAGAGTTCTTAAGGAAAAAATTAAAGAACAGAAAACTTCAGTATCTGAAAATTATTTTAGGGTGAAAAAAAAATTAATATTAACCGAAACCACATCCAAATTAAAACAATTGGTAACAGAAGCAGAAAAACGATCTTGGTCTAAAGGTATGTTTAATAATGGGGATGGTGTAACAACACCAAAAATCACCATAAATAAAAGTAACAATTTTTTCGATATCATTTATAAAGGACCTGAATCAGGATTTAATATTGAAAGTGCAGTTTTAAATCCAGGTGATTCAATCCACCAACTATCCAATGTTTTCACATATGAAGTTAACAAACACCTTAAAGATCTATATCAAAAAGAAATTTATGTAAAACCTGATATGGAAAGTATTGAAATGGTAAAAACCCCAAATTTTTTCGAGATTAAAGTAAATTTTGATGAAACAGATAAAGAAAATGCAATTACAAAAATTGATAGACGAGGTGGTATGGGACATTCTGCAGCTAAAGGTAAAGGTTTAATGGAAGAAAAGTGTAATAAGTATTCTGGTTGTAAAAAAGTATACACAATTAAATCAGGATCAATCACAGAACATTTTATTTCCTATCGTGATAAAATAAAACAAGAAGGCGAAGAAACTGAAAGTGATGTTGATTTAATTACTGACTTGGAAAAAATGTATGATCAAAAAGAAACTTTTGAAAAACAACAAAAACCTTATCCTGTTGAAAAAGGCGTTGAACTTTTACAAACAGCATTACAGTTTTTAAAGTTTTCATTACCTCAATGGGGTGTTGATGGTAAATTTGGACCTGAAACAGAAAAGGCGGTGACAGATTTCCAAGAAAAATATTCATTAGATGTAACAGGAATTGTTGATCAAGAAACTATGAGTAAAATTATAGAAAAAATTGATGAAGGTGATTTTGAAAATGAAGACATGAATAAAATCCAAAAAAACAAATCCAAGTCAATTGATGATGATGACACAACAATTCCTGAAAACATTGTTATTGGTGATTCACAAGCTCCATTTGTTGCAAATGGAAGTACATATTTTAAATTAATATCTTCAAAGGGATCTGAAGAATCTTTATGGTTAGGATCAAAAACTCTTAATTGGTTACTTTCTGCTTTAAATAAACATAAAGGTTCATCTAAAGTAAAAAACATTGCAATTGTGATAGGAACTAATGGGGCTTTTAATTCTAATGATAATATTTCAGGACTTATAGACGAACTTAAACTTAAGTTTCCAAACGCAAACCTTTTTGTTGTCCAAGGATCTTGGGGCTGGGGAGGACTTACCAATATGTCCGAAAGTAAAGTAAGAAAATACTACAATAAGTTTAAAGACTTAGGGGTAACCGTTATTGAACCACCAATAGGTAAAATAGAACCACACGGGAACAAACCTGTTTACAAAACAATAGGGGCAAGTTTAGACTCCAAAGTGTAATCACTTCATACCTCTCAATAACAATTCTAAAGTATAGATTGACTCTTTATCTTTAACTGTTTTAATCTCTTTAGATTTTAAGTAATTCAAACCCTCTAAAATCTCATCTCTTTTTGATTTTGGCTTTGAAACTTTTACAGGTTCCACAAAAACATCATCATCTTCCACAGTTAATAGTAAAGAACTCATGTCACCATAAACTTTTTTTTGTTTAGGTGTTTTCTTTTGTGATGGGGACTTTTTTGGGGCACCATCTAAACCGTTAATAATTTCAAGAGTCTTTATGTGATCTCGAATAAATAGGTTAATAAGTAAAAATCTTAATGTTTTCATATAAAACAAAGATACAAAAAAATAAACGAATATTTATTGTTAACAACAAAGTATTATGCGAATAAAATTAATTGAAGAATTACAAAGAAATAAAGAATTAATGGGTTTAAACGAGGATACATCACCAATTAAACTTAGTGTGTCAAAAGACGGAACGGTTAATTTTTTTGATCTTAAAAATAAAAAAGTTTATCGATATAAGTTGGTTGCGGTTGTAGGTGGTAAAAAATCTATAGACATCCAAGTTAAATCAATAGACTTAACTGAAGGTACAATTACTTATATTAACCCTGATACTAATGAGGAATCGACTGATAAAATAGAAGATAAGGCCAAAGAAGATATAATTAATAATTACATGAATAAAGAAGATATTAATAATTTGGCGGAAACCCGAGCTAAAGGGTTTAAAGTAATAATAAACTTAATTTTTGTTGGAGAAGAACCACTTAAAATAAAGTAATTAATGAAACAATTAATTTGGCGCATATTGAAAGAAGAAACAGAAGAGATTGACCAAAAGGTTATGAATTTTCTTTTGCGAAGACATGAAGTTAAAGAAATAAATATTGACGACCAGATTAGATTTAAAAATGTTTATTTTAAAGTAGGTGACGATTATTATAATATTGGAACTTTTGACAATAAAAAAAGACAAGTAAGATTGATATTGAATATGTTAGAAGATAATAATGTTACTGAACCAATTGATAATTTTTCAAATGAAAACAATCCATACAGACAAAAAGTTATTAGAACAATTAAAAAGTTTTTATCCCAAGTAATGTAATGAAAGAGTTAATTAGACACATATTAAAAGAAGAAGAAAATAGTAATCTTGAAGAAAGATTTACTAGATCCGCTAAATCCATTCCTTATATTATCCAAAGTAATGTAGATTCAAATCTTTTTACAGAAATTGAAATTGGGAATATTATTTATAATAGCAGAGATAACACCATTGATGGTGAATTATTAATAATGTCTTGGTGTGAAGATCCTGACCTTTTTGAATTTACAAATCAACTAAAAAGGGTTGACAACGAATTGGATAAAGTTTTACTCAATTATTCATTTTCAAGTAAAGGTTCTTTTGGTAAAAATAAAGGTAAATATAATAACCTGATGTTTTGGTTTGTTGGATGTGAATGGGAGGCAATAGGTGATTTTTCAATGAAGATGAAATACCATTTTACACAAGAAGAATATGATGATGGCGAATAGAGATTTAATTAGACATATATTAAAAGAAGAAACTGAAGATTCAGATATTAACACAAAAGGAATAGATATTGCAATTAAGTTAATTAAAAAATCATATTCTTATATAATTGGTTGGCAACTTAATCGAGAGGATAACTTTACGATATATATTGATATTATTTGTGATATTGAAAAACTAAAAGAGTTTTATAATAGTGATTTAAAGTTTTTTTATCTTAAACACAAAGATGAATTACATAAAGAAAAATTGTCATATGCTCCTTCAGCATTAAAAATAAGTGAAACTATGGTTTCAGATCAAAAACACGGAGAATATATTGAAATGAAACAGGAATTAAATGAGATATATCAAATGCTTCCTGATTACTTAGTTATAAAAGATAAGTATATGGACCCCAAAGAATTATATCCTGACAAATTTATGTATAGATGAGAAATTTAATTAGACACATATTAAAAGAAGAAGTTACAAGGAAATACTCTAAACCTACACCAAAGGTGGAACAACTTGTATTTAGATGGTTAAACGACTATTTTGATGGTGCACAAATGTATCACAACAAATCATGGGAATCGACACATAATTTTGAATTTTGTAACAACGAAAAAGAAATAATGGATGTTATTTTATACTTCCATGATGATGAAAATGTTTATGACGACAAAAGAAAAACAGAAGAAAGGGATTTTGAGTCAGGATCAATTACGATACCAAAAAACATACTAAGAGAGTTATCATCAGATATACCTGTAAGGGTAAGTTACTTAAAATATATCTTTGAAGAATGGTTTGACGACACTTATTTAGGCGAAATTCAAAAAGTAATGGGTAGAAATGATATCTATATTTCTGAATTTGATATCATGAATGTAGATGCTCAAACTTGTGTCCCACCAATGACAAAACCTGAGGAAGTTACAGATGATGAAATGATTGATTTTATTGTCAAAAATACTTTATGGAACGCAAAAGATTTAATTAAAAAAGAAGAAGAAACACCTGGTTATATTAATAAATTATATTTAGATAAACTTCGTCAAGCCGAAATTAAACGAGTAAGGTAAAACTAATAATGAGAAAACTTATTAAACACATATTAAATGAAGAGGCGTCTAAACAACAAATAGATAAGGGTATTGATATTGTTGTTAACGGATTAAAGAAAGAATTTCCATTTGTTGTTGGTTGGAAATTACATGACAATTATGATGAATATATGACAAGTATATATATTGATTTAGTTGTTGAATATGAAAAAGTAAAAGAGTTCTATGGTTTGGAACCTAACATGATTTATGACATTGAATATATTAAAAACAAACAAGTTGCATATCCCTTTAGTCCATTTGAATATGAAGGTAAATTTGACCCGTATATAGAGTCGCAAAAATTAAGTGAATATGTATTTGAGATGTATGAATATATACCTGACGAATTAAAGTTAGAAGAAAAAGATAGGTATGGTTCTGTAAGGACTAACTATAAAGCATTAAAAGTTGATGATTATATTTTTATTTAATGAAAAAATTAATTAGACATATATTAAAAGAGGAAACTCGTGACACCAAATCAAAACTAATTAAACAAATTAAAGATGAGGGATTATATTCTATTGCTGAATTAGTTGGGGGATTAGAAAACCTAAAGAATATATTCAAAGATGATCCATCAATGATTGAAAGAATTGAAAACCAAAAAGGTTTAATTAAAGTGTCTTGGACAACGGATGGAGACGATCCATCAATTGATTTGCCATTTAAAATTATTGGTTTAGCGTGGAATATATGGATGACTAATAGTTGGCCAATAGTTAATATTATTTATAATGAAAATAAATTAAGTAAAGATGGGAATTATAAATTTAAAGATTTTTTATATGATTCTTTTAATGATGAAAGTTCAGTAAGAGTTCTTAAACTTAATAGTGATGAACCTAGAATGCATCAAAACTATGTTCAGTTGGGGGAAATAAATGGAAAAACAGTGCAAAAAAATACAACCGATTTAAGTCGTAGTTATGATTTGTCTGACATTCAGGACATAGTAGAAACTTTAAAATATGATAATATTATTAAAGAGGAGGTAGATAACACTAAAGAAATTCAAAAAAATTTAAGAGTAATTAACATATTGTTATCTCAAATTAGTTGGGATGGTATTTGCAATATATTGGTAGAATATAATCCTTTTGATAAGGATTATGAAATCAGGTCTAAGTCAATGATAATAAATTATCATCAACAAAATGTGGTTGACGAAATTGCTAAAGAGTTAAATTTTATAGAAGAATCAATAAAAGCTATGGGTCTCAGACCTTATATATTTTCACCATCTTATGTTGATAATTGTGAGGATGAGGTTGAGTTTATGAACGAAAGTATAAATAAAAGTGATGAGAAAAGAAACAAGATCATTGAAAAAATTATGGACAACATTATTTTTCCTGAATATAAGCATATTATTTGTGGTTATGATGTAAAAAATGATGAGGTTTTTAATGAACCCGTAGTTAATGTTACTTTTATTGGTGGGTATGGAACAAAACTTTGGCCTACCACACAAGGAATTCAAAAAATGTATAGTGATGTTTTAGATGAAATTTGGAATACTATTTACGATTACATTAATATTCCAG
>Ga0214919_10012684_pt1 | contig 10324 bp, 2 predicted proteins | sample LL1503_MetaG_FD_177994 | JGI IMG/M metagenome (GOLD analysis project Ga0214919, IMG submission 177994) | Freshwater microbial communities from Lake Lanier, Atlanta, Georgia, United States - LL-1503 | ecosystem: Environmental > Aquatic > Freshwater > Lake | place: USA: Georgia | collected 2015-03-15 | reverse complement strand
GGAAACGTACTAGCATTAACTAATGCTTCGCAGCTTCCTGTTACAATGAGCACTTTTACTTTGAAAAAAGACGCTCTTTCAGCGGCTATTGGTGATGTAAGCAATACATGGGTTGATGCTCCGGGTTACATTGTTTCGAGAGTTGTATTAAGTGCTAATTCATTCATTAAAATGGAATTTAAAGTTAACTATACTTCCTCACCAGAAGCGGACCAAACTTTAAGTTTCCAAGTACTAAAGAGTATAACAGGAAGCGCAGGAACTTATGTGCCTGTATTTTCTGATATAAGTTTAGGTTCAAATATGGGTGTTACATTTAACAATGTGTATTACGGCGCATTCATAGATGATCTTGCAGGTGCCACCTTCTCGCCCGCACTCACCGTATTTTACAAACTACAGTTTAGAAGAGATTGCCCATCAAATGATACTATATCTGTTCCATTCGGTATTGTAGCATCATCTGGCAATTACATTTCATTGCAAGAACTTTACGAACCTAATGCTTAATAAAACAAATACTAATACTAATATATATTAAAAAATATATATTAATGTTATAAATTAATGTTATAAATTAATGTTATAAATTATAATTTAGAAGATATTGCCCTTCGTATACTACCATTTGGTATTAGAGGGTCTACTAGCAATTACTTTTCATTACAAACATGTAGCTTAATAACACTTATAAAATAACATATAATTATTTTTAATTAAAAATAATGCGTTTAATTGTTTAATTAAAAATATTTATATAATTAATAATATTTAATATAAATGCACAATATATAAATATATGGTAGATCGGATTTTAAATCGCCCCAGTAACAATTATATTTTTACAGGTTCTAGACTGCGTGCAGGTACTAACAATAGCGATGCTAGATTAAGATTGTCAACTGCTAACAACGAAAGTATAATTGATTTATGTAATAATGGCAATGTTGATATAAGTGCGTCCAGTATATTTATTAACAGATTAAAAGTTGTTACTACGTCAAACGGTGACGCAACATCACTTACATCATTACAACTTGCCAAAAATTTAGATGTAAGCGGATTAATAAGTTCTGATGGCGGAATTCGAATTGGGTCAGGAGTTTTTGGTGGTACTATTACTAAATCTAGCACTATACACGAAATTGTTATTGATCCGTTTGGCATTGATGGCTCAACTAGCACTAGCACTAGTCAAGACCTTAGTTGGATACAATTAGGTAGAGACATTGATGGTGAGGCACCGACTGACTACTTTGGTAGTGCTGTATCAATAAATGCTGCGGGAACCATAGTTGCTATTGGTGCTACACAAAATGCTGGAGTTGGTACTTATTCAGGCTATGTTAGAATATATCAATATAATAATAATACTAATGATCCTAGTTGGATACAAATGGGACAAGATATTGATGGTGAGGCACCAAAAGATGGATATGGTTTTTCAGTATCACTAAATGATACGGGAAACATAGTTGCTATTGGTGCTCCATATAATAATGGAAATGGTACTTATTCAGGGCACATTAGAATATATCAATATAATAATAATGCTAATGATCCTAGTTGGATACAAATGGGATCAGATATTAATGGCGAGACGACATACACTTACGCAGGTTATTCTATATCATTAAATGCTACTGGAAACATAGTTGCTACTGGTGGTCCATATAATAGTGGAAATGGCAACTTTTCAGGACATGTTAGAGTATATCAATATAATAATAATGTTAATGATCCTAGTTGGATACAAATGGGACAAGATATTGATGGCATGGCACCAAACGATAACAGTGGTTATTCTATATCGTTAAATGCTACAGGAAACATACTTGCTATTGGTGCTCCATATAATGATGTAGGTGGTAATAATTCAGGACATGTTAGAGTATATCAATATAATAATAATGTTAATGATCCTAGTTGGATAAAATTGGGACCAGATATTAATGGTGCAGCATCAAACGCTCAATCTGCATTTGTATCATTAAATGCTTCTGGGACAATACTTGCTATTGGTGCTCCTGGTAATGGTAGCGGAAAAGTTAGTATATATCAATATAACAATAATGCTAATGATCCTAGTTGGATACAATTGGGACCACATATTAATGGCGAGGCATCAAACAATTACAGTGGTGTTTATATATCATTAAATGATGCAGGAAACATAGTTGCTATTGGTGCTCCATATAATAATGGAAATGGGAGCTCTTCAGGACATGTTAGACTATATCAATATAATAATAATGTTAATGATCCTAGTTGGATACAAATGGGACAAGATATTGATGGCGAGGTATCAGGCGATTACGCTGCACGTGTATCATTAAATGCTGCTGGAAACATAGTTATTATTGGTGGTCCATATAATGATGGAAATGGTGATAATGCAGGATATGTTAGAATATATAAATTGCAAGAACCTGTTAGTGCTGTTACAGATGCGTCTGGCCAAGTTGTAATTATGGGCGATTTAGTTGTTCGCGGTAATACCACAACAATTTACTCTACTAATATAGACATTAGTGATGTATTATTAACTCTTGCGTCTGGATCAACAAGTGCGTTAAAATCTAATAATGCAGGGTTTCGATTAGGAGACGGTTATGCCTCATTGTTATATGATAGCAGTGCTAATAGATGGAAAACAAATATTGGGCTAAATATTAGCGGTGGTTTAACTGGTAATAGTGGTATTGGTATTAATTTTAATGGAAATGTACTACCATTAAACAATGTTTCGCGCCTCCCTATTACATTTAATACTTTTGCGTATGTAACATTGCCTTTAAGAGAAGACCTATTATACGGTGATGTAAGCACTAATATATGGATGGATGCAAGTGGTTATGTTATTGGCACTCAAGTATTAAGCAATCGCTCATATATTAAAGTAGACTTAAAAGTAGCTTATACTTCATCACCTGAAGCATATCAAACATTAGGTTTTAGAGTATTAAGAGGAGCTACAGATGGATCAAGTATAAATTATTCTAGTACACCTGTATTTTCTGATATAAGTCTTGGTTCCAATACAGGTATTACATCTAATAACATATATAATGGAATATATTATGACAATCTTAATGGCACAACATTGAATAACAATATGCTATATTATAAACTACAATTTAGAAGAGATTGCCCCTCGTACACTACAATTTCTAGACCATTTGGTATTAGAGGGTCTACGGGCAATTACTTCGCAATACAAGAACTTTACAACCTCATTAGTTCAAATAATTCAAATTTAATTATTGATTATGCAAATTCAACAATTACTCAATTTGGACTAGATATATTAGGTGAAGCAGATAATACTTATTCGGGCGCAAATGTAGCTTTATCGGAAGATGGAACTATTATGGCTATATCCGCTATCACTAATAATGGAAGTGGGACATTGCGAGGAAGTACGCGAATTTATAAATATAATAATATTGATATTAGCTGGGTCCAGTTAGGGCAAGATATTGATGGAGAAGCAGATAACGATCAGCAAACAAATGTAAAGTTGTCAAAAGATGGAACTATTGTAGCTGTTAGTAGTTATGTAAATTCAGGAAAAGGAAGCGTAAGAGTTTTTAAATACAATGCTATTGATATTAGTTGGATAAAACAAGGACAAGATATTGATGGAACAGGTGCAGGAGATGAGTTTGGTCGCTCTTTTTCATTATCCGCAAATGGTAAAATTATAGCAATAGGAGCAACACAAAATGACACATCTTACAATAACGCAGGTCAAGTCGTTGTATATTCATATAATGATGTAAGTTGGAATAAAATAGGAACATTTAATGGATTTTATGAAAATTCATATACTGGATTTAGTGTTTCATTATCAAGCAGTGGGACCATTTTAGCAATATCTACACTTCCTCCGGAAACATCTAGCTCTTTTCCAAGAGTTGATATATATGAATTAAGTAATAATGTTTGGTCACCAAAAGGTCCTACTATTTTTGGTCCTTATGCTAGTAATACGATTGGCTCAAGATATGGTAGAATTATAGAACTATCAAGCGATGGTACAATAGTAGCTATAAATGATCGATTTATACAAAACACTAATTATGGTAGAGTTTTAGTATATAAATATACTAGTATTGATAATTCATGGAATAAATTAGGATCAGACGTTAGTGGAGGAGTTGTTGCTCAGAACGAAGATATAGACCCTTATTTAGCATTATCTGCTGACGGAACTATTATGGCTGTTGGTTATGTAAGCAATAATACTTTTACAGGATTAGTAAGACTATATAAGTTTACTAATAATAATTGGGTTAAAATTGGTAATTCTCTTATAGGTGATAATACTCAAGCTAGATTTGGTTATTCACTTGCTTTATCAAGCAGTGGCTCTATATTAGCAGTAGGTAATCCAATAAATTCTCCCAGTAATTCGGGTCTTGTAAGAACCTATAAACTTAATTATGCGTATACTTAATAACGTTTTATAAGTAAATAACTAATAACTAAAAAACTAAAATTATTATTAAATTTATAACTAAATAACATTAATATATATATAAAAAATATATATTAATGTTATAATAGTTGATGAGTTTGCATATTTTCAATAGCATTAATAAATCATGGAATATGTATTCACATACTTTATCATCTATTAGTGGAGATCATTTAACAATAAAGCCACAAGATGGAAAAAATATAATATTTGAGGTTTCCGGAAACAATTCTGTTTTTATTAAACGTGGAGATGTTTCCAATAATTTAAGCAATTTAATGGCAGGATTAGGGACTGCTTCAACTATTGGCAGTGGATCAGATGCTTCGTTAAGTAATGTTGATGTTTCAAGAAATTTAAATCCATTAATAGTTAATGGCTCAAGTATAGGCCTAGCAACTAAAAATTGGGGGAATGCATATATTAACACTATTTATGCTGAAACATTAAATACTTATCGCGGCGACAAAACTTTAGCACTAAATTCAGGCACATTATTGATTAGCGGCGAATTACTTGCACAAAGCAACTTAAATCCCGCATTAACTAATAGGTCTAGTTTAGGTGTATCAACTAATACTTGGAGCAATTCATATATACGCGACTTAAGTGCTGGTTCTATTGAAGTAAGCGGAAATATATTACCGTCACGCGATTTAAGCTCTAATATAGGCACTTCGTTAAGGCGTTTAAGCACACTAAGTGTTGATGATTTGAGCATTAATAAAATCAATGGAGCAGTTTATAGTGCTTCAGGACCTGCCATTGTTCTTACTTCAGTAAGCGGTGATATTATCCCTAGTATTAATAATCTTTTTAAATTAGGAGATGTTAGCATAAATTGGGGAAATGCTTACTTACGTGATGTAAGTGTTAGCTCTATTGATGTTTCGCTTAATTTAAATCCTTTAAATGCTAACGGGTCAAGCTTAGGTCTACCTACTAAGTCATGGGGAAATGCTTACTTAATTGATGCAAGCATAAGCTCTATTGATGTTTCTAGCAATTTAAATCCATTGCTAGCTAATAGTTCAAGTTTAGGTCTTAGCACTAGAAGATGGGGCAATGCTTATATACGTGATGTAAGCACAAGCATTATTGATGTTTCTTTAAACATAAATCCTTTATTAAATAATGGATCAAGTTTAGGTGTTCCTAGCAAAACATGGGGCAATGCTTATATACGCGATGTAAGCGTAAGTTCTATTGATGTTTCTAGCAATTTAAATCCTTTAAATGCTAATGGAGCAAGCTTAGGTCTTAGCACTAGAAGATGGGGCAACGCTTATATACGCGATATAAGTGTAATCTCTATTGATGTTTCAATTAATTCAATAAATCCTTTTTTAAATAATGGGTCAAGTTTAGGTCTTATTAGCAAGTTATGGCGCAATGCTTATTTTAGAGATTTAAGTGCAGGCAATATTGATATAAGCACTAGCTTAATTCCTTTTGCAAGTGGAACTGGAGGAGGAGGAGGACTATCAGCAACAGGAGGCACTGTGACCACTAGCGGCGCATACACAATCCATAGCTTCACAACAGTAGGAACGTCTACTTTTAGACCATTATCTAGCGGTTCAGTTGAAGTCTTAATTGTTGGCGGTGGTGGAGGTGGCGGTTCAAATCTTGGTGGTGGTGGTGGTGCTGGTGGTGTAATATGGATACCTGCTACAAATGTTATAAGTGGAACAAGTTATCCTGTTGTCGTAGGCGCAGGAGGAGCATCTGGAACCAGTGGTCTAGCAAGTAGTGTTTTTGGAGCAACTGCTGCTGGAGGTGGAACAAGTGGATCATATGATAATGGAATTGGAACATCCGGGGGGTCTGGTGGTGGTGCACCAGCCAATAATAGCATACTAAATCAAGGAGGAGCAAGTAGTGGTAATATTCTAGGAACAAATAATGGAATTGCTAATGTAGGTACAATGTATGGTAATCGTGGTGGTCATATGACAACCGCTCGCACAGCCGATCCAACAAGAGCTGCCGGTGGTGGTGGGGCTGGAGGTCAAGGATTAGATACAAATTCAAACACTGTAGGAGATACAGGCCGAACAGGTATGGGTTCGGGCGGTGTTGGTGTAGTTAATGCTATTCTCGGACCAAGTCATTATTGGGGTGGTGGTGGTGGTGGTTCTTCATGGGGACAAACAGGTACACAAACAGGTGGTTATGGTGGTCTAGGTGGTGGCGGTGGAGGTGCAGCCAATAGTTTTGGCGGGAGTGGTGGTAGTAGTGCGCTTAATAGTGGATCAAATGGAGGCGTGAATGCCACTGCCACATCTAGAGTGGGTTCTAATGGTGGTGCAGGTGGTGCTAATACAGGTGGTGGGGGTGGTGGTGGTAATTTTGAGTTCGGACTTGGCGGCGCAGGTGGCTCCGGTATTGTAGTAATCCGCTACTTAACATCTTCTGGTTCTGGTTCTGGTTCTACTACTAATTCAAGCTTAGGTCTTTCCACTAAATATTGGGGCAACGCTTATATAATGGATGTAAGCGCATCTGTTATTGATTTAAGTGGAAACATAATACCTTCAATTAATAATACTTTAAGTTTGGGTTCATCGTTAAGACGTTGGAATCGTGTATTTGTTGATAACTTAAACGTTTCTACTATTAACGGAGTTGCTTATGGTTCGGGCGGAGGAGGCGGCAGTGGAGGAGTTCTTTCTATTACTAGCGACATGATCCCTTCTATAACAAATACTTATGATTTAGGTAGCACATCACGCTATTGGAACAATGCATATATTAACAATTTAAGAGCATCAAATAGAGTGTATCAAGAAATTAGTGGAGATATAAGCTGGTCAACAGTCAATGGATATTATGGATTAGCAAAAGATGCTTATCCGAGTTTAAATCCGTTGTCGAGCGGAAATAAAGCTGTTCAAACTTGGACTTCTAGAACAGCATTTACAAGTACTTGGAATGCTATTTGTTGGTCTCCAGAACTTAGTATGTTTGTTGCTGTTGCTTATCCAGGAACTAGTATAATGTATTCATATAATGGAATAAATTGGAGTAATACATCTATCACAGGTAATCCTGCCTATGCTTGGTCGAGTATATCTTGGTCTCCACAACTAAAGATGTTTATTTTGCTTGATGGTATTGGTGGTAGTGGTGTATTGTATTCATATAATGGATTGAATTGGAGTTATACAACTACAAATATTCCCGGTAATACTTGGACTAGTGCTTGCTGGTCACCTGAATTGGGATTATTTGTTGCTGTTTGCCTTGAACTACAAACGATGTATTCTTCTAATGGAATATTATGGACTACAAGCACCATCACTACTAATAATTGGGTAAGTGTTTGCTGGTCTCCAGAACTCAGAATATTTGTTGCTGTTGCTAAAAGTGGAGGCAGTAGGGTTATGTATTCTTACAATGGAAAAAATTGGAGTTTAACATCTTTGGGTATTCCTGCTAATGATTGGAAAAGTGTTTGTTGGTCATCAACTCTTGGATTATTTGTTGCTGTTGCTAGTGATTTAGTAGCAATGTATTCTTCCGATGGAATAACATGGATACAATCAAATCCAAGCAATTTGATTAATGGTGGTGGCGTATGTTGGTGTGACCAATTTAGATTATTTGTTGCTGTTGGTGCTAATAATAAAATAATGTATTCTTCTGATGGAAAATCATGGACTGGACAAAATGTTGCTACAGGAACTTATAAGTGTATTTGTTGGTCCCCTGAACTTGGAATACTTGTTACTCCATCATTAAATGGTTTTGTATTAACTTCTTCCTTAAAAGGTCGTCCTCCAACAAGTTATAATGTGTTTGATAGCAGTTTTAATAGCATCGATCAAACCGGTAAATGGACTTTTCAAAGTATTTATACTCCAACAATGACTGTACAAAGTGCAAACGTAAACTCTGATGATAGATTAAAGCATAATGAAGTTGTCATTACTAATGGACTAGACGTTATTGATAAATTAAATCCGAAGTTTTACCAAAAAACGCTAACATTGTTAGACGCAAGTTATAATGGAGATTTAAGCGGATACACGTGGTCTTATGAAGCGGGTTTAATCGCCCAAGAAGTATTACAAATTCCTGATTTAAGCTTTGCTGTAAGTGGAGGAGATTATTATCAAGAAACCATTAATTATTACGATATAAGCTATATTTTAAAGAACCAAAGTAATGACCCAAGCACTAATTATGATCCAAGCACCAATTATATTAAAACAGCTAATTATTACGATATTAGCGCTAATTATGACATAAGCTACAATTTAATAAAGCAACCATATGCTTTAAATTATAATTCTGTTTTTACTTATGGAATTGCAGCTATTAAAGAATTACACGCAAAAGTAAAAATACAAGAAACAACTAATTTAGATGAGCAATTAAATAGTTTAATTGAGAAAATAGAAGCATTAGAGGCCTAATTAATAACACTTATTAAAATTAAAATAACATAATATACACATTTGTATTAATATATATATAAAAAATATATATATATATTATAATAGTTGATGCCATGAGTTTAAATATTTTCAATAGCAATAATAAATCATGGAAAATGTATACGCATACATTATCATCTATTAGTGGAGACCATTTAACAATAAAGCCACATGATGGAAAAAATATTATATTAGAGGTTTCTGCAAACAATGCTATTTTTATGAAAAATGGAGACACTTCTTATAATTTAAGTAATTTAATAACTGGAGGACAACTATTAGGAGGTGCAACACCTATTGTGAGCGGTTCAGACGCTTCGCTGAGTAATGTTGATATAAGCGGAAATTTAAATCCATTAATTGCAAATGGTTCAAGTATAGGCCTGGCAACTAAAAATTGGGGTAATGCATATATTAACGCTATTTATGGTGAAACATTAAATACTTATCGCAGCGATAAAACATTGTCAATAAATTCCAATATAGTGATGATAAGCGGTGAATTAATTACAAGCGGAAATATAAACCCTTTTTCTAATAACGGGTCAAGCTTAGGACAATCTAGCAAAACATGGGGTAACGCATATATACGCGACTTAAGTGTTAGTTCTATTGAAGTAAGTGCTAATATAATGCCTTTTAGAGATTTAAGCTCTAATTTGGGGTCTTTGTTGAGGCGATGGAATACATTATTTATTGATGACTTAAGTGTTAATAGAATTAATGGGCAAGTTTTTAGTGCAGGAACTGCTATTGTTCTTACTTCAGTAAGCGGTAATATAATCCCTAGTAGCACAAATCTTTTTAAATTAGGAGATGTTAGCAGAAATTGGGGCAATGCTTATATACGAGATGTAAGCGTAAGCTCTATTGATGTTTCTAGTAGTTTAAATCCTTTTAATGCTAATGGTTCAAGTTTAGGTCTACCTAACAAGTTATGGGGAAATGCTTATTTACGTGATGCAAGCATAAGCTCTATTGATATTTCGCTCAATTTAAATCCTTTTTTAGCTAATGGTTCAAGTTTAGGTGCTCCTAGCAAGTTATGGGGAAATGCTTACTTAAGGGATGTAAGTGTAAGCTCTATGGATGTTTCGCTAAACTTAAATCCATTAACAAGCAATGGATCAAGTTTAGGTCTTCTTACTAGAAGATGGAGTAATGCTTACTTACGTGATGTAAGCGTAAGTTCTATTGATGTTTCTTTGAATTTAAATCCTTTATTAAATAATGGATCAAGTTTAGGTCTTCCAGGAAGAACATGGGGCAATGCTTATATACGCGATGTAAGCATAAGTAATATTGATGTTTCTAGTAATTTAAATCCTTTTGCCGTCGGATCAGGAGGAACTGTTGGTATGACACAAGGAACAGGTGGTACTGTGTCAATTAGCGGTGGATA
>Ga0214919_10012683_pt1 | contig 10325 bp, 10 predicted proteins | sample LL1503_MetaG_FD_177994 | JGI IMG/M metagenome (GOLD analysis project Ga0214919, IMG submission 177994) | Freshwater microbial communities from Lake Lanier, Atlanta, Georgia, United States - LL-1503 | ecosystem: Environmental > Aquatic > Freshwater > Lake | place: USA: Georgia | collected... | reverse complement strand
AATTCTTGGCAAAAGGAAAGAGCTGAGTGGATCTCTAAAAAAATTAAAGAAAATTCATCGGTATTAGATTTAGGCTGTGGTGATGGTTCAGTTCTCCTCCATATGAGAAGCTTAGTCAAATTTAAAGCAATTGGTGCAGATGTTTCTGATTCATGTATTCGGTTTTTAAAATCTAAAAAAATTAAGGCCTTGAAATTAGAAATTAATGATCTTAATAAAATTAAAGCATTGAGTCGATGTGATTACATATTAATGCTCGAAGTTTTGGAGCATATACAATACCCTGAAGACCTATTAAAACTTGCCCATAAAAATTGTAAAAAAAGTATTTTCTTTAGCATTCCTAATACTGGATATATAACATACCGCTTACGCTTACTATTTGGCCGCTTCCCTGTCCAATGGAGACTTCACCCGGGAGAGCATATTAGATTTTGGACACTCAATGACGTACGATGGTGGTTGACCGAATTAAACTTATTGCAGAAAAGTACGATTCATCTTTATCAAGGCGTGCCATATCTGAATAAAATTTTTCCAGGTCTCTTTGGGGCAGGTATTATTGTCGAAATAAAAAAATGAATGTTTTGTTTTTAACTTCGAATCTAGAGCCCAAAGATGGATGGTCAGTTGTTGGTTTCAATCTTGTAAGACACCTTAAAAAAAATACTAACGTCCAAATTTTCTCTAGCGAAAAAAAGCATGCATTTTTTTTTGGAAAAACAAATCTAAAATCACAGCGATTTGATAAATTAGGTTTTTTTGCTACTTTTTTTGATGTAATCAATATTCTTCTTTGTTTAAGAAAAATTCCACATATTATTCATTGCAATGTTGAACACTATGCGTTACCAGCACTGATTATTTCAAAGATTTTAAGAGTTCCTTATACAGTCACTTGTCATGGGACTTATGGCGTTTTGCTACCTTCACAAAGCAAACTATATAAAAAAGCTTATGAAAGAAGTAATGCTTTGATTACAGTTAGTAAATACACTAAAAAAAGAATGGAGCAAGAGGGAATTAAAGCAAGATATGTTGTTATTAATAATGGCGTAGACAAAAAAATTTTTAAGCCAAAAGCAAATCTTCTAAAAAAACACAAAACCATCACATTTGTCGGAAATTTAAAAGAGCGAAAAGGCATTCAATTTCTATTAGATGCAATGGTTAAAGTGAATAAATTAATGCCAGACATTAAAGTATTAATATTAGGTGTTATAGATAAGCAATCGAAGGAATTTGACATCAAACAAAAATTTATAAAAGAGCATTTTCTCAATGTGGATTTTATAGGAAAAGTTTCACAAAAAGAATTAATTCGCTATTATCAAAATGCCACCTTAAATGTTTTGCCATCAAAATCGTTAAAATTTCATTTTGAAGGATTTGGCTTAATTCATTTAGAGGCCAGTGCCTGTGGAACTTTAACTGTTGGCTGCAATAGTAGTGGAAATGAAGATGCTATAGACGAAAAAAATGGTTTCTTAGTGAGGTATGGAGATATTAAAAAACTTGCTGAAATTATTCTAAAAGTCTTTTCTAAAAAACAATACCCAAAAATTCAAAGAAATCATATTGCGGATTGGTCTCAAGTCTCAAATGAGTATAAATATTTGTGGGATCGTTTTATACGTAAGTCATGAAAATCTTTCATCTTTATTATATTTTTGAAATGGGTGGTGCTGAGAATATGACCTTGGCATTAATAACTAATGAAAAAAAATATAAACATACAATTCTTGTTTTCCGCCCAAAAACTAATTTTCAAGAATATTGTGAAAAAGAATTTGGTATTAAGTTTGTAAACTTAAATTGGACAGGAAGAGGCATTCTGAGGCTTTCAAATTGGATGTCGTTGATAAAAACCTTAAAGTTTGCAAAGCCAGACCTGATTCATGCAAATATGTATGATGCTTCACTTTTTGGAAGAATAGCCGGATTTTTTTTAAATATTCCAGTTATTATTTCGGTCGTTAATCAGTATGACAGAAAAAAAATTATTAGAGGTTTTACCAATTTTTTCCTTGCTAAGATTACTAGAGCGATTGTAGCCTGCTCTGATGATGTGAGAAAAGATATCATCAAATATGACTTTATTAAAAATGAGAAAATTACTGTAATTCCTAGCTTTGTAAATACAAACTTCAAAAATGATTATTCATCGAAAATTCGTTCCAGTCTTAACTTTAAGAAAAATGACTGCATTTTTTTATTTATCGCAAGATTGGTTCCGCAAAAAAATATTGATCTTTTAATTCGAGCATTTAATGTTCTGGTAAATACCAAAAAGATAAAAAATATTAAATTGATTGTTATTGGCGATGGACCTCTAAGAATTAAATTGCTACAGCTCATTTCATTAAAAGGTCTTAATAATTACATTTACCTTTTAGGCGAACAAAGAAACTTAAACCCATATCTAACCGAAGCAGACTTTTATATTGATTCTTCAGAGCGAGCAGGTCTCAGTTTAGCCTCAATCAAGGCTTTGGAGGCTGGTTTGACTCCTATTATGAGTGACGTAGGGGGGATTTATGAGTTGAATAATGATAAGCCCTTCGTCTTAACTTATGAATCAAACAATGTATTTGCGCTGGTCAATACTATATTAAGGTGCGGAACTCGTCGCCCAGAAAAAAATATAGAAGCTATGAAGTATATTCATAAAAATTTTTCCGGGAAAGTTGGTTCAAATAAATTTGCTAAAATTTACGATTCAATATTACTTAAAAAATAAATTTTTTGATGGCTGGTTTTATAGTTTCAATTAAAGCCCATCTAAAATTTCTCTTAGAGAATCGGTAATATATTTTATATCCTTATTTTCCAGTGTAGGATCCATTGGAAGGCTAAATATGTTTTTATGAATTTGCTCAGATATTTCCAAGTGGCCTTCTTTGATTTCTAAGTCCTTGTAAGCTTCTTGGAGATGGGGAGCGATCGGATAATGAATCATTGTCTCAATATTTTTTTCGTGTAGTTTTTTTTGGATAAGATTTCTGTCTTTATGTTCAACAACATAAAGATGCCATACAGATTTTGCATCTTGAATCACTTCGGGAATCTTAAGTCCTTTTGCGTCTTTCAGCAGCCTCGAATATTCCTCAGCAATTAAGGATCTTTTTTTGTTGTCCTCATCTAAATTCTTCAATTTTTTTCTTAAAAAAGCCGCTTGTAACTCATCAAGTCTTGAATTAAATCCAATAATTTCATTTTTATATTTTTCACTCGATCCATAATTTCTAAGTTTAAAGATTTGATCCGCAAGACTTGAATCATTGGTTGTGATAACGCCGGCATCCCCAAGCGCACCTAAATTCTTCCCGGGGTATAAGCTAAAAGCAGCTGCATCACCAAGACTTCCAACTTTTCGTTTTTTGTATATCGCACCATGGGCTTGAGATGCATCTTCTAATACGTATAAATTATGTTGCTTAGCAATTTCAATAATTTCATCCATCTCTGCCGGTTGACCATATAAATGAACGGGTAAAATTGCTTTTGTTTTAGGTGAGATTGCTGCAACAATTTTTTTGGGATCTATGTTGTAAGTGCCATGAATAGGCTCTACAGGAACGGGCTTAGCGTTTAGATGAGTAACGGCTAACCATGTGGCGATATAAGTATTTGATGGGACAATCACCTCGTCACCTTCGCCAATATCCCATGCTTTTAGGATAAGAAATAAAGCTTCCAATCCGTTTGCAACACCAATGGCATATTTAGTACCGCAATAATCTGCAAATTCTTTTTCAAATTGTTTACATTGATTTCCAAGAATAAACCAGCCAGAGTCTAAAACATCATCTAGAGCCTCATGAAAGTCTTTTGAGTAAGATGCGTTGATTTTTTTTAAGTTTAAGAAATTAATCATGATTTTTCGTATGTTAAATATTCATCAAAATTCTCAATATAATCATCAGGGTTAAATAAGTTAGAAGATAAAACGTTTAAGACGGCATCATTTGAAAAAGCAACTAAATTAAGCCAAGTTAATGGGGGTGCGTATAGACACATATTGGGTTTATCGAGTTTGATTGTTATTTTTTCATTAAAGAAATTAACTTCGATAGTTACAGATCCTTTTATACAAACAAGATACTGATGATCACTTTTATGGGCATGAGCGCCCCTTCCAATATTTCCAGGCACATTAAAAATCCAAAAACATCTTTTGACATCAAAGGGTAAGTCTTTATTAACTTCAGTAAAAGAAAGACTGCCTCTCGTATCATTAAATAGAGGAAGGGTGGATGTGAATGCTTCTGAATTTTTAAATAAAGAATTTTTCATTGCTATCTGAAAATGTTAATAATTTAAAGATTATACTTAGATCCTAGATAATTTAATTTATTTTTAAGCCTATTGAATCGTATATTAAAAGCTAAAAGAGGGTTTGGTATTTTATGGGTATAGTTAGTTTCATAAATTCGTTTTTTTCTAAAAAAAATACCGAGATCATCTCTTTTTATTCTGAGAATAGGTTATCAAGAACACTTGCCAGATCATTTGCCAAGCCCATCAATGGGTTAATAACTTCTCAATGGAAACATAAATATCTTGATAATGCTCATTCAGTCTTTTTCTTTGGCAATCCAGAATTGTGGTTTTTATTCGAAATGATTAAAAAATATTCACTTAATTTTTACTATACGGACAAAGCCTATTTTGATCGATCGAATTATTTTCGTATTACTAAAAATGCATTACAGCTGAATAATTTTGTAGATTTTAATAGCGCTCGCTTCGATAGTTTCAAGATTCCAATTTTGCCAAGAAGATATGGAAGTAAGATTCTAATATGTCCACAGAGCGAAACTTTTTTTAAGCTTAACGGATTATCAAGAGAAAATTGGTTAAATAATACCATTCAAGAAATACGCCAATATTCGGATAGACCTATAGAAATAAGATACAAAGAGCGAACGAATACCGAAGCTGCTTTTTCAGAGGCGCTTAAAGATATTCACTGTGTGGTTGTGCACACAAGTGTTGCCGGCGTTCAGTCTGTATTAAGTGGTGTTCCTAGTTTTTCAACACATGATTGTGCAGCAACATATTTTTCTTCGGGCCCTTTAGCTAATATTGAGTCACCTTTTATCCCTGATAATATTTACGAGCTAGCCTGTGCACTTGCTAATAGCCAGTGGACAATAGAGGAGATTAGACAAGGCCTTCCCCACGAGTCACTTGGAATAAAGATGCTATGATTATCTTCATGAGATTTTTTTAATTTTTTTAAAAGAAAAATTTATATTTATTTATGACCATTCTTGTCACAGGCGCTGCAGGCTTCATTGGTTCTAATTTTGTATTGGATTGGTTAGATCAAAAAGATGAAAATGTTATTTCGCTCGATCTTTTAACCTATGCGAGTAACTTAGAAAATTTTGCAACGGTAAAAACTCACCCAAAACATCTTTTTATAAAAGGCAATATTGGCGATCGCGTACTGATTTTTAAACTATTAAAAGATCACAATGTAAGAGCGATTATAAATTTTGCCGCAGAGAGTCATGTGGATCGATCCATTCATGAAGCCCAAGATTTTATTGAGACCAATATTGTGGGCACCTATCATTTGCTTGAATCTGCAAGGGCTTATTTTAGCAATTTAGATGACGTGCAAAAAAAAGCATTTCGTATTCTGCATGTATCGACTGACGAAGTTTACGGCTCCCTGCAAAAATCAGATCCTGCTTTTAAAGAAACCAATCGTTACGAACCTAATAGTCCTTATAGTGCAAGTAAGGCGGCCAGTGATCACCTTGTGAGGGCGTGGCATCATACATATGGACTTCCTGTGGTCACAACTAATTGCTCGAATAATTATGGGCCTTATCATTTCCCAGAAAAATTAATCCCACTCTGCATCCTCAATGCAGTTTATGGAAAGCCGCTACCTATTTATGGGGATGGTCAGCAAATTCGCGACTGGCTTTATGTCAAAGATCATTGCAGTGCGATAAGGCTTGTCTTAGAAATGGGTAGCTTAGGCGAGACTTACAATATTGGTGGCTCTAATGAAAAAACAAATCTTGAAGTCGTTCATGCAATTTGTGCGATCCTCGATGAGTTAAAACCAAGATCAGATGCTAAGTCTTATCGGGAGCAGATTACTTTTGTGAAAGATCGACCAGGTCACGATAAGCGTTACGCGATCGATGCCACAAAATTAAAAAAAGATTTAGGCTGGAAGCCACAAGAAACTTTTGAAACAGGATTACGTAAAACCGTGATGTGGTATTTAGAACATCAAGACTGGGTGGATCATGCGATAAGTGGTGAATATCAAAACTGGATCCAAAAGCAGTACACATGAAAATACTTCTTACCGGCAAGAATGGTCAGGTTGGTTTTGAGCTCAATAAAAAACTTTCAAAGCTTTGGGATGTAATCGCCATCGATCGTAAAGATTTAAATCTTGAAAATTCTCATAAGATCAGTGCTTTTATAGATAATATCAACCCTGACTTTATAATTCACCCTGCTGCTTATACGGCTGTTGATCAAGCTGAATCAGAGCCGGAAATGGCTTATCAAATTAATGTGGCTAGCACTCAAGTATTAGCTCAAAAAGCGAGTGAACTTGATATTCCCATCATCTATTTTTCTACTGATTACGTGTTCGATGGCTTAAAAAAAGAGCCTTATCTGGAAGATGATAAAACAAACCCTCAGTCTCTTTATGGCAAAACCAAATTGGAAGGCGAGGAAGCGATAAGGCAGCACCAAAAACACATCATATTAAGAACGAGCTGGGTATTTGGAAGTCATGGCCATAACTTCATAAAGACAATTTTAAAATTAATACAAGAAAAAGATAATTTGAGTGTGGTGAGTGATCAGGTGGGGGCACCCACCTCAGCTTCTATGTTAGCCGATGTCACATCTAAAATGATTCAGAAAATTGTCGAGAATAAAGACTTTAGAGATTTTGGCACCTATCACGTCACATCTGAAGGCGAAACCAATTGGTATCAATATGCGATTTTTATTAACAATGAGGCTATTCGAATGGGTATGTCTTCTAGAATGAAGCTATCTGATATTAAAGCAATTTTGACTGATGATTATATCACCGCTGCAAAGCGACCTTTAAATTCAAGATTGAATATGGAAAAAATCAAAAAAACCTTCATGATAGAATTGCCAGACTGGGAAGATGAAGTAAAAAAAGTATTAAGAGAGCTTATCCATTAAATGACAAATCACATCAAAAAAAGAAAAGGTCTCATCTTGGCTGGGGGTTCAGGAACGCGTCTTTACCCTGTGACCCAGTCCATCTCAAAGCAGTTGCTCCCCGTGTATGACAAGCCCATGATTTACTATTCACTGAGTACTCTTATGTTAGCGGGCATTCGGGACATATTACTTATCTCAACCCCTGAAGACATTTCTCGATTTGAAAGCTTGCTTGGGTGTGGTGGTCAATGGGGTCTCAATATTCAATATTGTTTACAAGCCTCTCCCGATGGATTGGCGCAAGCTTTTATCTTAGGCGAATCTTTTATTGGCAATGATTTATCAGCTTTGATTTTAGGTGACAATATTTTTTACGGTCACGATATGGATAGTCTTCTCGAAAATGCTATGGCGAGAGAAGAAGGTGCCAGCGTCTTTGCCTATCACGTGCAAGACCCAGAACGTTATGGGGTTGCAGAATTTGATCGCAATAATAAAGTGATTTCTTTAGAAGAAAAACCTTTAAAACCTAAATCTAACTTTGCTGTCACGGGACTTTATTTTTATGACGAGGATGTTGTGAAGTTAGCAAAGACACTTAAGCCATCATCAAGAGGTGAACTTGAAATTACTGATCTTAATCGACTTTATTTAATGCAAAAAAAATTACATGTTGAGGTGATGGGGCGCGGTTATGCCTGGCTTGATACCGGAACCCATGAATCTTTACTTGAAGCAAGTCAATTTATAGCAACGCTAGAAAATCGACAGGGTCTAAAAGTATCTTGTCCCGAGGAGATCGCGTATCGTCAAAAATGGATTGATGCCAATCAGCTCGAAAAATTAGCTAAACCATTACTTAAGAATGAATATGGCCAGTATCTTCTTCGCATCTTAACTGAAAAAAATATCTAACCATGAAAGTGACTCCTCTAGCCATTTCAGACGTACTCCTCATTGAGCCTCAAATTTTTGAAGATAGCCGAGGGTTTTTCTTTGAGAGTTTTAGGTTGGACCGCTTTCAAGAAGCAACATCATTAAATATTAATTTTGTGCAGGACAATCACTCCAAATCTTCACGTGGTGTAATACGTGGACTTCATTATCAAATACCTCCACACGCTCAAGGTAAATTAGTCCGTGTGATTGAGGGTGAGGTTTTAGACTTGGCGGTCGATATCAGAAAGTCGTCGCCAACTTATGGCCATTACGTCGCTGAAATTTTATCGGCTAACAACAAGAAACAGATGTGGATTCCAGAGGGCTTTGCACACGCCTTTTTAACCTTGTCTGATGTGTCTCAATTACTTTATAAGACAACCGACTATTACCACCCGGAGAGTGAGCGATGTATTCTTTGGAGTGATAACACATTAAAAATTGACTGGCCTCAAAATCTAAAAATTGAACTCTCAAAAAAAGATTTATTAGGTAAACCTTTCCTGCATGCTGAAACTTTTTCTTAGTACTGTAATGTGCTTTGCATAAAATTTTATGCAGGCAATTATAGATATAATTCGCTTTCTTAAAGCTTAAGATGGCCTTCTATGAGAGATTTAAAGAAAGAGTTTGAATTGATTATATTGAAAGTAATAAGGGGTTAGACTATGAAAATGGGGAATAGCATGCATCAAGTTAAACCGGTGATTTTATGTGGGGGGTCAGGAACAAGGCTTTGGCCACTCTCACGTACTACCTTCCCAAAACAATTCTTAGTCTTATCAGGAAAAACCACCCTATTTCAGCAAGCCATTGAACGACTTCAAGTTTTAAAAAATCCATCAATCATGCTCAACGATACACTGATTGTGACGAATGAAGAACATCGTTTTTTAGTGCTCGATCAGTTACGTGAGATAAAAGAGTTAAAAGTACAATTATTGTTAGAACCTATGGGTCGAAATACCGCGCCTGCATTAACTTTGGCAGCGCTCCAGGCGATTGAGAAGGGTGAAGATCCTATTTTGGTTGTGACTCCGGCTGATCAGACCGTGGAAGATCAACTCTCTTTTACGAAAAGTTTGCATGCGGCCATTGAAGTTGCTGATCAAGGCTCAATCGTAGTCTTAGGTATTAAACCCACAAAGCCCGATACCGCTTATGGTTATATCAAAAAAGATATTTTAGAAAATGAACATCATGCGTTCAAAGTTTTAAACTTTACAGAGAAGCCTGATTTTAAAACAGCAGAGAGTTATTTAAATTCAGGTGAATATTTTTGGAATAGTGGTATGTTTGTATTGCGTGCAAGTGTCTGGTTAAAAGCAATCCAACATTTTAGTTCTGATATTTATGAAGCGACTTTAAAAGCTTTTAAACAAAAAATAAACGATGATCTATTCATTCGCCCCAATGAGCATTTATTCAAAATGATTCCGGCAAATTCGATCGACTACGCCGTCATAGAGAAATGCTCTCAATCTGACTTTAAGATCAAGATGGTTGAACTCAATGCGGGATGGAATGACTTGGGTTCATGGGATGCGGTGTGGCAAGTTGGTGACAAAGACAAAGATCAGAATGTGACTTATGGCGACACCTTACTAGAAAATACAAAAAATTCGCTTGTTTACGCTAACCATAAATTGGTAAGCGTTGTAGGCTTAGATAATATTGTAGTTATTGAAACATCGGATGCTGTCCTTGTGATTGATCGTAATCAAAGCCAAGAAGTAAAAATGGTTGTGAATAAACTTAAAATAGAAAAACGAGAAGAAAAAAATTTACATCGCAAGGTAGCCAGGCCCTGGGGATGGTTTGATACACTTGACGAGGGCAAGGGTTTTAAGGTGAAACGTATTAAAGTGAAACCAGGAGCATCTTTAAGTCTTCAAAAGCATTCTAAAAGGGCAGAACATTGGGTTGTGGTTAAAGGTATTGCAGAAGTGGTATGTAATGATAAAAAAATTACTTTAAAAGAAAATGAATCAACATATATACCTTTGGGACATAGACACCGTCTTTCAAATCCAGGAAAAGAATTTTTAGAGATCATTGAAGTGCAGTCAGGTGATTATTTGGGCGAAGATGATATTGAGCGCTTAGATGATCAATATGGACGTAGCAAAATTTATTAAATAGTGTTTGAAGTGCTATAAAGTTATCGATTGATTGCTAAGTTTTTGGGTCACTTATAG
>Ga0214919_10012682_pt1 | contig 10325 bp, 6 predicted proteins | sample LL1503_MetaG_FD_177994 | JGI IMG/M metagenome (GOLD analysis project Ga0214919, IMG submission 177994) | Freshwater microbial communities from Lake Lanier, Atlanta, Georgia, United States - LL-1503 | ecosystem: Environmental > Aquatic > Freshwater > Lake | place: USA: Georgia | collected 2015-03-15 | reverse complement strand
CCAGTTTAGACAGGTTCCCCCCGCACGTTCCTTCTCGATGACGATAACCTTCTTGCCCAGTTGAGCCGCACGGATCGCCCCGACGTAACCGGCCGGGCCTCCACCTAAAACTGCCAGATCATAGGTCGCCATAAATTCCCCTTACATCAAAAGAACGCCGGGACTCTCCAACACTTCCACCAGCGCTTTGAGAAACTCTCCCGCCATCAGCCCATCTACCACCCGGTGATCGGCCGAAACGGTCAGACTCATTCTTTCGCCCGGTACAATCGCCCCGTTCGACGCTACCACCGGCTTTTTGACTGTTGCCCCCACTGCCAAAATCGCTGCCTGGGGAGGATTCAAAATTGCCGAAAATCTCTCCACTCCAATCATCCCAAGGTTACTCACGGTAAAGGTTCCGCCCGTGTACTCCTCAGGCTGCAACTTTCCAGCCTTCGCCTTCGCTCCAAGATCTTTAGCTTCTCGGGCGATCGTCCTGAAATCCTTCGCATGGGCATTACGGATCACTGGTGTGATTAGGCCGTCGGGCAACGCAACTGCAAAGGCCAGATGCACCGCCCCATGTTGCCGGATAGAGGACCCTTCCCAGGAACAGTTGACCCCCGGAACTCTCCGAAGTGCCTCCACTGCAGCTTTCAAAACAAAATCGTTCACGCTCAACTTCAACTTCTCCCCAGCCATTTCGAGCGCGGCATTTGCCGAAGCCCGCAATTTGGCCAACGGAGCAGCATCCACTTCCCGTTCGACGTAAAAATGGGGTGCTGTGGTCTTGCTCTCGACCAAACGACGGGCGATCGCCGCCCGCATCTGCGAAACCGGACGAACTCCATCTTGTGCAATCGGCTTTCCGCCGAAAATTCCTACGGAAACGCGCCCCGTACCATCCCCGGCCCCTTCGACGTCCCGTCGAACGATTCTTCCTCCTGGACCTGTTCCCGCCACCCTGGTCACATCCACTCCCTTTTCCGCAGCCACCTTCTTGGCCAATGGAGAAATCTTCACCCGTCCAATGTTGCCAGGTGCCAAGGCAGGAGCCGCTGCAACTGCGGGAGCTGGAGTACTGCTCGTCACAGTCTTACTGGCTGGGGCGGCAGAAGCCACTGAAGCCGGGGCGCTGAACGAATCCACCTTTTCTCCAGGCTCTCCGACGATGGCGATCCGTCCGTTGATCGCTACTTTGGAGCCTTCAGGAGCGGAAATCTGCAAAATCGTGCCTTTGTCATAAGCCTCGAGATCCATCGTCGCTTTATCTGTCTCGACCTCGGCAATCACTTCCCCGGGCTTGATGGTATCGCCGACTTTTTTATGCCACTTTGCCAAAACGCCCTCGGTCATCGAGGGGCTTAACGCGGGCATGGTGATCTCTTTAGCCATAAGGGTGTTTGAAAGAGAGGAGTATGCCTTCCCGTTTTGAAATCGTCGAGCGTGATTCAATCCTGTTTTTAGATGACTCGTTCCGATCAATTCCAATCCGGCTGACCCAACCAAAACGAATCTTTGGCTCCTTCATGAAAGGCCTTCATGGATTCAGGGGAAGACCACATTCGCAGATTGCTGTAACTTCCGTCTTCATTTTCCCACCGCTCGTTCCAGAAGACCACACCCTTGATCCTCGGAAAGTCTCGAGGCAGGTCCCGCAGCGCATCCCTCACCCAATCTGCTTTGCTTCCCGATTCAGGAAATTCGCCCACTCCGATTTCTGCCAGGACAATTGGTTTTTTCGTGTCGAGTTTACTTAGATCGTCGTACGCATAATCGATGCAATCTCGGAAGGAGACCCATTTGGTTCCACGAAACTGTTTTCCGTAAACACTCATCCCAAGCCAATCCACCACATCACCTCCGGGATAATACTCTTGGATCAAATTCCAATCCTCCCAAGGAGCTGAATAGTCGTTCACATGAAAGATCCATTCAATGTTTTCAACTCCGCGGGCTCGCACCCGACCCACAACGTAGCGATAGCACGTTTTATACAACTCTGCCGCAACGTACCCCGATCCGTTTTTTGTTTTTTTCTCTGCTCCGTAAAAATAGCCTGACCAAGGAAACCAGGTTCCATTCATCTCCAAACCCCATGAAACTAAGAGAGGTTTTCCGTACGCCTTGGCTTCGTCAGCCCAACGATCGATGTAATCATCCCACTTACCTGCCACGATCCTCAGGAGACTAAACCGGTCCGGTCCCCGCTCCTGCATATACGGTTCGTCCCATGGCGACCAATAGATCAGGGGAATTGCCCCGTATCCGGAAACCAAATCTACCTGCTTGCGGGGAAAACTTTGGCGTCCCCAGAAACTCGAAAACGCGATAATCGCCTGACTCTTCCCAACCCTTTTGTCGTAAGCATCGATCGCCTCTCGACTCACCTTGTCCTCCGCGTCTCCACCATCCAAATAGGCTCCGAGATAGATGCCTTTTTCCGGAATTTTCAGTTTCTTAACTGGATCCCTTCCCTGAAGGTTTGGTACGAGCAACAAGAGCCCAGCCAATAAAAGCCACCTTCTCATGAGGGCTGAGGAAGAGTATCGCCAAAATGCTTTTCCTGTTTCCGCCAGGAAATCCAGCGTCCCGTCACCATTTTCCACAGTGCGGCCCACACAGCCATCGCCAACAAGGGTCGGTACACCGTTCTCATCCAAATGATTTTTCTCAGTTCCCATAACGAATCATGATCCCGCCACAATGCAATGGCCAACGGTAATCCATCCATCACGAAACTCACCAACAAACACCAAAGCAACCAGACGGCAAACTGCCCTTTCCACAACGCAAGGAGCACCCCCAGATCCACTAGGGGGACGGCAATGGCAAGAAATGTCTGGGTGAGCAGGATGGAAGGCAATGCCATCCAACCCAACCAAGGCTGGGAGAAGGAAAAAACCAAGACCCGATGCTTCCAGATCGACTGTAGGGTTCCATACGTCCAACGCCTTCTTTGCCGAAGCAAATCCCCAGCATTCGAGGGAGCCTCCGTTAATGCCACCGCCTTTTCCGCATAGGCAACCCGCCACCCATCCCGATGAAGTGCCAGCGTCAGATCGGCATCCTCCGCGAGAGTATCTTCGCTAAATCCACCATGGGCCTTGAGAGCCGACTTTCGAATAGCGGAGATCGCACCCGGAACGACGGTGATGCAGTTCCACCGGGCATAGGCCGTCCGATCCAGATGGTAACCAGCACTGTATTCTAACTCCTGAAGGGATGGCAGAAACTTGCCCACATTCCCCACCCTCACCCGACCGGAAACCGCGCCTATGTCAGGGTCTTCTAGCCATTCGACGAGTGAAACGATTGTGTTTTCGAAAAAGCGGGTATCCGCATCGAGGGTGACTACCCACGGGTATCGACTCACGGCCAACCCACAATTCAAAGCCACCGCCTTCCCCTGATTGTTTTGATGAAGAACCACAAAGCGATCATCCGTTTTTGCATATTGTTCCGCCAAACTAAGGGATGAATCTGTCGACCCGTCATCTACAACGATAAATTCGATGGGCGCAGGATACTTTGTCTTAGACAAACAACGAAGGGTATCCCGCAAAACTCGGGCTTCGTTGTAGGCAGGCAAAATCACAGAAACCCCTTCGGGTGTTTTTTGACGCGTTCCTTGAAGCGACGCGCGGGATCCCCACCAAACCACCACCATTCGAATAGCCAAAAGGGAAGTTGTTAGAAGCAACAGAGCCCCCAAACTTCTTTCGAAGACTCTCCAGATCGAAAACACGAAACGGCTTAACCAAGCCAAATGAAATTTCTCATGCGAAACATAGGGCATGGTCTCCTCCGGACTCATTCCCAGAAGGGTTCCGACGGTTACCATCTCATCTCCGCGTGACCGAAGATACTGGATCACATTGGGCAAAGCTTCTCGCGTCTGCTCACGATCTCCTCCTGCATCGTGCAAAAGGATTGTCTGACCATGTGCCCTACCTTCTTTCACAGATTCCAAGATCATATCGGCTCCTGGTTGCTCCCAATCTTTAGAATCCACCGATTGTCCGATCGTTAGATACCCAAGTTGTCGGGCAATTCTCAAGGGACGCAACTCCCCTGCCGTCTGGGGATTATTGTCTGCGTTGTAGGGAGGTCGAAAGAAGAGAAGGGAGCGACCGGTAATCCCCTCAATCAACCTCCGAGTGGCATTCAACTCTAATCGAATCTGCCCGTCACTCGTTCTGGAAAGGTTGGGATGGGTAAAGGTGTGGTTCCCCAACTCATGACCTTCCTCAAGTATTCGCTGAATCAATCCAGGCTCGGACTCAGCCTTTTCTCCTACAACAAAGAAAGTGGCCGATACTTTTTTCTGCTTGAGAATGTCCAGAATTTGGGGAGTCCACTTTGGATCTGGCCCGTCATCAAAAGTCAAAGCGACCTGATTTGGATGGGATCCTCCGCTATGAATTACCGACGCTGGTTGGGGTAACGGATCATAACTGGCACGCCAACGTCCATCCTCCATTACTGCAATGTTCCGTTGTCCCTCTTTTTCATCCAGATAGGGTGCAAGAGCATCACCGTCCCCCACATCCCCGATTGTCCCAGTCGGATGAACCATCCATGGCAAGTCGGTGACGAGCAGATTCCTTTTTCCCGCAACCTCCAGAATTTTCCAAATATCGTGATCTTCCAAGCCCAGTTTCCAAAGGCCAATACCCCCAGGTGAGTACGGTTTCAGAATCTCCATCTGGTTGGCGAGAGTGACTGCATCCAAAAACCAGACATCGTGCCTCTCCTTCCCTTCCCGATAAGCAAAATGAGGTTGATCCGAATGCCAAGGACCCTCGATCCTGGGAAGTCCGGCCCAGTGAGCGCGGGCCAGAGCATCGTAAAATCCGAGGGTTTCAGCCTGTTCCGAACCTTGAGACCAATCGTAACCGTGAAGACCAAGCGAAATGATCCACTGCTCAGACTTTCCGTACGACATCATCGCCTTTAGCCAACCCTCAAACCAGTCCAGTGAGGCAATGGGTCCTGGACGATCAAACTCCCCAGTCTCGTCGTGTAAAATCGCCACCATCCGGTCCGCCTGCTGACTCAAAGAATCGAGATCAAATACCTCTAACTCGCGACCCACTGGAAGGATGACCCAAAATTCCAATCCCCGCTCATGAAAAGCAGTCCCCAGTCGTCCAAAGAATCCCCTCAAGGAATCCTTCAAAGAAAGATCAATTTCGCCCCAATCGATAATCACCCCACGCGCCCGCATACTCTGAGCCTGTTCCACCAACGCATCGATCAGCTTGCTCTGATCACCTTCACGCAGGCGTAAAAGCGTTTCTACCGGCTCAGGCTCCCTTTTCCCTCCGGCATCATTTGAAAGGACAGGCATCCACTGGAGCGTCTTGGGGAGACCCAGCTCCTCCAGATCATGGAGCTGAGGTTCCAGTTTTTTTCCTGTGTCATCCAAGATCCATCCGGGAACAGCCAAATGAGTTAAAGATCCAGCGTGGGCCTTAAGAGAAATTCTGGATGCCTCATCCTCCGGATCGACAAAGGCCAGACGTACAGGACCCAACCCCGTAGAGATACCCTGAGTTTTTGCGCGCCACCATTTCTTCCAGATCGGTTCCATCTCAGCAATAGGGAATCCACCAATGGTCTCTGGAGCCAATTTCTTCATCGCCGCCAGATCGGGGGCAGTTCGTACCGGAAGATTCTCCAGATCAAACCAGAACGCCCCTAGAACAATCGCCGCTACCAGCAAAATGCCGAACAACCCAACCGCAACTTTTTTTTGCCTTTGGCCGCTGGGATCAAGAAAGATTTTTGACATGTTTCCAATAGCCTCGGATCAATCTTTGGTTGGAGGGCCTCTTGAAAAAGAGAATGTTGAGTTGATAAATGAACGTCGAGATCCTTGTCGCGTTATCTTAACACCTTCTCGTAGGCCGCATGCACTTGTTTGAATGTCTCTTGGACACGCTTCATCAACTCCTCCCCTCCCACCTCTCCGCATCGAATCGCCAACCACTCCAAGTCGCGACCTGCTTTAAGAAGCAGGCTCGTACTGCGACCCTCCCCCAATCGGATCCACCACTCCGTTTTCGACCACAAGTTTAATCCATCGATCAAAACCCCTGCTTCTTTTGGAAAGTCTTTCTTCATCGCTTGCAAGACCTCTCCTGTTCGACAATCCCTGAATCCTTCACGCATCTGCCAGGCTTGAGCTGCAAACTCCACATCCAGCAACCCACCCCGAGCTGTTTTGTAAGATCTCTCTTCCGTCCCCGCTTCAACCCTTTCCGTTGCAATCCTTTCTCGCATGGCTCTGATTTCAGTAGAAAAGCCCTTCTCTTTCCCCCAACGCAACCAGCTCTTTTCCACCGCTGGCCAGAATTGTTCTCCCTCTTTTTCCGATCCTCCCAGAAAACGAGCTCGGCAAAGCGCCTGCACCTCCCAACCCTGGGCCTCTTTTTCGTAGTACTCTCCGTATCGCTTCACAGGAACCGCCAACGCACCCTCAGCATAAGGGCGCAAACGGAAATCGACTTTAAATAGGGACCCCGAAGCCCTCTCCTCCGTTAAAAATTGGACTGCTCTCTGCACCTCTTTTTCCCCTTCCCCCACAACGAGGAGATCCAAATCGGAACCAAAGCTCAAAGCAGATCCTCCCAACTTTCCTAATCCAATCCATGCCCAGTTCGGCCTACCTGCGAAATTCCAAGCCCACTCCAAAGAGATTTCAGCCAACGCAGTCAGTTCCTTTTGAAAATCCTCAATCTTGCCCAATCCCAACAAACTTCGGATCGCAATCCGTAACTCTTCCCCGCGGACATAAAGCCGCGACGCATCCATCGCCTCTTCCTGCCCTTGGGGCAGGACTAGCGCCTTACGATGGAAACTCACCGTTCGCGGAGTATCTAACTCAGCCTGCGCTACCGCTTCAAACAACTCGGGTCTTGCGACTAAACTCGCCCCCATGCTTGCGCTACTTTCAAACAACTTCACAAGTAAGTCCATTGCCTTGGGGCTGGCACACAGACTCTCGTACAAAAGGGAACGGGCTCCGTACACACCCACAAAATGCGAAAGCCCAGCCAAGGCCAAATCAGGTCGGGCGCACTTCGCAAGTTCACCGACTAACAAGGGTTGCCAACGTTGGAAGTTTTCCTTTGTCCGCGCCGTCGCATGAACTCCCTCATTCGGTTCCAATGTTTTCCATGCCAACTGCGCAGCTTTGGAATCCTCCCACTTCACCTGACTCAGCCCATCAAATCCTGAAATCTTTTGGGGCTGAAGCTCCCCGAAGATCGAATCGTAGACTTTTCGAACGCGAAGACGCCACCCCTCCATCTCCTTTTCTAAATCACCTCCCGTCCCCTTGCCCATCGCACGCGCCAAACGATCCATCCCCTCATTCGTGTCAGGCAAAAGATGGGTCTGACGGATCTGACGCATTTGAAGAAAATCCTCCAACCTGCGCCAAAAATCGTATCCGCCTCGGAGAGTCTCAGCCTCCTCGGGACTCAGGATTCGCAAATTCTCAAGGTTCCGTATCGCTTTTCTGAGATCGTACGTTTGAAGGGTGGGCTGCCTCGCTCCGTGAAGCAGCTGCAGGCCAAGAACGGGAAACTCCACCTCTCGCAAACCACCCCGCCCGCGTTTCATCTCCCGATCTCGATCTGCGTCGGCAATCAACTCCTCCTCCGCGCGACCTTTTTGCTGAAAAAGCTCCCCCAATGCAGATGGGCTGATTCCTCTTGGATAAATGAAGGATTGAAGAGTTTGAAAAAACTCATACGCCTCCTCCTCGCTACCCCCCACCCGTCGACCTCGGATCCACGCGCACCGCTCCCACACCTCCCCGTACGCCTCATAATAATCCTCCAAAGCAGACCGCACTGGAACCAGTGCTCCGCGATCTCCCTCAGGCCGAAGCCTCAGATCCACCCGATATATCCTCTCCCCTCCTGGTGCATCCAAGTCACCAACCAGAGATCGGGCCAGGCGCATTGAAGATCCCTCATCGTCCCCCTCTCCGTGAAAGAAAATGAGATCGAGGTCGGAATAAAAGTTAAGATCTCCGGCACCAAGTTTACCCAAGGCCAAAAGGGTAAATCCCTCTGATTTTCCCCGATCCATCTCAGGAGCTTTTTCTAAAGCCAGTTTTAGTTCTGTCTCCAAAGTAAACTCCGCCAACTCCGTCCAACTACGCCCCGCTGTCTCCGCTGAGATTGGAAGAGCAAAGTTCCGCCAGGCAAGTCTGACCAACTCCGCACGTTGCCAATCCCGAAGCATCCGTAGCCGTTGCGAAGCCGAGTTCGCTAGTCTCTCCCTCTCCTTCCACTCGATTCGGTACTTTGCCCTCGAGCCCTCCTTCAAGTGCAACTCAGGACTCTTGGTCCATTCCGCTAGAATTTCACTACTCTGAACCAGTTCGGCGCTTCCGGATGAGAATTCAAGGAACCTCTCCCAAACCCCACCTGCTTGGGCTTTGGAGAGAGACTCGTTCATCAGGAATACACCCCATCTACACCAGAAGATGTGCCCGTCGTAGAAGTGCGCGCTCACGAGGAGTCAAAGGCCGCCAGTTTCCTTGACCCAACTCCCCCAGAAGCTTTCTGACCTCACCTAAATATTCCGTCTCCGACATCGCCGTCACCTCCACGGTAGCCGACATCTCCTCCACTCTCTTTTGAATCCTCGGACTTAAAACGGGAGGCTGAGGGGTGGCACTCCTCCAGGCACGCGCCAAAAAGAATCCAGCTAGCAGGCCTCCGATGTGTGCACTATGCCCAATAAAAGATAAAGCTGGGATAAACATCATAGCCAGACTTAGGAGAATAAATACTCGCACGGCCCGACTCGCTTTGACTGGAAAAGGAAAAGGGAAAATAAAGAGACGAGCTTCAGGAAAATAGACGGCAAAAGCAGCGACCACTGCCAAGACAGCCCCGCTAGCTCCTACAATCTCTTGGGTTTGATTGTGAAGAGCGATCAGACTTTTACCCGCACTCCACCACTCCTGTCCTAGAAAGGCCCCTGCCGCCGCCAAACCACCAATCAAGTACAGGGACAAGAATCGGGCAGATCCAACCCTTGCCTCGACTGGTTTCCCGAAAATCGAAAGCGTCAGCATATTAAAAAGGATATGCGTGACCCAGAAACCCACAGGAGGTGCGTGGAGCCACATATAGGTAAAAACCTCCCACCATGCCCCATCCAGAAGATTCGCAGGAGAAAGGGACAACATGTGACGAAGCCACGAGTCCTGCCCCTTATGGTTGATTGTAAAAAGGACGTCCAAGACTGCCACGCCGACATTTCCAAAGATAATTGCTCTCGTGACGGGAGCGGGATTTTTCACGAGGTAACTCGGGGAGTGTGTCGTTTCTTTTTACGCCCCAGTCGAAACACGTTACTCCAAGTCTTCCTCAAAGCCTGTGTTTTACTCATGTACCTCTGCTCTAAACCCGATGCCCCCTTCCGAATCGCCTCTAAAGTTCCTGCCACCGTAAAATCATCCAGCTCCAAAACCGTACAGGCGGTGCCGATAGCCTCCACATGGTGCGCATCACTTCCTGCCGTCATCGCCAACTTGCGTTCGACGGCGTAATCAAAAGATCGCTGATTTGCTCTTTTGAATGTGACCGCAGCATTAAACACCTCAATCGCCTCCAAAGGCAAATCTTGCAGGATCGACTCACGAATTCCTGCACGGAAGTTATCGTACGGGTGTGGAGGGACTGCCAATCCACCCGCACTCTGAATTAACTTCATAGCCTCCGCAGGAGAAATCCCCTTAAGATCAGGCAGTCGCACCCCAAGAGCCAGCAGATGCCCTGCCGATGTCGTAATCTCCTGCCCTGGCAAAATAAGGAATCCATCCACAGGTTTTCCATCCTCCCTCATCAACCCCGTCGACAAAAAATAGTCAACACAGGCACTCGTATTGTGGTCGGTGATGGCAAACCCATGTAATCCACGGTCCTTGGCCGCCTGAACCATCTCCTCAGGCTCACTCACCCCATCGGAAGAAAATCGGGAGTGACAGTGCAGATCGATTCGAACTTTCATCACTTTATAAGCCAGATCCTTTTTCCACAGTATCTACCTGCACATAAGTTCTCGTGACCGATAAATCGGTCCCAGGGGTCAATTTCGCGACTTTCATCTCCCCAATCACCACCGTGTCCTCCGCCTCAATCACACTATTGAAGGTAAAGCGCTTGATCGGTTGCCCCTTGGCATTCAACCCATCCGCCCGAATCATCGTTTTATATCCCTTGCTAATCCAGTATCTGACTTTCGCATAGTTACTTTCCACGGGAGGATTCACTTCATAAACCCAGCAATCCAGCATCATCACCGAATCTTCT
>Ga0214919_10012681_pt1 | contig 10325 bp, 12 predicted proteins | sample LL1503_MetaG_FD_177994 | JGI IMG/M metagenome (GOLD analysis project Ga0214919, IMG submission 177994) | Freshwater microbial communities from Lake Lanier, Atlanta, Georgia, United States - LL-1503 | ecosystem: Environmental > Aquatic > Freshwater > Lake | place: USA: Georgia | collected... | reverse complement strand
ATCTTTTACTGCGCCCGTGCACTCGATGATGTAGCCGTATTTCAGCCGCACTTTGTTGCCGGGGAAGAGCCTAAAAAAGCCTTGCGGCGGCGTCTCTTCATAGTCGCTGCGCTCTATCCAGACTTCGCGGCCTATGACAAAGCTGCGCTGGCCGCGCTCGGGGTGGTGCGGGTGCACCGGCGCGCTGCACGCGTCCAGGGTGCCCGCGCCCATTACCTCATCCCAGTTGGTCAGCACCAGTTTTACCGGGTCGAGCACCGCCATGGCGCGTGCTGCGCTGCCGTCCAGGGTTTCGCGCAGGCAGCCTTCGAGGGTGGAATAGTCGATCCAGCTATCGCTTTTGGTCACGCCAATCCGCTCAGCAAAGAGTTGCAGGCTCTCGGGTGTGTAACCGCGCCGGCGCAGGCCGACGATGGTGGGCATGCGCGGGTCGTCCCAGCCATTGACTTTGTGTTCGTTCACCAACGCAGCCAATTTGCGTTTGCTAGTAATCACATAGGTGAGGTTCAGGCGCGCAAATTCATATTGCTGGGGCAGAGGTTGTGCCAGCAGGCCGCCTTCGGCCAGGCGCAGCAGCACCCAGTCGTAAAACGGGCGCTGGTCTTCAAACTCCAGCGTGCAGATGCTGTGGGTAATTTGCTCTAGCGCGTCTTCCAGCGGGTGGGCGTAGGTGTACATCGGGTAGATGCACCAGGTGTCGCCAGTGTTGTGGTGCGTGGCGCGGCGGATGCGGTAAATGGCCGGGTCGCGCATATTGATGTTGGGGCTGGCCATGTCGATCTTGGCGCGCAGCACCATGGCGCCATCGGCATGCAGGCCATCGCGCATCTCGCGAAAGCGGGCCAGGTTGTCCGTGGGCGTGCGGCCTCGGAAGGGGCTGTTGATGCCAGGCTTGCCAAAGTCGCCCCGGTTGGCGCGCATTTCCTCGGCGCTTTGTTCGTCTACATAGGCGTGGCCGGCTTCTATCAAGTATTCGGCAGCGCGGTACATAAACCCAAAATAGTCGCTGGCCTGGAACAGGTGCGAAGTGCCGTTGGCTTCCCAGCCAAAGCCCAACCAGCGCACCGCGTCCAGGATGGAATCGACGTATTCGGTGTCTTCTTTTTCCGGGTTGGTGTCGTCAAAGCGCATATGGCAGACGCCGCCGTAGTCGCGCGCCAGCCCAAAGTTCAGGCAAATGCTTTTGGCGTGGCCCACGTGCAGATAGCCATTGGGCTCGGGCGGAAAGCGGGTGCGGATACGGGCCGGGTCGGGCGCGCCCTCGCCGTGGTGGGCGGCATCGCCTGGGCTACCCCCCCAGCGGCGGCTGGCATAGGTGCCACGGGCCAAGTCTGCGTCGATGATCTGGCGCAGAAAGTTACTGGGTTTGTTGCTATCGGCTTCGGGGGCAGTGTGGGGCACGGTCATGCGGGGATTTTAGGCGCGGCGCTTGGGCTTCAAGGCCTATCCGTAGACGCCGCCGGTTCAGGCACTGCTTTTTATTGCAATGCCTTCATGACCGCTGCCGGGTTGCGGTCAATGACGTTCAGTAATACCAGTGATGCGCCGCTAGGTGAACGGTCGCCGCGCTCCCAATGCCGCAGCGTCGCAACTGAAAAGCCGAAGCGCGCGGCGAATTGCTCCTGCGTCAGCCTGAGGCGTTCGCGCAGGCTGGAAACATCCACGGCCTGGGGTTGATAGAGCTTGATCCCTTTGGTTTTTTGGCCTTTTGACTTGGCGTGGCTAATGGCTTCATTCAGGCCTTGCTTGATGCTGTCGAATGCGCGTGTCATAAATTTTCCTTTCGGCCCAGCGGATGTATTTGGGAAGTTCGGCAACGGTCAACATCGGGTAAATCTAAATCCAATGGATTATTTGATATCCGGAATATGGAGCTACAGCGATAGCCAATTGGGCTAGGGCGTAGATGGTGGCGCCATCTATAAGCAGCGGCGGGCTCAGCGCGGAAGTCTGCGCTGGGGCAGTGCGGCGGCAAGCTCTACCTCAGCGGCATCAAACTCGTGCACGCGTTCGGGTGTGTACAGCTCCTGCGGCAGGGTTACGGCAGGGCGCAGCAACAGGCCTTGCGACGTGGTCTCGGCGATCAATTGATCGTCCGCTTTCAGCCCCTTGGCCTGGCGCAATTTGGCCGAAAGCGTGACCACGCCACGGCTGTTGATCATGAGAATGACTTGCATGAATGCAGTTTAATTGCACTACTTTATTTCTGCAAAATTTCAAGGCTTCAGGCTTTGCCGTTTGGCCTGGATTAGCGCTCGGTATCGAGCACGCGTTGGGCTGCGTCAGGGCCATAGAGCGCTAAAGCGGTGTGCTGGTTTGTGGCAGTCAGAACTTCGGCCGCAGTTAAATCGATAGGGTGAGCATCAATTGTTTGAATCCTTAACTCGATCGAGCGAAAAAGACAAACATACCAGCAAAAGCGCAGTAATCGTGGAAATGAGGAAGACTGCTGAGAATGAGTTGAAGGTGCGACCAGTCTGGGCAGTGGTATCTGGAATAGCCATAGGCCGATTCCAGGCATGCAGCCCATCTACAAAAGCCCCAGCCATTGACCCCATACCAGCTGCCCCAAATAGCGGCCGGGCAAGAGGGTAAATGCGCCAGCGGTGACGCAAGCGCCTAGGTAAAGTGAGACCATGCCTCTTCGGTGCCGAGCTATGTCGCGCCGGTGCAGCGCACGAAAACTGTTGAACAAACCCAGCAGCGTGACCGGTATGAACAGATGGATGGGCGTGTAGCCTGCAATATTGGGCGGTTGGTAGTCCCGGATAAACATGGAGCTAATGCCCGCGGCCAGCATCAAGGTGGCAAACCCGTAGCCAAAGGCGCGGTGCAACCGGGGGCGCTGGGTGGCGCCCTTGAGCGCCCAAATGGCTACCGGCCCAAGCACCAGCGCACCTAAAGCGGCGCTCATATGGACGGCGATAAGGGGGGACATTTGCATGGGAATAAGGTTTTCTAGGTAAATGGGGCTAATGGGTCAATGGGTCTTAAACCGAAAGGCATACACCCGGCTTAGTGGCAGTACTTCACGGTGGCTTTGCAAATGCACTTGCAGCTGCCCCAATTCGCTGCGCTCCATGCGGGCGATGCAATCGGCGCGCACTACGGTGCTGCGGTGGATTTGCCAAAACCTGTCCGGGTCTAGTTGCGCAAGCAGTTCTTTGAGCGGCGTGCGCAGCAGGTATTCACGCGTCGCACACACCGCGCGCACGTATTTATCAGCAGCTTGTAAAAACAGCACCTCGCGCATGGGCACGCGGTACACCGTGTTGCCCACGCTAGCTTGCAAGGCCTGCAAGGGCGCTGCTGGCGGGCTATGGGGCGAGGCTAATTGGCGCAGCAATTGCAGGCCTTGGGCCAGCGCGGCATCGGGCGCCAGGGGTATTTGTAGGCGCGCTTGCAAGCGCTGCACGGTTTGGGCTAGGCGCTGTCGCTGCACCGGTTTGAGTACATAGTCGGCAGCCTGCGCCTCAAAGGCCGATAGCGCGTATTGCTCATAAGCAGTTACAAACACCAGGGCCGGAAAGCGGTGTTGCGCGGGCCATTGGTCTAGCACGTCGTGCGCGGCTTCCAGTCCGTCCATGCTGGGCATGCGGATATCAAAAAACAAAACATCCGGGCGCAAGTGCAAGGCCTGCGCCACGGCGGACGCGCCATCGCCCACGCAAGCCACGATGCGCAGTTGCGGCCACAGGAATGCCAATTCATTTTGCAGCGTTTGCGCCAGCAAGGGCTCGTCTTCGGCGATGAGGGCGGTGTGCATAGCGCGAGCTCAGGCTTGAACAGGAATGCGCAGCGTGGCCAGCGTACCGCCGCCAGGCGCTGCACGAATAGAAAAGTCCGCAACCGCTCCATACAAAGTGTGCAGGCGTTCGCGCACTTGCTGTAGGCCAAAGCCAGTCGCAGTGTCTTGCGGCCCGGCGGTATAGCCTGCGCCTTTGTCGGCCACGGTGATGATCAGCGTTTCGCCTTCCTGCCTAGCGCGTACAGTCAATTGGCCTCCGGCGACCAGTGGCTACAGGCCATGGACGATGCTGTTTTCTACCAGCGGCTGCAAGAGCATGGGCGCTATGGGCTGGCTGGCCAGTGCGGGCGGCAAGTCCAGTTGATAGTGCAGGCGCGGCCCCATGCGAATCGCCATCAGCGCCAGGTAGTCATCCAGCCGGGCGAATTCTTGCGCTAGGCTGTGCGGCGCGTCGGCGCTGCGACTGTGTTGCAGGGTGGCGCGTAAAAAGTCGATTAAATGGTCCAGCATCGTTTGTGCCAGCGCGGGGTCGCTGGCAATCAGGCTGCGCAAATTAGCCAGGGTATTAAAAAGCATATGCGGCTCTAGCTGCGCTTGCAAAAGGCGCAGCTGGGCTTGCGTGTTTTGGTGCTGCGCGGCTTGCAAACGCTCGGTCAAAAAGCGCGCTTTGCCTCGGCTGTAAAAATAGTAATTCACGGCCAGGCCTGCAATCGCACTGACAGCAATAGACCAGCGCAAATGCTTGGTGGCTAGGTCGCTGCCATCGAAGGTGGACCAGCCAAACCAGTAGTCGGCTAGCACCGAACCCAGGACAAAGCTCATGGCCATAGCACCAATGGGCAGTAACACGGCGCTGGCTCCTTGCGGCCAACCGGTGCTGCGCGCAGTGGGGAATAGCCCGCGCCCCAAGTCCACCATGGCCCAGCACAGCAGGCCAATGCACAGTGAATACACCAAAGGCACTTCAAACGCCATAGCTGGCAAGAACAGGTGCTGCACGGTGGCGATGCCTAGGCAGATAAGCATTGTTTGCAACAAGCGTTTAGCCAGGGCGCGGGCTGAAAAGTCGAGCATGTTGGGGTTGGCTAACGGTGCCGCGCCCAATGCGCTTGCTGTGGGGCTTGTTGCAGAACGGATAGGTGACTGCTTATCCATAGTCAGTGGGCTAGGTGTTGCTGAAAAAACGTGGCGATAGCGTCAAAGCCATTTTGCCTTTGGGCAGCGCTAAAGCCCGCTGTGGGGTAGCCGCCGCGCATTTGCAGCGCACCCACTTGTTGGGCTATCGCGTCTGGCCATGGCGCGAGCCAATCAAAGTGGCCGGACGCCGGCACATGCGCCAGGCGTTTGCAATGCTTGCACTGGGATAACAAATAGTCGCTATGAAACTGCGGCACCAGCACCTGGTCTTGCCCCGCGCTGACCACGCCCACGGGGATGCGGATAGCTTGCAGGCTTTCGGCGGTGAAGGGCGCCACTACCGGCACCAGTACCGTTGCGGCGGTAATGCGGGTATCCGGGCGGCGTTCACCGTTACCGTCCTTTGACAGACCGCCATGCAGCGCTGACAAATACGCTGGTTGCATGAAGTTGGGTGTCAGGCCGCCCAGCACGAACTGCGCTCTGCGTTTGACCGCTTGCAGGCGATCCTGCCCCAAGCCATTGAGGCAAAAGCCGATGTCTGCATCCAGGTGCGCATTGCAATGGTCGATGAGAGAACGCATATTCCATTGGGCGCCCGCTAGCGATAAAGCGCTGACGCCACCAGCAGACATGCCATGCACGCCCACGCGCTTTGTATCTACGCGCCCCTGCCAGAGCGGGTCGGCGGCCACGGCGTCGATGGCTTCCGTGATTTCTTTGGGGCGTGTTTGCCAACTCGCGGGTCCGGCGGCGTTGGTGTCGCGGTAGTTGTCCCCTCTATGCAGTGGTTGCGCCACGACAAAGCCAGCGCGCGCCAAGGTGGCCGCTAGGGTGTGGTCGGCCAAAGGGCTGCCGCCTGTGCCGTACGAGAGTACGACCAATGTGTGCCTGCCAGGGCTTAGCTCGGCACCCAGGGCCACGTCTAGTTCGAACGGGCCTAGTCGGGTGGCCTGCGCCTTGGCGGGCGTGGGGTACACCAAGGTGATGGGCATGCCTTTGCTTGTGATCTCGCGTAGGCCAACTTGGGCTTGCGCATGGGTTGCTAGGCCCAAGGCGCCGAGCAGGCTGGCACCAAGCAGCAAATTGCGTAGCGCTTTAGGGAAGGCCTGCCTAAGTCCGTCATCGCAAGGAGCTGAGCGACGCGGCGATCCATAGTTGCTTGATGGGCAAGCCTCGGTGGATTGCTTCGCTGCGCTCGCAATGACGAATTTGGACTTTTGTAGAGCCTCCTTAGCGGACGAATGAATACGATTAAATTGGTTTTGCATTGGTATTTCCCTTGATGGATGCGTTTCCAGCCCCGCGTGACAGTGCAGGTCTGGTGCTTGTAGCTTGCCGCCCAAGCCCACCCATAGCAAGCGCTTTGCGACGAACCCCCGTTTTGCGCCGATAAAGGCTTGCGGGCTTGGCGTCATTGGCAGTGCGACAATGCTCCCGCCCCCGGTGGCCTATGAACTTTTATAAATGGTGCGGTATGGAATTGGATAGTGTGCTTTTGCTCAAAGCGGCGGTGATGGGGATCGTGGAGGGGCTCACCGAGTTTTTACCGATTTCATCGACCGGGCATTTGATACTGGCAGGCGCGCTGCTGGGCTTTGACGATGAGAAGGCCAAGGTGTTTGATATCGCCATCCAGACCGGGGCGATATTTGCGGTGATTTTGGTGTACTGGGACAAGATCAAATCTACCGTGCTAGCTTTGCCTACGCAGAGCAGGGCGCAGGCTTTTGCCATGAATGTGCTTATCGCGTTTGTGCCCGCAGTGGTGCTGGGCTTGCTGTTTGGCAAGGTGATTAAGGCGCATTTGTTTACGCCGCTGATTGTGGCCAGCACCTTTATCGCGGGTGGCGTGATTATTTTGTGGGCCGAGCGGCGTCAGGCCGCTGCCGAAAATGTGCAGACCGGCTACTTTGCGCGCGTGGGCGATGTGGATGACATGACCATGTGGGACGCCTTGAAGGTTGGCTTGGTGCAATGCCTGGCCATGGTGCCGGGAACTAGCCGCAGCGGCGCCACCATCATTGGCGGTATGTTGCTAGGCATGTCGCGCAAAGCGGCGACTGATTTTTCGTTTTTCTTGGCCATCCCCACGCTAATAGGCGCGGGCGCATACAGCTTGTACAAGGAGCGGGCTTTACTTAGCCTGGCTGATGCCCCAATCTTTGCTGTGGGCCTTGTGTTTTCCTTTATCAGCGCCTGGGCCTGCGTGCGCTGGTTGTTGCGTTTTGTGGCCACGCACAGCTTTGTCGGTTTTGCGTATTACCGCATCGCCTTTGGCATCGTGGTGCTCGCCACCGACTGGAGCGGCCTGGTGGCGTGGAAGGCTTAAGCGCCCATATTGCGCAAAGCGGTTTCGATCGCCGCTGCAGTGGCCAGCGGTTTTTCCATGGGGAAGAGATGTGTGCCGTCGAGCATGATGATGCGCCCACGGGTGACTTTTTCGGTCATGCCCATGCCAACGCGCTTCATCTCCCAGGAGTGGCGTCCGCCGATAAAACTCACCGGACATTTCAGCGGATTGCGCCTGAGCAGGCCGTCTAAGTTGTCGGGGATGGTGTTGTAGATATTCGTTTCGATTTCGCGGTCAAAAGCCAGTATGCGCTTGCCTTCGCGATCGACGGTGCCGTGGGCGATGTAGTCGCGCAGCACCGCGTCGTCCCATTTGGCAAACGCGCGCTTGTGTTTGAAGTGTTCGTAGGCTGCCTCTTGGCTGGGCCAGCTGTTACGCCGCTTGTGGCTGACGGCGGCGGGCGATAGCGAGCCGACCAATTGCGCGCCTTTGATCACCCCCAGCGCCATCGACCGCCAGCCGCCCAAGATGGGCGCGTCGATCAGCAACACGCCTTTGGCCAAACCGGGGTGGCGCGCCGCAGCCATAAGGCTTAAAAATCCACCCAGCGAATGGCCCGCTAGCCACACCGGCCCGCCCGCCTTGTCGGCCTGTGCTTGCGCAAAGTCTGCCACTTGTTGCACTAGGTGCTTCCAGTTGTTACTGACCGGGTACTGCGGGTCATGGCCTAGTTTCTCAATCGCCTGCACCGCAAAACCGCGTTTGCGCAAATGGGCAAACAAGATGCTGTAGGTGCTGGCGGGAAAACTGTTGGCGTGGGAAAAAACGAGCGGAGTGGAATGCATGGAGTTCTGATTGGGGAAGGCGTAGCGCTCGAGTAGCGGTTGCCTGGGCGAACGGGCTTGATTATCCGAGGTGTGCATTTAGAGGTTAGCAAAAAAAGGGTAAGCGCTTGGATGGGCCGTTCTTAGTGGGGTGTGTGCTGGGTTTAAGCGGCTTTTCGCATTGGCCCATATGTGGCGCGCTTAAAGAGGGCGCAGGCTTGAGTCGCATTCTCCCGCAGCGCTAGAATTCGCCCTTGTAAATATCATTAATTTTGCAATTTACTATTGCAAAAATGGCTAATTCATGGCGAACAATCGCCTTGCGCGTTAGCCTAATCCCTCGGAGTTCACCCCATGTCAGACGGCCAAGCCGCCAGCCCTGTTTTGCATAGCGCAGCGCCCGCCCATGCGCCTAGCGCTTCTGTGGACGCGGGCATGCATCTAGACGACGCGCCTGGCGAGACGCAGCCTTTGATGGCTGCCAGTCCGATAGGCGCGCTATCCTCGCCCGCGAGCCACCAAAATCTGGCGCAGCAAATGCAAGTGTTTTTGACGCGCACCGACATGCAGCAAAGCCGCAAAAACCGGTTTTATTTGCAACAGGTGTTTGAAATGCTCAGCGAGCTAGACCAACACACCACTCGGCGCGGCCAATTGCAAATTTCTTTGCAAGAAACCGACGCGCATATTCAGCGCATCCGCCAAAGCTTGGTAGAGATTGCGGGTGATTCGGTCGAAGCCGAAAACGAAGCATTGGCGATTGCCCAAGCCCGCGCCCATTTGGCCGGGCTATTGCGCGACAAGATCGTGCAAGAGTTTGAGTGAGGGTAGGGCATATGGTTTTTATTGCTACTTTTTGGGCTGCTGTGGTTAACTTGGTGTTGCTGGTGGTGGCGCTGGCGCTGCACCCCGCATCGCTCGATGGTTTTCACTGGTTGCGCGAGTTGCCCTGGGTTTGGTTTGGCAGCGAAGTGCAAGGCGCTTTGGATATGCAAGCCGTGGATGCGGGTGCGCTCTGGGCTTTGTGGATTGTTATGAGCGGCGTGCTGCTGGCAGGTTCGGCCTTGGCGTATGCGCTAGTGGAAATCAGCGCCAAGCCTGCCCCTGCGGCCCCAGTCGCGCAGCCTCAGGTGGTGGCTATGTTCAGCGACTTAAGTACCGGCATGGAAGGTTTAAATGGTTTCGGCACTGCGGCCATCCCCGCCTTAGCCCCCGCCGCCGAACTGCCAAGACACCAACACGCAGCGCATGAAATTCACCTGGCCGATGTGGCGCCATCTGCCACCGCTGCGCCCACCGCGGTCGAGGCCGACAAAGGCCAAGCCATCGCCGCCACCTTGCAGCAAATCGACCCCCAACTAAGCGCCAGCTACGACGCCTTGTTGCGCGAATTGCAAGGCAAATAATTGGGGTCAGAATAATTGGGGTCAGAACCCAATTAAATTTGCGCCCTCAATTAGGTTCTGACCCCAATTAATCTTGGGGCGCGGTAAAGCCCCGGCAGACGGCGGCGAGCTTGTTGCCTTCTGGGTCGCGGACATAGGCGGCGTAAAAATCCGGGTTGTAGTGGATGCGCAGGCTGGGTGGGCCCTCGCAGCTGCCGCCGTGCGCTAGGGCTGCCGCATGAAAGGCATCGACCTGCGCCCAGGAGCCCGTTTTTAAGGCCACCATGACGCCATTGCCAAAACTTGCCGCTTGCCCATCAAAAGGCTTGCCTAGCCACAGCGCGATTTCGTGCACGCCCTGGTCGCTATAGCTGCCCCAACCGGCCAGACCGTCCCAATCATCCTCGCCCGGTGTGTGGCAGCGCTGGTGCCCCAAAGTGGCCATGACCGGGTCGTAAAAGCGCACAGAGCGGGCCAAGTCATTGGTTCCCAAGCAAACGTAAGTGAACATTGCGCTCCTCCTTTGAAGAAATTTTCAATGTAAATGGGTTCTGAAGCCAATTGATGTTTTGTTCGCCAAGTGCCTGCGCTGCGTCTGATGGAGAAATTTCGCAGCCGTATTGTGCGTCGTACCCTCAAATAGGGAAGGATGGGGAAATTAGGTTCTGACCCCAATAAAGGTGGTCACCCCGATGAAAGCGACTTAAGTTGGTAGATGGCGTCCATGGCTTCGCGGGGGCTCATGGTGTCGGGGTTGAGCGTGGCGACAAAGGCTTCTAGTTGGCTGGGTGCGGTGGCGGCTGGCGCAGGGGCGGGGGCGAATAGATCCACTTGGGCTTGGGCGTTGCTGGCTTGTTGTTCTAGGGCCTCTAAGGTGTGGCGGGCCTGGTTGAGTACGGCTGCCGGTATGCCGGCCAGGCGAGCTACTTGGATACCGT
>Ga0214919_10012680_pt1 | contig 10325 bp, 10 predicted proteins | sample LL1503_MetaG_FD_177994 | JGI IMG/M metagenome (GOLD analysis project Ga0214919, IMG submission 177994) | Freshwater microbial communities from Lake Lanier, Atlanta, Georgia, United States - LL-1503 | ecosystem: Environmental > Aquatic > Freshwater > Lake | place: USA: Georgia | collected... | reverse complement strand
AAGATATGGCGTAAATAGTACGTCAATACCACTTGATTTTGATTTATCCGTTGAACTAACAAAATATCAAGATATTAAAAATTTTAATGTAATATTTTTTGTTAAACAACATTCAGGTTAATAAAAAAAAATCGGCGTTTTACTTGCTACGCTGATAAATGTGCAAAGGTGTAAAAGGTTGCACCAAAACTAAACTATCTTTTTATAAAAACAATCTTTTTATAAAACAATCTTTTATATATCAATCCAAGTCTGGAGAATTATACCCAATTACCGGTAATTCCTTTGTGGTTTCTCTCCCCATAACATATTCTATTTTGGTTTTCAGATAGCTTAAAGGTGTTCGTACGAGTGAGTATGTATGTTCTATAAAATCAATATGCTCACGCATTTTAGAACAATCTTCTTCAACATTTTTATTATTATCAACTATATTACCAATATTCTTTTCTATATTAGAAAGTCTCTCTTCAATATTTTTTAACATATCTATTATTAGCTCTATTTTATCCATTATAGTATATATTTTATTATTTTATAATGCAAATAACGTTAAAAAATATTTACTTTTCAAAAATAATTCTCGAATAAAATAAAATAAAATAAATGTACTCTCTGTTTTTTTTCCAGGTTTGGTGATTCTTTTTTCATTTTGGACATTTTTAAAATGTCCTTTTTTCAAAAGGGGCTGTCCGGAGTCTGGAAATTTTGAAAAATCTGGTTTTCCTAGAAGATGGTCTCATTTTTTAGAAACAGGTGAAAATATGTGTTACCATAACTTTTTTTATTTTTAATAGAAAAGGTTTAGGAATTTTTTCTGTTAGGATAATATTAGCATGAATCCTAAAAATCCTAACACTAAAAATGCTAATTTATTTATGTGCAATCTTTGTCACTTTAATTCCAGCAAAGAAAGCAATTACAAAGTTCATTTATTGACACGGAAACACAAAATCCTAATGAATCCTAATGCAGTCATGCCCAACCATATAGTCAAAATACATACGTGTAAATGTGGTAAAAATTATAAACATTTATCGACTTTGTGTGCTCATAGAAAAACATGTATTATACCGCCGGAAGAATTATCAAATATGGAAAACCTAACTCCAAATACCGAATTACAAAATAAGCAGATCATCGAGCTATTAATCAAAGAAAACGCCGAAATGAAGAACATTGTGCTCGAGATAGTTAAAAGTAACGGCGAACTCCAAAAACAGCTGGTGGATGTGTGTAAGAATACAAGTAGTATAAGTAATAGTCATGTTAATAGCAACAATAATAGCAACAATAATACCTTCAATCTCCAGTTCTTTCTCAATGAGCAATGCAAGGATGCGATGAATATTAGTGATTTTGCTAATTCGATTGACCTCCAGCTGTCGGATTTTGAAAGCGTCGGCGAACTCGGCTATGTCGAAGGGATAACAAAAATCATGCTGGATAAACTGAATAGCATGGATATTTATAAACGCCCAATCCATTGTAGCGACGCAAAGAGAGAAATTATATATGTGAAAGATCACGATAAATGGGAAAAAGAAGAAAAGGATAACCCAAAGTTGCGCTACGCCATCAAAACCGTCTCCTTTAATAATATGAAATTAATGGGTTTGTGGAGCAGTACGTATCCAGAAAGCATGGACGGCGAATCGCGTCTCAATGATAAGTATATGAAACTAATTAAACAATCGACCGGCGGGAATGGGGAAATCGCGGATAGTGAAAATAAAATTATTCGGCGGATAGCCAAGGAAATACTGATAGATAAAAAGGTCTGAATGAATAAAAAAATAAAAAATAAAATAAAAAAATCCACGGGTAATAATTACTTGCCGGTAATTATTGGGGTGTCCTGATTTTATTGCGGGGGGTAACTAAAACGCCCGCTCCACTTGGCTCCGTCAAACATCTCGTAGGTCACCAATTCGAAGCCCGAATAGTATGTCGGCTGATTTGCCACGCTCTTCTTCATGACAATATCCATGGTATCGTGATCAATATACGCCAGGACATTTTCGACATACATTGGCAAAAACCCCACTTTGTCATTAACAAAGGTATTTTTTAGGACAGCCGTTTGTTCCGCTCGGTCGTCTCTGCCCCCCGTACTGCGAAAGTAAATATCGTAGATGCTACCATCGCATAATTCAATGTTTATATAAAAGTTTTTTCGCACTCGTTCGATGTTTCCTCGACGATCGTATATTGCGCGCATTATGCTGAGACTCATTTTCTGTGGCTGTTTCGCTTTGCTTTGCTTTGCTTTGCTTTTCTTTGGTTAATACTATTACTATTTATATAATATTGCATTTCAATTTTATAAATCTTTATTCATATTTCAATATTTTTTTTATAAATATTTAACCATAAAATATATCGGTTATATATATAATATTATGGAAATTATGCAAATAATTCTGATTGTCGTTCTATTGATAATGCTTATTTATTTTATAATGTGGTTATTTACAAAATCTACCCAATTGACCAAAATGTCCGATGCAACTATTCGGCAAGTTATATTAGCCAATACTTTACCCAACAATAAACATTCTAATAATTATACCTATTCGACGTGGTTTTATGTGAATGATTGGAATTATCGATTTGGCGAACCGAAAATAATTCTGGGACGTTTAGACAAAGATAATAACCCCAGTCCTTCAATTACTATCGGCGCCATGGAAAACAACGTCAATGTAGCGGTAGCATGTTACCCAATTTCTGCCTCAACGGCGCCTATTATTCACCAATGTAATGTTTCGAACATTCCTTTACAAAAATGGGTAAATTTGATTGTCAGTTTATACGGACGTACTTTAGATTTATATTTAGACGGTAAATTAGTTCGGACGTGTGTTTTGCCGGGCGTGGCAAAAGTTAGCCCGGAAACGGATATTTTGGTTACGCCGAATGGAGGGTTTAATGGCTGGACGGCCAACTTTCAGTATTGGGCGGCGGCATCCAATCCCCAAGAAGCCTATAATATTTATAAAGGTGGGTACGGTAATAGCACGATGTTCAATAGATTTCGCATCAAAGTTTCTTTTCTTAGCAATGATAAAGAAAAAACGAGTTTTACTATCTAAGACACACTTTTTGTAAAAGTGTAGCAAAATACACAACCTTTAGAAAACAACCTTTAGAAAAGGTTGCGCCAAAATTAAAAACAACCTTTATCAGCGAAGCAAGTAGAAAAGGTTCAAACGAAGTAGGTTGCGCCAAAATTAAAAACAACATTTATCAGCGAAGCAAGTAGAAAAGGTTCAAACGAAGTAGGTTGCGCCTAATTACAACCTTTAGGAATACAACATTTATCAGCGAAGCAAGTAGAAAAGGTTCAAACGTAGTAGATTGTTACAAAACCGAAATAGGATAAAATTTTATTTTAAATTTACAATATTTTTTATTGTAAATTTTGGATGCCTTTTGCTACACTTTTGGAAAAGTGTGGTTTTAAAGTGTTTGTATATATATATTATATAATGAGTTCTTCATTTGGTAAAGTTTCCGAAGGTGCCGGGGGGTTTATTAGACCCTTCTCTTCCAATAGATATATTCAAGGTAGTTCTGAATTTCTCCAATCCAATAGCCTAGTCGCCAAATTCGCCTTTTTAATTCTCGCTCTAATTTTATTTGTTATGGCCTTACGTTTAGGCTCTGCAATTTTAGCCTGGTTATTTTCCCCATCGCAATCCCCGATCTTAATTGACGGGATGATTGTGTCGAACCAAATGATGCGTATACCGCAAGATCCCAAAGTCCCCGGTTCTGTGCCCATTTTACGCTCAAATAATAGCACGTATGGTTTAGAATTTACCTGGTCTGTCTGGATTTTTGTCAATGATTTTGCCTATAAAGAGAATGAATATAAACACGTCTTTCACAAAGGGAATGATGGTATCAATGTCTCGACCGAACCGATTGGCATGAATTACCCGAATAACGGGCCCGGATTATATATTGCCCCTCATACGAATAATTTAGTCGTAGTGATGAGCACCTTTGACGAACCCAAGGAAGAAGTTATTGTGAAAGATCTGCCCCTGAATAAATGGGTGAATGTAATTATGCGTGTCAGTAAACAAAATCAACTCGATGTTTATGTCAATGGAGTTTTAGCTAAACGGCATATGTTGAAAAGTGTTCCCAAACAGAATTACGGGGATGTATTTGTCTCGATGAATGGAGGGTTTTCTGGATTTACCTCGGACCTGCGATATTTCAGTAGTGCTTTAGGCACCTCGCATATTCAGTCGATTGTGGACAAGGGGCCGAATGAAAAGATGCTGGACGGTAGTGACATGTCGAAGAGCAAACCCCAGTATTTGTCGGCACGCTGGTATTTTAATAGGTCGGAGGACTAACCCACAACTTTTTCGGCGAAGCAAGTTGAAAAGGTTCAAACGAAGTAGGTTGCACCAAACCCCACAACCTTTGAAAAAGGTTGCACCAAATCACACAACCTTTGAAAAAGGTTTCACCAAACCCCACAACCTTTGAAAAAGGTTGCACCAAACCCCACAACCTTTGAAAAAGGTTGCACCAAATCACACATAATTTATAAATAAATAAAGCCTAAATTTAACTTGAATTTAGGCTTTATTTGGCTCAACCTTTTTTAAAGGTTGATTATATGAGCAACAGCAACACCAATGATACGTTTTGTACTATTGCCGACAAAGTAGGCCAAGCTTTAGCTACTGATCCGACATATATTGAAAAATATCCCGAATTATATAATCTTATCCATTACCCCGGGCCGAATCCTCCCAGTCTTTGGACCCGTTCCTATACTGATTGTGTGAATTGTCAAAATAATTATTGTGATGCCAGTGTGCCCTCCCCAAATCCCACTGGTTACCCCCCGGCAGTGTGTGATTGTACCAATACAACTTATATAACTTCGAAACAATTGGACATGCGACGCAAGGCGGAGATTTTTAAATATAAAATAAATGCCTCGGATCAAACCAAGAAGCAAAGGTACGCCTTGATTGCGAAAGGTATTAATCAGTATCGGAAAAAATGTTGGGCGACGCAAAGTGAAGGTTATACTAATCCTAATGTGAATGGCTTAGTACAAGCGGGTAATACTTTAATATGTGGGACGGATACACAGGCAGCACAAAATATCGCCTATTGTTCGCCGACTACAAATAATGATGTACCGGGACCAATTACCACAATTTGTTATGATAAAAGTATTCCATTGACGAATTATGTCGTGCGACGCATTTATACCTTTAATGGTACCAAGTGGCCACAAACGGCATGGCAGCCGGGATATAACGGATTTCCGATTGGCAAGGCGGGGAATGGGAGTATGTTCAACCTTTTATAAAGGTTGTAATTTTGGCGCAACCTTTTATAAAGGTTGTAATTTTGGCGCAACCTTTTATAAAGGTTGTTTTTTATTTGTGTTATATATGAACATCGTACTCTTATCGTTATTTAGTACAATTATTTTTGGAATAATTGATGCGGTATTTTTTCTTTTCTTTGAAGAAACCGCGCAAAATAAAATAAAAAAACTTACTCATGTCAGCATGAATATTGCTGAAATAGTAACGGGTTCTTTATCGGCAGCTGCCGCAATATTTGTAGCAGCAAATGTAGAAATCTCCCTGGAAGAAGAGATGTATTTAATCCATCATCCACTGCTGGATGTATCCGGTATCCTCCTGGGGACGTTGGTAGTAGTATTAACGTACGTGTTTTATATTCGATATATCAGAAAGACACTTTTATCAGCGAAGAAAGTATATTAACGAAGTAAGTATATTAACGAAGTAAGTATATTAACGAAGTAAGTATATTAACGAAGTAAGTAGGAAAAAACAAACATTTATATAACATAAATATATGGTATATAAACGTATAACAAAGTAGAAAACGTCGAACTTATAAGAAAGGTGGCTCTACTATCTTTTTATAATCAACCGTCTCGTAAATTCGGATTTATACACAATTCACGTGATGGGAAAATATCACCGGACATGCACGTATCACCTTCGCCCACGCTAATACAACTGCGGAAACCCCGATCTTCACCGATATAACAATAACCAGCTTTCTTACTGACTTTACTCGCTTGAATCAAACTCCCTGCATCATCGGGTAAAGGCATAATATCTTTATTTTTTCTCATGCCATTACCCATACCCATGCCATTTGTACCCATACCTTTGCCAATGCCTTTGCCAATGCCTTTGCCTTTACCCTTATCTAATCCTTTTTGCAAGACATTTAAACCACCGGTTAAAGTCCCGGCAGTGACATCAATGACTTTCTTCGAACCGGAAGCGGTTAAATCAATGGTCTTTTTTGCCGTCTCACTTATACCGTAGCCAAAATAGGCTAAGATTGGTCTAAAAAAATCAACTATCCGATCGGTTATTTTACCGATAAAATTCGAAAAAGTTCCTACATAACTAAATAAATTAAACCCGAAAATGGCTAAAATTACAAATATAATTATATATTTCCACATATTACTATTGTTATTACTATTTTCAGGAATGTCCGGGGAATTAGAAATAACATCGGTTTCCATATATACAACCTTTAGAAAAACAACCTTTGAAAACAACCTTTAGAAAAGGTTGCGCCAAAATCAAACCAAAATAAAAGACAAATAAAACACAAATTTACGCCAAATTCAAACCTAAACTTACAAGTAATTTTTTGGTTCAACCTTTTCCTAAAAGGTTGTTTTCCATTGGTTGTTTTTTGGTTCAACCTTTTCTTAAAAGGTTCTTTTTTGGTTCAACCTTTTCCTAAAAGGTTGGGGGATTGGCTTTCTTCATCATACTATTCAACGTCCACTTGCGTCTGTCATAGCCTTGCGGTACCTGCAATTTGTTACCACTCCGTATATCATGTGTAGCATAATCTTGCTCATTGGGATTCATAAAACAGTCAAAATGTGTAATATTTATATATTCATTAGTAACAAACCATTTAATATTTTTCAAGGAGGTTATATTATCCGGTGTTTCCCGTTTATAGACTACACTATCTCGTTTTGAAATGATACGTTCGAAGCCATCAAACGCCCGAATAATACGGGGATCACGCATTTGATAAAACTGCGATCGGTCAATAGTTAAACCGAGTTTCAAACAGCGTTCTTGTATCACGTTATCTTCTAAACCCCAGCCCCAAAAATTCGGAAAGCCTAAACTACGTTCAAAATCACCCCCCTTAATGGCAAAAATCCCCCCCAGGGCGAATTCATAGCCGTAATAATGTTTTACTCTACCCGGTGTTGTATCGTAATCAATGAGGTCTTTGCTGGCGGGAAATGTATCGACGTCATGAAAAATAAAAGTAATATTTTTATAAGCCTGAGGATACTTACATTTCATAGCCAGGAAGCCGATATTTTTCATGGCGCCGCGGTTAAACGGTCGTGCATCGTGCTGGTGGGCGAAATATATTTCATAAGAACCGATTTCATTAGAGCCGATTTCATTAGAGCCGATTTCATTAGAGCCGATTTCATTAGAGCCGATTTCATTTACTAAAATATTCTCTGTCATGTGTTTCAAAAATTCCTGTTTTTGATTCTCTCTATTTCGATAAGGAATAATGAATATTTTATTGGGCACATTCATTTTAATATATTCTTATTAAATATTTGATAGGTATACATAATTATACTATACAATAAACATATTTTATCGGTATACAATATGTTTATTGTTTGAAAATTTCATTCATCTTCTCCAACCGTTGAATAGTTTTATCCAAATTAGTTTTCTCTAAACCATGAAACAAATAATCATCGCCCAGGGTGATTTCATTCTTCTTGACGTCTTTATACACTAAACCAATCTTCTTCATAATCGCATCAATGCTATCTTTATTGTTTATGATCGGAATATTAAAATCGATATGCTCCGTTAATAAATTAATCGCAAAATAGATAATAAATCGTCGTTTTTTCTTTACACCCGTGGTATATTTTATACTAAAGAGTTCCAATAAAGCATTGAGGATTTTCTTTAATAAGGGTGGTTTATCTTCGCATGCATGGAGTAAAATATCCCAAATAATCCAAATGGGGTCTTTATTAAATTTGTCGAGGACAGGCGCGATGGTGCGCGTCTCCGCCACAGCTGTTTCTTTATTCTGCTTACACATGGTTTCAAACTCCAGGAGCCACTCCAACCAATAACAGGCGGAGACACAATTTTTGGAGGTTTCAGAAATATGATAGGCAAATTCATTCATGGCAATATACAATTCTTTCGGATCGTCGGGTTTAAATAGATCTTTAGCAAACTCGATGGTGGGGGCTTTTAGCTTGGAGGCCATATGTGTCATGTCAAATTCGTCAGTTTTCTGAATTTTTACGGCTTCTAAACTGTGTTTTTTCCGGGATTGACACAAGACACAAATAATCTCGGAGAAGAGTTGCCGGATTTTCACATTATTGCGCATCGTGAGCTCATTACCGGCATAGCCATTGGCTAAGATGTCTTTGAAATTCGTGAAACGCATTGCAATATAAATGGGTAATTTCGGGTTGCCGACGTGAATATAACGGCTGAAAAAAAGAATAATCGTGTCCCATATATCGAGGAAATGCCCGGCACAGACGAGTTCGGCGGCCCAATAACACGCCGGTTCGATTTTGTTGTTGACTAAACTATTGAGGAGTTCGGTTTTCACTTTGGATTTTTGAAAATTCGAAAAGGATAAACCCCTAAATTCCTGGATGCCACGTTTATCATTTATTTCTATTGTTAAGGAGTCTGTCATACTATATATATCTGTTACACTTGTACTTTACACTTGTACTTTATATTTTTTACTCTTGTACTTTTTAATAAAGTATATATACATATGGATACATATATTATATCAGTTAATATTTCACGATCGCTTACTAGCTCTACTTCAATATATGTTAACAAATATAGTGGACAAATTAATCCATTTGCTGGTGTTAATTTATCAAGTTTATATGGATTAACTATAAATGGAGGAGGAGGTATTAGTGCTATTGTAAGTGTCGTTTATACTGGAGCTAATAATGAATATATCATAACAGTAACTTCTAGTTCATTTTTAGCAACCGCTACAGGCAATTTAAATATTCCTCTAAATATTAACAATATCCCGTCAAATGCAATTACGAAAACACAGATTATATATCCTATTGTTGGAAACATTACTCTTCTTGATACGGCTACACATACAAATCCTGTTATTTGGTTTTATCCTATAAATAGTATTGTATACACTTTGAGTGTGAATACATCAATCAGTAATAATAATAATAGTTATCAGGTAACCGCGTCTGGTATTAATATTTATGGTAATATTGTTGGATATTATATTGTTAATGCTACTAATAATAATGTTCCAATATATTGGTCAAGATATGATGATTCGCTTTTTCAAACAATATATACTGGTAGTTCAAATAGTTATGGTTCTGCAATTGATATAAATAATAATGGTAATATTGTAGGAAATATTGTCGAACTTATAGTGGTTGGAACTAATACTACACAAAAGATATATCCGACATATTGGTCATCTTATACATCTACAAGTCCAATAAGATTAAGTAGTTCTGGATTGAATGTAGGAAATGGAAAAGCTTCTGGAATTAATGATAATCAGAATATTGTTGGTCAATATTCAATTAATTCATCGAACGTACCCATATATTGGTCAAGCATTACTGCATCTCCAATACAATTAAATTTAAATAATGGAACAGCCGGTGCTGCCTTTGGTATAAATAATTTAGGACAAATTGTTGGAAATATTCTTTATGGTTCTACACGTTTCCCCGTTGTTTGGTCTTCTTATAATGACACGACTCCAATATCACTGAATATGTTAAATTCAACTACTGGTTATGCAAATGGTATTGATGACTTAGGAACAATTACAGGTTATATTGTAATTAATAATGTAGATACTCCAGTATATTGGTCGTCTGCTTCATCTACAGTAACACCTGTGATTTTATATAGGCCTGCTAATACGGATAATACAACTGTAATAGATAGTACTAGTTCTGGTATATCTAGTATGATAATTATTCCCTATTCGACCACACCAAGCCCTAGTCCTACGCCTACACCTACGCCTACACCTACGCCTACACCTACGCCTACACCTACGCCTACACCTACGCCTACGCCGACGCCCGATGAAACTACGCCTACGCCTACACCTACACCTACACCTACGCCTACACCTACGCCTACACCTACGCCTACACCTACGCCCGATGAAACTACACCCACACCTACGCCTACCCCTACGCCTACGCCCGATGAAACTACACCCAC
>Ga0214919_10012679_pt1 | contig 10326 bp, 8 predicted proteins | sample LL1503_MetaG_FD_177994 | JGI IMG/M metagenome (GOLD analysis project Ga0214919, IMG submission 177994) | Freshwater microbial communities from Lake Lanier, Atlanta, Georgia, United States - LL-1503 | ecosystem: Environmental > Aquatic > Freshwater > Lake | place: USA: Georgia | collected 2015-03-15 | reverse complement strand
TCGTCGTTGAACAGGCGGTCGTACAGACGCACTTCGGCGGCCACGCCGTCATGGGCGCCCACCCAGGTGATGACGCCTTTGACTTTGACGCTGGACGAGCCCGGCGTGCCGCTTTTGGTGTCGGGGATCAGGGTGGCGTGCACCTCGGTGATATGGCCGTTGGCGTCTTTCAGGGCGCCGGTGCATTCAGTGATGTGGCCGTATTTCAGGCGCACCTTGTTGCCGGGGAAGAGGCGGAAAAAGCCCGCTGGTGGCGTTTCTTCATAGTCGCTGCGCTCGATCCATACCTCGCGCCCCATGACAAACTGGCGGTTGCCCAGCTCGGGGTGGTGGGGGTGCATGGGGGCGCTGCAGGCGTCCAGGGTGCCTGCGCCCATCACAGAGTCCCAGTTGGTCAGCACCAGTTTCACCGGGTCTAGCACCGCCATGGCGCGCGGGGCGGACGCGTCCAGGTCCTCGCGCAGGCAGCCTTCCAGGGTGGAGTAGTCGATCCAGCTGTCGCTTTTGGTCACGCCAATGCGCTCGGCAAACAGTTGCAGGCTGGCCGGCGTGTAGCCCCGGCGGCGCAGGCCGACTATGGTGGGCATGCGCGGGTCGTCCCAGCCGCTGACTTTGTGGTCATAGACCAGTTGCGCGAGTTTGCGCTTGCTGGTCACCACATAGGTGAGGTTCAGGCGGGCAAATTCGTATTGCTTGGGCGGCGGGCTGGCCAGCAGGCCGGCTTCTATCAGGCGCTCCATCAACCAGTCGTAAAACGGGCGTTGGTCTTCAAATTCGAGGGTGCAAATGCTGTGGGTGATTTGCTCCAGCGCGTCTTCAATCGGGTGGGCAAAGGTGTACATCGGGTAGATGCACCAGGTGTCACCCGTGTTGTGATGCGTGGCGCGGCGTATGCGGTAGATGGCCGGGTCGCGCATATTGATGTTGGGTGACCCCATGTCAATCTTGGCGCGCAGCACCATGCTGCCGTCTTCGTGCAGCCCATCGCGCATTTCGCGAAAGCGCGCCAGATTCTGGGCGTGCGTGCGGCTGCGAAACGGGCTGTCGATGCCGGGCTTGCCAAAGTCGCCGCGGTTGGCGCGCATTTGCTCGGGCGTTTGTTCGTCCACATAGGCGTGGCCGGCCTCAACCAGCGCCTCGGCGGCGCGGTACATAAAGCCAAAGTAGTCGCTGGCCTGAAACGCCGGGTCGATTCCCGGCGCGTGCCCTATTTGCGCCCAATCAAAGCCCAACCAGCGAACGGCGTCGACGATGCTGTTGACATATTCGGTGTCTTCTTTTTCGGGGTTGGTGTCGTCAAAGCGCAGGTGGCACACGCCGCCATAGTCGCGCGCCAGGCCAAAGTTCAGGCAAATACTTTTTGCGTGGCCCACATGCAAGTAGCCATTGGGCTCTGGGGGGAAGCGGGTGCGGATGCGGGCGGGGTCTAACGGGCCTGCGGCGTGGTGGGCTGCGTCGCCGGGGCTGCCCGCCCAGGCCCGGGCGGCGTAGGTGCCGTGTTCCAGGTCGTGCTCAATAATCTGTCGCAGGAAGTTGCTGGGCTTTGCGCTTTGTACAGCGGCTTGGGCAGAGGGTTTGGCAACAGACGTGGTGGCGGGGGGATGACTCATGTATTTGATTTTAGTCGGGGGCTTGGCGTGACGCGCCCCACTTTTGTGCCTGGCGTGGGCCAGTTTTGGCTGCGGGTGGCCCTCTGGCTGGCTTTTGTGGCGTGGTCACAGCGCCTTCTGGGCTTGGACTACCGCACCGGGGAGATGGGCGCGTCGTTTTTGCACTACCCCTTGATGGTGTTTCACGAAGCGGGGCACGCGGTGTTTTCGATATTGGGTAAGTGGTTGATGGTGGCTGGTGGCAGCGTGATGCAGCTCACCATGCCGGCGCTGCTCTGTGGTGGCCTGTGGCTTACCAACCGTGACGCCTTTGGTGCAGCGCTGGGGGCGTGGTTGGTTGGCGCCTCGCTGCTCGACATCGCGCCCTATGTGTACGACGCGTGGCATCCCCGCCTGACGCTACTCAATGGCGAGACCGGAACGGTGGATTCACACGATTGGGTGTACTTGCTCTCCAGCCTGGGCGCTGTAGATCAGGCGCAGCAACTGGGTCGGGTGGTGTGTGCGCTGGGCGCCGGGGTAGTGGTGGCGTCTATGCTGGTTGCCGGCTGGGTTTTACTGCATCAGTACCGCATGCACTTTCGCTTGCGCGTTTAAAGCCACCCCAGCCACTGGCCCCAAATCAGCTGGCCCAGGTAGCGGCTCGGCAACAGGGTAAAACCACCGGCAATGATGCAAGCGCTCCAGTAGAGCGTTTGCATCGTTTTGCGGTGGCCAACGATGTCTTTGCGGTGCAGGAACCAAAAAGCGCCCAAAAGGCTGAACAAGGTCACCGGAATGAGCACGTGAATGGGCGTGTAGCCAGCCACATTAGGCAAGTCGAAGTCGCGAATAAAAATGGCGGTGGTGGCCGTGGCCAGCATCAGCGTGGTCCAGGCATAACCAAAAGCGCGGTGCAGCATAGGGCGTTGGGTGCGGCCCTTGCGCGCCCACAAGGCAATGGGCCCGAGGACGACCGCGCCAATGGCGGCGCTCATGTGAACGGCAATAAGTGGGGTAAGTTGCATAGTTGCCAATGTTACTACAACCATCTGGGTGCGAAAATCAGCGTGCTTGCCAGTTATTCACACAGGAGTTTGTTTTGATCGATATTGCACTGCTAGGTAAAGCCGCCGTCATGGGGGTGGTCGAGGGCTTGACCGAGTTTTTGCCAATTTCATCCACGGGCCATCTCATTTTGGCCGGTGCGCTGCTGGGTTTTGATGATGACAAGGCCAAGGTGTTTGACATTGCCATCCAGACCGGAGCCATTTTTGCCGTCGTGCTGGTGTACTGGCAAAAAATTCGGGACACGGTGCTGGCTCTGCCCACCCAGGCGCGAGCTCAAACTTTTGCGTTGAATGTGTTGATTGCCTTCTTGCCCGCCGTGGTGCTGGGTTTGTTGTTTGGCAAAGTCATCAAGGCGCATTTGTTTACACCCGAGGTGGTGGCCACCACCTTTATTCTGGGTGGTTTTGTTATTTTGTGGGCTGAGCGGCGGCAGTCGCAGGCCCAAGACGTGGTCACCGGTACGTTTTCGCGCATCAGTAGCGTCGACGACATGGGGCCACTGGACGCGCTCAAGGTCGGTTTGGTGCAATGCCTGGCCATGGTACCTGGCACCAGCCGCAGCGGCGCCACCATCATCGGCGGCATGCTGCTGGGTCTGTCGCGCAAAGCGGCAACCGACTTTTCTTTCTTCCTGGCCATACCCACGCTCATAGGCGCCGGGGTGTATAGCCTGTACAAAGAACGTGCCTTGCTCAGCCTGGACGACGTGCCCTTGTTTGCCGTGGGCTTGGTGTTTTCGTTTATCAGCGCTTGGGCCTGCGTGCGTTGGCTCTTGCGCTTTGTGTCCACCCACAGCTTTACGGGCTTTGCTTATTACCGCATTGCTTTTGGCGTGGTGGTGCTTGCCACGGCCTGGAGTGGCTTAGTTACCTGGGCGCCTTAACAGGCTGGTCTGCATTGCGCCCAGGTCGTATGCCAGGGCTTGCAGAGGTGCACCCCACTGCAGGCGCTGCTGTTGCCGGTACAGGCGCAGCGTGGGGTACCAGGGGCTGTCGCTGCGCCCCAGTTGCCAACGCCAGTCGGGCGTAAAAGGCAGCAGCAGGCTGGTCGCCAGCCCCATGGCGCCCGCCAGGTGCGCGACCGCCGTGTCCACGCACACCACGTGGTCCAGGCAAGACAGCAGCGCAGCGGTATCGGCGAAGTCGGTCAGCTCGCGGCCCATTTCCAGAATATGGGGGTTGGCTTGCAGCGTGGCGGCATCATCGGGCGTAGGTTCTTTTTGCAAAGCCACGTACTGGCAGCTGGGCGGCAGATGCGCCAGCAGGTCGGCCAGGGGCAGGCTGCGGTTGTGGTCGTTGGCGTGTGTGTTGCTGCCGCGCCAGACGATGCCCACGCAGGGCCGACGGTCGGGTGTCTGGGTTTGGGCGTTTTCCAGGGCAGTGAGGGTGGCGTGCCACTGCGAGCGCAGCCCGCTGTCGGCCACCAAATAGGCGCTCTTGGCATTTGTAAATGTCACGGCTTGGTCATCGGGCGGGGCGCTGGCAGCGTAGGTTTGCACGGCCAGCGGCAGGCTCATCAGCGGGCAATGCAGGTCAAAGCTGCCACGGGCTTGGCCCTGCACCAGCAACTGGTCCACGCCGTCCAGACCCTGCAGCAGGCGGTGCAACGGCTGGGGCACTTCCAATAGCACGCGAGCACCCCAGCTGCGTAACAGGTCGGCATAGCGGCAAAACATCAGAGTGTCGCCCAAGCCCTGTTCGGCATGCAGTAGCAGCGTTTTGCCAGCCAGGGCCGTGGAGCCCAGCCACAGCGCTTGGGTAAAAACCGCCGCGCTCGGGCCTTGGTTGTGCGGGTGCCAGCGCCACTCATATAGGGGCAGACCTTGCGCAAAATTACCGGCCAAGAGCAGCCCCAATGCCTTGTTCCAGTGTGCCTCGGGGTAGTCGGGCTGGGCCTGGAGGGCGCGGTCGTAGCTGCTGATGGCGGCGTCAAGCTGCTGTAACTCATGCAGCACCGTACCCCGGTTGTAGTGGGCGTGCGCGGCCTTGCCGTCTAGCGCAATGGCGCGGTCATAGCTGACGATGGCGTGGCCCAGGCGTCCCAGCTTTTGCAAAACCACGCCTCGGTTGGAATGCGCCTGCACATACCCCGGCTGGAAGGCTAGGGCTTGGTCGTAGGCGGGCACCGCATCCTCGTACTGTTGAAGGTCGCGCAAGGCATTGCCCAGGTTGTAGTGGTGCTGGGCCGACGTGGGCTGTAAGGCCACGGCACGCTGCACGCTGGCCAGGGCCGCATCGTATTGGCCTAAAACCCCCAGCGCCACGCTGCGGTTGGAGTGGGCGTCGGCGTTGTCCGGGGCGAGCGCCAGCGCCTGGTCGTAGCGCTGCAGGGCGGCCGGCCACTGGCCTAGCTTTTGCAACACCGCGCCGCTGTTAATCAGCGCTGGAACAAATTGTGGTGCCAAGGCCAAGGCTGTTTCATAACTGGCCAATGCGAGGTCGTAGGCGCGCTGGTGGTGGCGGGCTACACCCTGGTTGAAGTGCGCTGTGGCAGACGCGGGGTCGAGAGCGACCGCCCGGTCAAAGTCTTGTACCGCGCGGGCTGCGTCCGCCAGCGCCTGCCAGGCCAGGCCCCGGTTGGCGTAAAAATCTGCACGCTGCGGTTGTAGCGCCACGGCACGGTCCATCAGGCCAATGGCGCGCTGCGCCTGGCCCTGCTGCAAGGCAGCAACACCTAGCAGATGCACAGCGTCGGCGTTGTCTGATTGCTCGGACAAGACGCTTTCGCACCAGGCCACGGCTGCGTCGGGGTGGCCTTGGGCCAGCAGCCGACCGGCCTGCGCGAGTTGTTGCGACAGGTCGGGTAAATCAGTCTTGCTTGGCATTGGGCTGGGCGCGGTCTTTATGCGCCCATATTGCGCAGTGAGGCCTCAATGGCTGCGGCAGTGGCGAGTGGTTTTTCCATGGGAAAGAGGTGCGTGCCGTCGAGCATCATGATGCGGCCTTTGGTAATCTGGTCGGTCATGCCCATGCCCACGCGGCGCATCTCGACCGACTGGCGCGCGCCAATAAAGCTCACTGGGCATTTCAGTGGGTGGCGCTTGAACAGGCGGTCCAGGTTGTCCGGAATGGTGTTGTAAATCTGCGTTTCAATGTCGCGGTCAAACGCTAGCACCCACTTGCCCTCGTACTCCACGGTACCGCACGCGATGTAGTCGTGCAAGACTTCGTCGGTCCACTTGGCAAAGGCTTTTTTGTGGCGAAAGTGCTCCCACGCGGCGGCTTGGTCGGGCCAGCTGTTGCGCCGCTTGTGGCTGACCGCGCCAGGCGAGAGCGAGCCCACCAGTTGGGTGCCCTTGATCATGCCCAGAGCGGTCGAGCGCCACCCGCCCAGCAGGGGCGCGTCTATCAGAACCACACCGTGGGCCAGGTGCGGGTGAAGCGCCGCCGCCATCAGGCTCAAAAAACCACCCAGCGAGTGCCCCACCAGCCACACCGGCGTGCCATTTTTGTCGGCCGCTTGCTGCGCGAAATCGGCCACCTGATCGACCAGCTTGTTCCAATTATTGTCTACCGGGTACTGCGGGTCGTGGCCCAGCTTGTCAATCGCTTTGACGTTAAAGCCGCGTGCCCGCAAGTGCTTGAACAGAACCTTGTAGGTGCCCGCCGGGAAGCTGTTCCCGTGGGAAAAAATGACCGGGATCATGGCGTGGCCACTAGATCAGCTTCTCTTGCGGGGTGCTGATCTTTTTCAAGGGCAGGTTGCGCTGCGAGTGCAGGCGCAGCGGCACCTCGGTGGGGCCGCCATTCCACATGGGGTCTTCGATGCTGTCAAAGACCTCGCGCAGTTTTTGCCCCCAGCTGTTGTGCAGCATTTTGAAATAGGGGTTGTTGTCGTCGATGCAAACGATTTTGTCGGTGCTAAAGCTGTTGGCCTCGTAGACCACCATGTCCAGCGGCAAGCCCACCGACAAATTGGATTTCAGGGTTGAGTCCATGGACACCAGCGCGCACTTGGCCGCCTCCTCCAGCGGGGTGCTGGGTGTAATCACGCGGTCTAGCACCGGCTTGCCGTATTTGGACTCGCCAATCTGAAAGTAGGGCGTCTCAGGCGTGGCCTCGATAAAGTTGCCGGCCGAATAGACCTGAAACAAGCGCATGCCTTCGCCGGCAATCTGGCCGCCAAAAATAAGCGATACATTGAAATCCATGCCCGCCTGCTTGAGCGACTCGGCGTCGCGCTGGTAGACCCGCCGAATGGCCGATCCCAGCACCCGCGCAGCGTCAAACATGCTGGTGGCGTTCCAGATGGTGGTGCCAGTGGCGTCGCCGTTTTCCTTGAGCTGCTCGACCTGCAAAATTTCGCGTACCGACTGCGCAATGCTCAGGTTGCCCGCCGACAGCAGCACCATGAAACGGTCGCCCGGCTTTTCGTAGACGATCATCTTGCGAAAGGTGTTGATCTGGTCCAGGCCCGCGTTGGTGCGCGAGTCGGAGAGAAACACCAGGCCGGCGTTGAGTTTGATGGCTACGCAATAAGTCATGGGCGGGAAGTGGCGTGGGAGTCAGGGACCGTGCAGCCCATTATCGGTGCACCAGGCCGGCCCACGGGGGTAGCGGGTTACCCGTGGCGAGCTTGGGGCGCCACAAAGCCCCGACACCCGGCAGCCAGTCTGTTGCCGTCGGGGTCGCGCACATAGGCCACGTAAAAGTCGGGCTTGTACTGGGGGTCGCAAGCCTGGCGCGTCTTCGCTGCTACCCGGGCACACATAGGTAAACATCCGCGTACCCTTAACAATCAGCTCCCGGCCAGCTCCCGGTCAGCGCCTTGAGCTGGTAAATCGCGTCCATGGCCTCGCGCGGGCTCATCGCGTCGGGGTTCAGGGCGGCCACCGCCGCTTCTATGGCGCTGGGGGCGGCCAGCGCCTCCGAGGGAGGGGCGGCAAACAGATCTACCTGCGCGCGCGATTCGGTGGACTGGGCCTCTAACGCGTCCAGCGTGCGCCGCGCCTGGTTCAGCACCGCAGCGGGCATACCAGCCAGACGCGCCACCTGCACGCCGTAGCTGCGGCTGACTGGCCCCGGCTCAATGGCATGCAAAAACACGATGTCCCGGCCCGACTCGGCCGCACTCACATGCACGTTCACCGCGTTGTGGTGGCTGGCCGGGAATTCGGTTAGTTCAAAGTAGTGCGTGGCAAACAGGCAAAAGGCCTGGGTTTTGTCGTGCAACTGGGTGGCAATGGCGCTGGCCAGGGCCAGGCCGTCAAAGGTGGAGGTGCCCCGGCCAATCTCGTCCATCAGCACCAGCGACTGCGGCGTGGCGCTGTGCAAAATCTGCGCCGCCTCTACCATCTCCAGCATGAAGGTGGACTGGGCGTTGGCCAGGTCGTCAGCGGCGCCAATGCGGGTGTGGATGGCGTCGATCGGCCCCAGGCGGCACGCGTTGGCAGGCACATACGAGCCTACGCTGGCCAGAAGCACGATCAGCGCCACCTGGCGCATGTAGGTGGATTTGCCGCCCATATTGGGGCCGGTGATGACCTGCAGGCGCTGGCGTGGCCCGAGCTGCGTGTCGTTGGCAATGAAGTTGCCGCTGCTCAGTTCGGCCAGGCGGGCTTGCACCACCGGGTGGCGACCTTGGGATATGGCTATGCACGGGTGCTCCACAAACTGTGGCGCGCACCAGCCCAGGGTGAGCGAGCGCTCGGCCAGCGCACACAAGGCGTCCAGCGCAGCCAGCGCGCGCGCCAGGCGGGTGAGCGGGCTCACATAGGCCTGCAAGGAGTCCAGCACCTGCTCGAACAGCCATTTTTCGCGGGCCAGGGCGCGCTCTTGGGCGCTGAGGGCTTTGTCTTCAAAGGCTTTCAGTTCGGGGGTGATGAAGCGCTCGGCATTTTTGAGGGTCTGGCGGCGGCGGTAATCCTCGGGCACTTTGCTGGCCTGGCCCTGGGTGACTTCAATGTAAAAACCATGCACTTTGTTGAACTGCACGCGCAAATTCGCGATGCCAGTGCGGGTGCGCTCGCGGGTTTCCAAGTCCAGCAAAAAGGCGTCGCAGTTGGTTTGGATGGCGCGCAGCTCGTCAAGCTCCGCGTCAAAACCGCTCGCAATCACGCCGCCGTCACGCACCAGCGCGGCGGGCTCTGGGGCAATGGCGCGCTCCAACAGCGCGGCGCAGCCCGGTGGTGGCAGCAAATCGGTGGCGATGCGATCCAGCAGCGTGCCCGAGGCGCCCAGACCTGCCAGCGCCTCGGGGTCGGCGGCAAAGCCTTCAAGCGAGTGCGCCAGTGCCAGGCTCTTGCCCAGCGTTTGCACCAAACCCACCAGCTCGCGCGGGCGCACCTGGCGCAGGCTCAGGCGCGCGGTGATGCGCTCCACGTCGGCGCTGCCTTTGATCTGCGTGCGCAAGGCCACGGCCAGCGTGGCGCTGTGCCGCGTGTCGCCGCGCAGCGTAGCCAGGGCCTGCAAGCGCGCTCTAGCCTGGGCGCGGTCGCGCCGGGGTTGCAAAAGCCAGTCTTTGAGCTGGCGGCTGCCCATGCCGGTCATGCAGGTGTCGAGCAAGGAGAACAGCGTGGGCGCGTCTTCGCCACGCAGGGTTTGGGTCAGTTCGAGGTTGCGCCGGGTGCTGGGTGGCAGGTCTAACAGATCGCCATTGCGCTGCACTTCCAGGTCGCTCAAGTGCGCCAGCGCGCGGCCCTGGGTGTGTTCGGCGTAGCCCAATAACGCGGCGCAAGCGGCATGGGCCAGGGCAAGGTCTTGGGCATTCCATGCGGCCAGCGTGGCTGTGTGCAACACTTCTTGCAGCTTGCGCTCGCCCAAGGCGCTGTCGAATTGCCATTCGGGACGCGCGGTGAGCGACAGGCCAGAGCCAAATCGCAGGCGCTTGAGCCGGTCTTCAAAAGCGTTGGTGGCGCCCGCGCTGTAAATCAGTTCGCTGGGCGCCAAGCGGGTCACCCAGTCGGGCATTTCATCGGCCGTGCATTCGGCCAGGTGCACCACGCCTTGGGTGACGCTCAACCACGCCAGGCCGCAGCGGTTGCGCGGGCCCTGGTGCACAGCCAGCAGCAGCGATTCGGACTTGTCGTTCAGCAGTTCGGCATCCGTCAGCGTGCCGGGGGTGACGACGCGCACCACCTTGCGCTCCACCGGGCCTTTGCCGCCTACTTCGCCCACCTGCTCGCAAATCGCCACCGACTCGCCCTGGCGGATCAGCTTGGCTAGATAGCCTTCCATGGCATGAAAAGGTACGCCCGCCATCGGAATGGGCTGGCCCGCGCTGGTGCCCCGGTGGGTGAGGGTGATATCGAGCAGGCGGGCGGCTTTTTCGGCGTCCGCAAAAAACATCTCGTAAAAATCGCCCATGCGGTAGAAGAGCAGGGTGTCTGGATAGTCCGCTTTGAGGCCCAAGTACTGCTGCATCATTGGAGTGTGAGAACTAGACTCCTTCTCTTGTGTTTTCAATTCAAAAAACCTGTTTAAAATCAACTAGTTACTGGATTTTATCGATGAGGCATCTGAGGGGTATTGGCCATCCTGTTGATAAATTCGATGTATGACTTATTTGGCGTTGCCAATTGAGAAATATCATTTAAAAACAACGACTTGCGAAGTTGTGAAATTTGTCGCCGCTCGTTATCCAAACGGTCTTCGTCAAAAAATGGTGAAAAAATGACTCGCCAAAGGGGACTATAAGGGGACTTAAAGTCTTTCTTCGGGTCCGAGAT